>Ga0114933_10001353_pt1 | contig 27490 bp, 27 predicted proteins | sample 4SBtaG_FD_89691 | JGI IMG/M metagenome (GOLD analysis project Ga0114933, IMG submission 89691) | Deep subsurface microbial communities from Kolumbo volcano to uncover new lineages of life (NeLLi) - 4SBTROV12_W25 metaG | ecosystem: Environmental > Aquatic > Marine > Volcanic | place: Kolumbo... | reverse complement strand
TGACAGGATGACAGGATAAAAAAGCATCATGCCACCAACGATCAGATTCTCAAAGCGATGTGCGTCTTCAGTCCGTCACAAAGACATCGCAAGCTGTAATGTGAACAAAACTTCATCTTTATGCCACACCAGAGCGGGTAGAGTTTCGTAAGGCTCTGGTCTCATGTCAGATAACATACACTTGATGATGCTGCAATGAGCGTTTCTCTATGACCTCAACATCGTCTCTTTTTCGTCTGGCAAGTCTCGTCGCCTTTGTTGCGTGTGCAGGTCTGTTGGGGTTTGGCTACTGGCTGCAGTATCGGGAATTTCTCGATCCCTGCCCGCTGTGTATTTTTCAGCGAATCGCCTTTATGTCCCTGGGTCTCATCGCGCTCATCGGGGCAATACATAACCCGATCGGTTATGGACGCAAGATCTATGCTGCGCTCGCAGCACTCGCTGGAATTCTCGGAGCGGCTGTTGCCGGCCGGCACATCTATCTGCAAAACCTGCCCGCAGATCAGATACCTGAATGTGGACCCGGGCTGGAGTTCATGTTGTCAAACATGCCTTTAGCGGATGCACTGCAAAAAGCGCTCGCAGGATCTGGAGAATGTGCCGATGTCTCATGGACCTTCCTTGGTCTTTCGATGCCGTGGTGGACGCTGTTCTGGTATCTGGTACTCAGTGCACTGATGATAACCGCCGCGCGGCGATAACCCGATCATCGAACAAGCTCGTCTGTTCAGTCTCGCAATATCAGCTTCCAAAAAGATCTATCCCGACCGCCTGGCCACCATATCAATTTCAACGAGTGCTTCACGGGCGAGCCCTGTGACCCCAATACAGGTGCGCGCGGGCAACCGTCCCGCAGCAAAGTAAGCGCGGTAAGTCTGGTTCATGACTTCATAATCGCGCGCGAACTCGGTCAGGTAGACCCGGCACGACAGCACGTGCGAAAGATCCAGACCCAGGCCCTCCAGCACAATGATCAGATTGTCCATGACACGGCGCGTCTGCGCCTGGACTCCCTCAGGCAACGGCGCGCTGTCATCGTGGGGGTCCGTTGGCATCTGTCCCGTTAACTGAATCCACCCGTCGACCTCCACTGCGTGGCTGAAGGGGGCGACGTGTGTGGGGGCCTCATCAAAATTATGAAATACCGGACCCTGACTCATTCTTTGTCTCCTTGTATCCTGAAATCCTGAAACTGGGCATGTGGATTTATTTGCGACCGGGAAAGGGTCGGCCGACGACCAGCCAGTCCCACAACCGATGCAGCAGATACGCAAACGCTGTGGCCGCCAACGTCACAAAGCCCCAGCCAACGACATCATCATGAGGCATGATGGCCGGAATGCCAAACGCAAGACTTACTAACCACAGGCTCCAGATAATCAGCCACCCGAGACGGTATACGGGCCGAAGAAAGTTGGTACTGCGTCGTCGTCGCATTGCCGGGCTGTATTGGCGCTACACTTTGAATTAACTGAAATCGCACTGTAGCGGAAAACGCTGGATAAACGTATCCCGATACCCGGTCATGATTGTTGTCCTTTTTGAATTTGAGCCCGATCCCTCTTATCAGGACCGCTACTTCGAACTGGCGGGCCTGCTGCGCGAGAACGTTGAGAGGATCGAGGGCTTCATCAGTGTTGAACGCTTTGAAAGTGTCTCCCAAAGCGGTCGTTTCATTTCGGTATCCACCTGGGAAGATCTCGACGCCGTCAAAAGATGGCGCGAACACCTGGAACACGCAGCGGCACAAAATGAGGCGAAAGACCGGGGCATCTTCCGCAATTACCGGATCCGGGTCGCAGAAGTGATCCGCGACTACGGCCCTTAGGTTCAGTACATCCAGCGGCGCTGGAGTTTTTCAGACCCGGGCGTTCGCCCGTAAAGCACATCCGTACGGATGATGTATTTGATCCCGCGACGGATCTTTTCTCCCGCATGCGGGTAATGCTGGGGATGACCGCCGTGCGGAAAGCATAATGCGCTGCCGAGCGGTGTATGGACGGGAATTGCTTCGCCGCTTTCGCCCTCGGGGTAAAACCGGGTGTGGCCCCCGTCGTAGTCTCCACTCAGCAACAAAAGGAAAGTTAACTGGCTCCAGCGATCGCCAAACGCATCGACCTGCAGCTTGCCATCCACCACCGCACTGCCCGGCCAGGATCCGTCCGTGTGGGTCTTGAAGTAGTCGCCGGGCTGGTAACGGTAGAAGCGAAACCGAGCGTTCAGACCGAGGCTCGGCGCGCCGCCGATCAGTTCGGTCAATTGAGGCTGGCATCGACTGAACAAGGTAGCGCAGATACTTTCATCGACTAGCCAATTGAGATTGCGCATATGGCGCACGCTGTGCGGCAGTGACACCGGCGCATCGTCATGAAAGCCCAGGGTGTCGACAATCAGCCGAAACTGCTCGCACTCTTCTAACGAAAGTACATTGTGCAGCTGAAATACGCCCGGCAGATCTGGCAGGTCTATCCGTTCTACCGGCGGCCCAGCTTCATCAAAGCGAATAAGCCCCTCGCGCGCACTCGCCCACAGCGGCAATGCCTCCTGATCATGTCCCGGCTCGTGCGCCAGCACGAAAAAGTCCGCTTCCGTCTCGCTCATCCCAATCTCTCCTGCTGCGCCCTGATAAGGTAATCTTGCGACCGTACCATCAGCGCGATATCGCCCAAGGTAAAGAACGACCGATTATCCCGAAGAACACACAGGAAGAAAAATGAAGATCGCCGTATTGCATGAACCGCTGGCCCAAAGGGTCCTCAACGACTGGGGCGCTCCTGAGCAGATGCTCGACGGAAACTCACACACACAGGGAGTACTGCTGCATAAGGGTGAAAGGGGCGCATCGGAGTGCGGCTACTGGGAATGCACGCCAGGCCATTGGCGGTGTGAGGTCACGCGGGACGAGTTCTGCCACTTCCTTGACGGCGAGGCGAGCTACGAGAGCGACGACGGCGCGGTCACCGACATTACACCCGACACCGCTGCGTTTTTTCCCGCAGGCTGGAGCGGCAGCTGTCGGGTCACAAAAACCTTAAAAAAGGTCTACATGATCCGATGACGACGGTTTAATGCTTAGGCCGCCTCATTGCAATGTGATGCAGCTGATTGAGCACGGCTGAAGCCTGCTGCTCGCCGGGCAGATCCTCATCCACGAGACTGGAACAAAGAGTCGTCGCCGCTGAAAGGTTGCCGGTAATCGAATATGCCGTCATCACGGCTTCACGCAGAATCATGGCCTGCGCGGGAATAGCGAGGGTTGGCCCCTCCCTGTGTGAGAAAGTTTCATCTTTTTCCATGCCCTCAAGATGCGGTCGCATCTGGACCTTTTCAAGAGGGCTGTCGAATTTAACTACCACTAATTTTAGGAGGTTATCGCTCTCTTGCCAGGCCGTCGACCGATCGGGCTCTTTAAGATATGCTTGAAGAAAGACCGCACGCCAGAAGAAATCCGATGAAGACAACACCACAGAAGTTTTGCGCCTCAAGCGCAGCCGACGCCAAGTGGGCGCAGGGACTGCGCAAATTTTTTGAGTACCGGGATCTTGGCATCAGTGAAGCCACCGGCGGCGCCTACAGCGCTCACGTCATCCGGGTAAAGAAACCCGTGACCGAGTTTCCGCACACCGGTCCGCACGTCCACGATCTTGAGTTTCAGATGATTTACATCCTGAAAGGCTGGATCCGCTTCACTTATGAAGGTCAGGGGGAATTCACTTTTCGCGAGGGAGACAGTTGCCTTCAGCCGGCCGGTATCGTCCACGACGAACTGGACTGCTCAGACGACCTGGAACTCATCCAGCTCACGGCACCAGCTGAATTTGAAACCCACCGCATCAACACATCAACCGACGTGTCAGACTGAACGAGCTCTGGCTTAGGCCTCTTTTTCCCAAAGCGTTTGGGTCAGCACGCCCACCCGGGACTCGATCACTTCCATCGCGTCGAGCACCATGTCTTCACGGTAACGGCGGCCGATAATCTGCACCCCGGCCGGGCGCCCCGCAATCATGCCGATGGGTGTCACACCGGCCGGCAGGCTTACCCAGTTGATGCCGGTGCTGTAAATCGCCGAGTTGAAAAGGTCTCGGGTACCGGCAAGGCTTTTCTGGTCACAGTCCCAGTCCGGTGTCGGCTGCAGAAAGTAAGGCGCCAACACGAGAGGTGTCTCTTCCAGAAATTCGTTCCACTGGCGCGTCATCGCAGCCCGGTTCTTGACGCCCAGGCGATAATCCACGGGATCCGCCGTCTCGCCCATCTCGAAGTACCACTCAAATATCTTCTGAATGGTTTCGCTGCCATGCTCACGGGCCATCGGCATCAAAAACGCATCCAGCTCTGCGCCAAGGTACCTGAACCACGCCTTGGCACAGTCATCCACGGACGGCGTCGTCGCCTCTTCTACCGCATAACCCGCGTCTGAAAGATAACCTGCAGCCCGATCAACTGCTTCGGTAATCTCAGGATGCATCGGATGACCGTAAGACTCGGTCGTGACACCCACTCGAATGGGGCCGGGTTCTTGGGGCCACCCCTCAAAGGGTACCGGCATCCATAGCGGATCTCGTGCATCAGCGCCTGACATCACACCAAGCGCCAGGCGCACATCACGCACCTCGCGGCAGATTGCTCCCTGTACGGATATCAGCTGCGCCAGGATACCCCGCTCTTCTGTTGCCGAAGGCACATAGGCCGGCACACGGCCGAAGGTGGGCTTAACCGTCGACAGGCCGCAGTTAAATGCCGGGCAGCGCAGTGAGCCGCCGATATCATTGCCGTGATGAATCGGCCCAAACCCTGCGGCGCCAGCAGACGATGCCCCGCCTGAGGAGCCGCCAGGACTGGCATCCTCATCCCAGGGATTCAACGTTCTCCCATGCAGTGGGTTGTCGGTGTTGAGCCGCATCGAGAGCTCAGGGGTGTTGGTGCGCCCGACAATGATGGCGCCCGCCTTTCTGAGATTGGCCGTCACCGGAGAATCATCGGGGGCTATCAGGTCTTTTAGAGCGGGCAGCCCGTTAGGGGTGGGCTGACCTTTGACGTCGATATTGGACTTGATCGTGACCGGCACGCCGTGCAGCGGTCCCGTGGTTTTACCGGCCGCCAGTTGCGCATCGGCCACCCGGGCATCAGCCAGTGCTTCTTCAGTGAGATCCAGAACGATCGCATTGAGCCTCGGATTGTGCTCGGCAATGCGTCCTGACACAGAGGTGATCAACTCCTCTGCGGTAAATCTTTTATCCCGGATACCCTGCGCTGCCTCACAGGCGCTCAACTGCCAAAGTTCATCGCTCATGTCCCTCTCCTTTAAGCCCCCAGACTGCTGCTGTCAGGATAGACCTGGATCTGGGGAACTTTGCCATTCTTTAGCTCATCCTGGATGCCCTGCCAGTGTTCGACCTCGAGAAGATCTCCGTGCACGGTGCGGAACAGCCGGCGCAGATCTGGATCGGTAATCCGCAAACCCACCTCGATCTCCTCAGGTAGAAATACCACGCCGTCCTCGAAGAACCAACCGGGGATATCCTCTTCCCCGTCACACCGATCTCGGTTACTGCGGATCTTCACGTCTGTGAATGTCTCTAACGCATCGTAATCGAAAAGATACACCCGTATATGGCTGCCGACACCATAGTTGCGCCCATCCAGATCACGGTTGAAAATATTTGCCGCCATGTTATTTTTAATGCACTGACCAAGGCTAATCACAGCGCGCTCGCAATCCTCCCGCGGCGCCTGCTGCAGAAAAACGGGTAATGGGATCATCTTGCGTTGCACGATGAGATGATGAAAGAAGACCGTTTCCCCGCGCAGTGAAACGGCGTTGCTGGCATATTCTACGAGTTCAGATAACAACCCCGACGAAAAGTGCGAACTCGGCAAGTTCACGTTGTAGTAAATCGCGTTATCCAGCATGCTACCTGTTCGGTTGATGTCATGCACTTTTCGGTATTTCTCTAGCACGGATTCCACACCAGAGAAATCCCCCCATTTGTAGTTTTCGGTTGGATGGTCCCGAATGACCTTGAGGTTATAAACCGAACCCGGCGCCTGAAAGCCGATTGCCACGGTGCCCGGGAAACCGATAGCGGTATCAAAAACCGCTTTGTCTCTTACAAGTTCGTCTGTTAGTTCTTCCATCACGGCAACCTTGCCAAAGTGATTGAATCCCAAAGAAGAGTAGTGCAGTCCGAGCGGCCGCTTGGGCATGATCCCGTGCAGGAACTCAGCGAGTTCGTGATAGTGATCATTGGTAACGATAAAATTCGCGCGAGTCGTGCTGAAAAGGTTATGTGCCTCGGGCTCGTCGGTGAGTACGGCGTCGATATAGATACCAACCTCATCATTCAGCAGCGCCAGGATCAGCGGTACGACCAAACCACCGTTAAGGCAGATCCGGCCGACCACGTAGGCCCCACGGTTGCGGAAAAAGCCGCCTCGGATGACATCTACGGCCAATATGTTGTCAGCCAGGCCCCGTCTTGTAAGCGCCTCATCAATTTTATCTGCGGCGCGTTCCGAATCCCTGACGACATCCCGAAACGGAATCTCAAACGACGGGATGGCAAGCATCTCGCGGATCAGCCCTGCATCGATCAAATCCACTGTCCGGCTAAACATCACCTCGCTGTCACTACTAGATTGCGTCTTGATATTGACCGCGTAGTCCACGGGAGTCCAGTTATCCATAAACACCGCGCGCCGCACCGAATGCAGGAAAGCCAGCGCCAAGTCGGCCTCATATCTTCCAGCAACGGCCGCCGTATAATGTTGTTCGAGGCGGTCCCACAGTTCCAGGGCGGCGATGGCATCAGGACATTCTGCTGAGAGTGTGCGGGCCAGCGCGTGCATTCGCTCGCCGTACAGGGTCAGGCGGTCACGGCTGTTCTGCAGCGACTGCTGAAAGGCGCTTGCTTCAAAGGCCGCCTTCGCCTTCGGAGGAATAGCGCGAAAGTCACCGTAAAAACCATCAAAAACCTGCTGGATCCAATCCGACAGGATACGCGCCGAGGATTTAGGATCAGCTTTAGATTCCAGCAGCCACTTGGCGGGTGCTTGGTGAGAGGGCATACCGTCGCGGATCATGGAAGGCTAGAGCAGTATCCGGAAACCCAAGGCATCGAGGTACTGCTTTTCAGTCTTTTCCGAGCACCGTGCCCAAAACCAGGGGCGAGTGCTCCAAAAACTCGGTAGCAGAAAGTTTGAAACCTTCCTCCGGCTTCAGCCTGCTGATACGTACCGACCCGCCGTTAACGGCGACAGTAATCCCAGATGCGTCGGCAGCCGTAACAGTGCCGGGAGCACCATCCGAATCATTCGATTTGCTGCAGTCGAGCAATGTAACCCGTTTACCAGCAAGCGTCGTCCAGGCCCCGGGCTGAGGATTAGCACCACGGATCATGTTGTAGACCCGGTCGACATCCTGGTGCCAGTCGATTCGAACGTCGTCCGCCGTACACCAGCCTTCGTAACTGCCGCCCGAGGGGTCCTGCTCGATCCGCGGCGCCTTCCCGTCACGCACAAGGTCAACCCCCTCAACCATGGCAGCAACGCCCATCGGAAAAAGGTGGTTGAAGTACAGGGAACCGAGGGTGTCGTCGGGCACGATTTCCACTTCTTTCTGAAGCAGGATCGGCCCGGTATCCAAGCCCTCGTCAGGCCAGAAGATCGAGAGCCCCGTCTTAGTTTCGCCGAAAATAATCGGCCAGTTTATGGAACTTGGGCCTTTATGCAGGGGCAGAAGCGAAGGATGATATTGGATCGATCCGAGCTCCGGTACGTTTAGCACCTGCTCCGGCACCAGCAGCGTAACGTATGCCATCACGCACAGATCGGCGTTCAGCGAACGCATCTGCTCTAGCACAGCCGCATCCTTATAGCTCGGGGGCTGGAAGAGCGGCAGTCCCTGCTCTTCGGCCAGCGCTTTCAGGGGATCGATCCGTCTACCTTTATCTGGCGCGCAGTACACCGCGCAGACGTCCTCGCCGCGTTCCAGCAAGGATTCCAGGACCGCTTTGCCGAAGGCCTGCTGGCCATGAACGATCAGTTTCATTTTTTTGCTCCCTGGTCCAATCGCGGGAAAGGCACCCGAGGGCAGACTACCGACTGTTTATTTGTACATCGTCTGCGCTTTGGTGCCTGGTGCGTATTCATCGGGATCCACCCAGACATTAACGACCGCGCACCTTCCTGTCTTGGCAATCGCCTCCCGTGCACGCTGCAATGCCGGTTGAATCTGGCTCGCCTCGGTGACTTCTTCACCATATCCGCCGATCATCTCGCCGAACTTGGAGAAAGGCACATCGCCAAGTTTGTTCCCGACATCACCACGCTCCTCGCCGTACTTAGCGAGTTGTCCATAGCGGATCTGATTCATAGCTGAGTTATTCCCTATCACCGCAAGATACGGCGCGCCGAAGCGCTGCGCGGTCTCCATATCAAAAGCGGTCATGCCAAAGGCGCCGTCACCATAGAGGCAGACAACCTCTTTGTTGGGATGCGCGAGTTTGGCAGCCATGGAAAAACCCGTACCCACACCAAGTGAGCCAAGCGCTCCGGGATCCATCCACTGTCCTGGGTTTCGGGGGCGAACTGCCTGAGCCGAGATCGTCACGATATCGCCTCCATCGCCGATATAGATCGTGTCCTCACCCAAAAACTCATTTATTTCATAAGCAAGCCGATAAGGGTGGATAGGACTCTGATCAGTGATAAACATCGGCATCAACTTCTCGAGCTTGGCCGCCTCGATCTCGCGCAACTCGGCCATCCACTGCTGACGTTGCTGACGCGCTCCCTTATCAATACGGCCCGATGCGGCCTGCGTCACGGCTGCAAGGATGCCACCGGGGCTCCCTGCCAAACCAAGACTGATATCCCGATTCTTGCCAACCGTCGCATAACTCTGGTCAATCTGCACCAAGGTTGCTTCCTTAGAAATTCGCTTGCCGTAGCCCATACGGAAATCGAACGGCGTACCTACAATCAAAATTACGTCAGCATTCTTAAACGCATCACTGCGAGTTCGATCAAAATGATGCGGATCACCTTGGGGTAACAGACCGCGGCTGGCGCCATTCATATAAGCCGGAATATCCAGCGCACGCACAAATTCGATGGCCTCTTCATGCCCTCCGGAGGACCATACCTGTTGCCCTAACAGTACGGCTGGACGCTGGGCTTTCACCAGCATATCAGCGAGTTTTTCAATATCAGCCGGATCGCCTACGGAGTTAACCGAGGCGCGATAGGATCCGGGCTGCGGCACTACCGCTTTCTCTACGGGCACTTCGGCATCCAGAATATCCCGGGGGATCTCCAAATAAGAGGGGCCATAAGCACCAGAAAAACACTCACGGGCGGCCATAGCGATCATGTCGGCGACGCGTTCAGTCGAAAACACACCTGACGCAAACTTGGTGATAGGAGTCATCATATCTACGTGGGGTAGATCCTGCAGCGAGCCCATCTTGTGTTGCGTCAGAGAACTCTGCCCACCGATATGCAAGATGGGGCTTTCTGATCGAAAAGCGGTGGCCACTCCTGTAACAGCATTAGTACAGCCAGGACCGGCTGTGGTCACCACGCAACCTAAACGTCCCGTCTGGCGGGCGTAGCCATCGGCCGCATGAGCGGCCGTTTGTTCATGGCGCACGTCGATAATCCTGATCCCCTCGTCGAGACAACCGTCATAGATGTCAATGATGTGTCCCCCGCAGAGAGTAAAAATCGTATCAACGCCTTCCTGCTTTAGCGCCTTCGCCACAAGGTGGCCCCCGGATACGACTGAGCCATCCTTAGTCTTCTGAGCCAGTGTGTCTGTTGCAGTATCCGTTCTTTTTAATTCAGCGCTCATCTGTTTCTACCTTTCAGTCAATGTGAGACCTAGGCCTCACTATACTAGACTGAAATGCTTGAAACATGATAGGCATGAAACATGCAACTCTGACCCTCCCGTTATGTCGATTCCCGATATTTAGACGCCCTATTACGCCAATAGTTCAAAAAGACAGGGTAGAGCATCAGGGCAATCGCAAGAACGATACAGATCAGCGCAATCGGATGCTCAACGGGATGAACAAAAGTGGTTACATCACCTCGACTTGAAATAAGAGACTGGCGCATCGAGCGCTCTGCCAATGGACCCAGCACGATCGCCAGAACGGCTGGCGCTACCGGATAGTTAAGCTTGCGCAAAAGGTAGCCCCCCAGTCCCAACACCAACATCAGCCAGACATCAAACATCCGGTCAGTCGTGGCGAAAACCCCCACAAAGCAGAGAATGAAGATTATCGGAGTCAGGATCGTGAACGGCATGGCCAGAACACGAACAAAGAGTGGAATCAGCGCAAGGTTGAGCCCCACTGTTACAAAGTTTGCCACGTACATCGAGCCAATCAGGCCCCAAACAAAATCCGGGTTGTTGGCAAAAAGCAGCGGCCCCGGTCGCAGTCCCCAGATGATCATGCCGCCTAGCAGAATGGCCGTGGTTGGGGATCCTGGGATACCGAGCGTGATCATGGGCAACATCGAGCCCGTTGACGCCGCGTTGTTGGCCGCTTCTGGTGCTGCGACGCCTGAGATGTTGCCCTTGCCAAAACTGTCCGGGTTCTTGGAGAAAGTCTTGGCAAGTCCATAGGCCATCAGCGATGCAGGCGTGGCCCCCGCCGCCGGCAGCGTACCCACAAAAAAACCGAGCACTGAACCTAGCGTTGTGGTGGGCAGATACTTCTTGATATACCCAAGGTTTTCCTTGAACTTCGACCAGGTGGTCTTGACATTTTCGATCTGCACCTTACCGCTCGTCTGCTCGAGCGTCCAAAGCATTTCGCCGATGCCATATATTCCGATCGCCAACACCAGAAAACCAATGCCGCGCTGAAACTCAACCATGTCAAAAAAGATAAGACGCGGCTGGCCGGAGATGATGTCAAAGCCCACGGCCGCCATGACGAGACCCAGAAGAATCGAAAATATTGTCTTGGGAATATCGTCGCCGCCCAGCCCGATGAAGGTCGCAAAGGCCAGGACCATCAGCGCAAACTCTTCCTGCGGACCGAACTTCAACGCAAGTTCTGCAAGCGGCGGTGCGAACAAGGTGAAAAGAACGACAGAAATGGTGCCACCGATAAATGACGCTATTGCCGCACCCATCAAAGCCTGATCGGCTAGCCCCTTTTGCGCCATCGGCCGGCCATCAAAGACCGTCGCTACCGCCGTAGACGCGCCGGGAATCCCCAACGTGATGGAACTGATGGCACCCCCATACATGGCACCATAGTAGAGCGCTGCCAAAAATATGATCGCCGCGGTTGGCGGGACCAGAAAAGTCACCGGCAGCAAAATCGCTACGCCGTTAACCGAACCCAGACCCGGCATTGCACCAATGAAAAGCCCCGCCATACACCCTGCGAGGATCATGCCGAGATTCAACGGCTCAAGGGCCTGCAGCAGCCCGGCAGCTAATAGGTTTGCAATTTCTCCCATCTCTTAATGACTATTCTTTTCTTAATCTCGGTCTTTGTTTTCGGTTACGCGAGCGATGCCTACATCAGATATTCCCAACGGAAATTATCTATCCACAAAAACCCGTCCTCGAAGATCGGCAGGCCCTTAGGTAGATATTTGGTCAGCTGCCACTCAAAAAGGAAATAGATAAAAATGACTGCACCGATCACTGAGCAGGTGGTCATACCCCAAGAATGCTTGCCAATAACCCTCATATAAAAGCCCAGGAACAAGGCAATCGCGATGTAGGTCCCAACGATCGAGACAAGAAAGATCATCGCAGTCAGCGCGATAAAGGACGTCGCAACCAGCGCAAGCGGATCAGAAGCGATGTAGGGAGCTTCGTTTCGGCTTTCTGGCGTGGTCCTGCGAAGCCAGCGGACCAGAGTCCACGCAGAAGTCAGCGCCATGCCAAGACTCAGCCAGAAAGGCCACACGCCAGCACCCGGTCCACGGCCGTCGACCCATCCGATAGTCAGTCCGTCGGCGTAAACACTCCACATAAGCACCAAAGAGAGGACGAGCAGGCCGATCCCCGCCAGCAGCTCCGCTGTGCGTGTCGACATTTAGCTCCTCCCTTTCTCATGTTTGCCGGCCACTAACATAATCGCGCTGAACGCCACAGAGGCGAACAGCGCGACGTTTTATAGGCTTATTGTACGGGATGTTCGGGCCGGCGAAAGCCGGCCCGGAATACAGTTCAGTTTACTCGCCGGTGATGGCGGCGGCACCCACCTGTTCGATTAGTTTCTGATGCGCAACATACTGATTGGCATGAAAAGTTCCGAGAGCATCGTTTTTAATCATCTCGTCACAAGTCAGGCCGTCGCTCGTGCAGAAGTCCTGCCACTCTTTACTGTCAAAGAGTTCTTGGAAGAGATTGGTATAGAACTCCACGGCTTCAGGTGCCATTCCTGGAGGTCCGTTTACCGAGCGCTGCATGTAGTACTCGATATTCACACCGAGCTCCTTAGCAGTCGGGACATCCGGGAAAGCAGCCATGCGCTCGCCGGTGAACTGCACCAGCGGCTTCGAACTACCGGCTTCGTAGAAGGCCATCTGCTCTGACGGGTTGTTGACCGTTGAGTCGATCTGCTTCCCGATTAAGTTTTTAGCGACGGTTCCGCCACCAGGGAACGGAATGTAGGTGACTTTATAATCAAACTGGGCTTCCATCATTGCCGTCAGCACACTATCTTCCTGGCCGGAACCGGTACCGCCAACTTTCCAGTCAAGGCCCTTGGCTTTCACGGCAGAAACGTAACTGTCCATATCGGTGATGTCGGAGCGATCGGTATGGACCCACAACAGAAAGGTATCCATCGCCATCAGGCCGATCGGCGTGAATTCTATTGGGTCGACACCGAGATCAGACTGTATGATCGGTGTGGTATAGAAGCTGTTTAGCGTCATCATGACGGTGTGGTTATCACCAGCTTTGTCCTGTAGGTAGCGCAGGGCTTCAGCGCCTGAGCCACCAGGCTTATTGATCGGAATGAACGGCCGTGAGCTCAGACCCTTCTTTTCGATCAGGCCCTGAAGCAGGCGTGCGATCTGGTCAGCACCACCGCCCGTGCCAGCCATAATGATGAACTCAACGGGCTTCTTTGGCTGCCAGGCTTGGACAGGTCCCGCTACAAGAACAGCCGCAGCGCTTACCATCGCGAGCGCCGGGTACAGTAGTTTACGTTTTAGCATTATTGATTCCTCTCTCTCCCATTTAGGTGATTGGTTTATGCTCAACCTCGAAATCAGAAGTAACCATCTCCCGAGGCGAAAGGGGACGTTACCGCAAGGTCTTAGGTCAGACCAATAGACATTTCTCTTCCTTATCATCAGATTTACTTATTATGAAGGGTATTTTTCCCAACCAATTTGATGCCAATCGCAAGAGTTTGCTGGGCTAAATCCCATTATCAGAGGGCTTTTTCTTTGATAAGAAATATAGGGAAGCCGTCAGATCAGGGCGCGATCCATTCGCCCTGCCAGCCCCTTTCTGTCCACTGGAAACGGGCTCGGCGATGCCCTTTTACCCTTAAAAACAGCCAGTCTAGGGTATCGATCTCGCAGGCCAGCACGACAAAGTGCTCTTCGCCTGTGGCGGGATCCACCGGCGCGTCGATATCAAGATCGTCCTCCGTACAGACCTCTCCCGGGGCAATGGACGTGCGGTAGCACTGGGCGCTGCGCCACGCGCCGTCCAGCCAGCGCTGGCCCGCAAGGATGTCCCCATGATGTGTCCAGGCTGTGCCGTAGGCGCGCAGTTGGATTTTTGTGTCGCGATCATAAAAGTGCCAGGAAAACCTCGGGTCCTTTGCCAGCTGCACGATCTTGGGTGAACGACTGTCGGTATGGCAGGTCAGGATACGCGTCTTGGGATCAGCAGAACGCAAGACCACCGTTCTCAGTTGCGCCATCCCCTCTCCCACATTACCCAGCGTAGGCGTGTGCCAGGCATGATGGCGGTCCTGCGTCGCGGCCGCCAGAGACTGCCACTGATCGTCAGCGATCTGATCCAGATTCGAGATCTCGGGAGTAACGGGGTGAGGCATAACGCAACAATGCTTAACGTGAATAGTATTAATGTAGCACTGCCGTGTCGGGCGGCAATTGACAATCTATCGGCGGCGTCTAACTCATAATCGAGGTTCGATAACCGCGATCCAGCACCCGTGCGCAAGCAAGATCTGCCCGAGAAAATATGCCCGACGTGTCGGCGGCCCTTCCGCTGGCGGAAAAAATGGCAACGGTGCTGGAATGAGGTACGCTTTTGCTCCAAGCGATGCAAACGGGAGCACCCGTGAACAATCACCCCCCTGTCATCATTCGCACCCTCACCTTTGCGGGTGTGATTCCCTTCGTCATGGCGCCGATGATGAAAGCAGGCTGGATTGCCGTGCCCGGCACCCCGCCCGACATCTGGCTGTGGAGTTACGCCGTCGTCATCAGCACCTTCATGGCGGGAGCACAATGGGGAAGCGCCCTATCACGTGCTGATGCCGTGTCTCTGGTGGGCAGCAACGTTTTTGCTCTCGCCGTTTTTGCCTTGGCGTTATGGGTTCAGCGTCCGGCCGGGGTGCTGGTGCTTGCGGTGCTGTTTGCAACGCAATTGCTTCTGGATTATCGCCAGCAAAGGCTGGGTCTGGTCAGCGAGGGTTACTGGCGGCTTCGCTGCACGATCACACCACTGGTGTGTCTGATGCTGGTGATCTACGCCTGGATCGCAACATAAACCCGGCCAAAGGTTTTCGCGCTTAAGTCCTCAGCGGCACGGCGCACCTCTTCCATGAAGCTCTTAAGCTTCTCTTCGTCCAGCTGATCGTTGGTCCGCACACCGGTACAAAGGTCTACACCGAAAGGGCGAACCTGCGTAATAGCGTCGTAGACATTGGCGCTCTTCAAGCCGCCCGCAAGATAAACCGGCAACGCCGTCTGCGCGACAAAGCGGGCACTGATGGCCCAGTCGTGGGTAGCGCCCGTGCCGCCGAACTGTGGCACTGGTCCGGATGTGCGGCCCGAGTCAAGCAGAAATGCATCCACATAGGGCGTGTACCGCGCGGCCAGCACCAGCGCTCCTTCGTCTTCGATATGGATAACCTGCACGCGGCGCACCTGCGGCGCCGCTTCAATGAGTGCCGGATACTCCTTGGGATCAATGTGCCGCACGATCTGCACAGCAGTGACCGGGCAGATCGCCAGCTCACTCGCGATATCGGCCGCGCACTCCCCGCTTGTCAAAAGAAATGTCTCAAGACCGGGCGGCGCTTCGCGGGCAATTGCGGCCGCGGCTTTGGCGCCGATGACCCCGGGGCCTGACGGCATCTCACCCACCAGCCCGACCGCGCTTGCGCCATGGCCTGCCGCGAGGTGCGCCTCTTCAACAGACGCCATGCAGCAAATCTTTACGTGCACCGGATTCATAGTCTTTACTGGGTGGCTTCGTCCAATACGCTCGGCAGCACTTTGTTGAGATCCCCCACCAGCACCGCGTCAGCAATGTCATCCATCGCGGTGGGCTCTCCATTAACAATCACGATCCTGGCGCCGGTCTCTTTGGCGATGGGCACCAGTCCCGCGACAGGATACACCGACAGCGTGGAACCCACGGCCAGCAGCAGATCGCAGTGACGGGCCGCCGCCTCTGCCCGGGCCAGATCATGCGCCACCAGTGACTGGCCGAAGGAAATAGTCGCCGACTTCAGGATGCCGCCACAGTCGGGGCACTCGGGATCCTGCTCACCTGCAGCCAGACGCTCCAACACCGTCTGCATCGGCACGCGATAGGCGCACGCCAAGCAGGCAACCTCCCGAATTGTGCCGTGGATCTCGATCACCCGGTCAGGCGAACTTCCCGCCAACTGATGCAGGCCATCAATATTCTGGGTCACCAGCGTATCAAGGCGCCCTGTCTCATCAAAGCGGGCCAGAACCTCGTGCCCCAAACCGGGTCGCGCCTGCCAAACCGGAGAATCGCGTCGCGACAACCAGGCTTTTTTTCGGATATTGGGATCCGATAGGTAGTAACGGATATCCGAGAGTTTTTCGGCGTCGGGGTCGCGGGTCCAGACGCCCTGCGGCCCGCGAAAATCAGGGATGCCAGACGCCGTCGACAATCCCGCACCGGTCAGAACAAGGATACGCTGTGCTGCGCTAAGCCAGCTTTGGGCAGCTTGCAGCCCAGGTGTCGGATGATCGGATTCAGTCATGGTCTGTATCAAGGAGCATAAAAAAACCGGGGCAAGCCCCGGTTTTTCTTCCGAGGACAAAAGCATTATGACTTGGGCAACAGAACCTCGTCGATGACATGAATCACGCCGTTGCTCGCCTTGATGTCAACCGCCACTACTTTGGCGGAACCGATCATCACTTCGTCGTACTCTTTCTCGACGTTGAGCGTGTTGCCGCCAACAGTTTTGACATAGTTATCGCCATTTCTGATCTGAGACGACATCACATTTGCCGGCACCACATGGTAAGTCAGGATGGCTTTGAGCTGATCGAGGTTCTCGGGCTTCAGCAGGCTTTCGACCGTGCCTGCCGGCAATGCAGCGAAAGCAGCGTCAGTCGGAGCGAACACCGTAAAGGGTCCGTCACCGCTCAACACCTCTTGCAGACCGGCGGCCTCGACGGCAGCGATCAGCGTGGAGAAGTTGCCGGCAGCGGCAGCTTTGTCGACAATGGTGTCGTGACTATAGTCGCTCCCGCCGCAGGAACCCGCGGTCGCAGTCTGCGCGACAGAGATGGCAAGAACAGCCGTCAGGGCCGTGAGGAAAGTTCGAAGTTGCATAAAAGATTCTCTGAGTGTTGTTAAGTTAGTGTTAACATGATGCCCGGTGTCACGTGAGCAGTTCGTTGATTAAAAATGAATTTTTCGTGATGACGAGCTCATAACGGCTGTCTCTTAGAGTGGTCTTCCAACAATTAAAAGGAGATACACCATGTATTTTCGCGTTACGACTTATGGTTTTGATGCTGCCCGATTTGACGAATTTTTGGCAATGGCTGACACATTTCGAGACGAACTCAACGCCATTGACGGGCTTGAATCCGTTCACTCGTGCGTCGTCGATGAAGGCCAGGGCATGATCGTCTCTCGCTATGCGAGCGAAGCTGCTGCCGACGAGGCGCAGCCGCAGATCCAGGCCATTATGGGACGTATGGCGCCCATGATGACCTCGATGCCGGAAGTGACAGCCGGCGAGGTCGTGTGGGAACTCTAAACAGGGGCAGGCGCTCGCGTCACACTGATGTCACACGGCGCGGAACATAATGCACGTGTTGTATCCTCCTCCTAAATATTGACCCCGGCACTTTTCCGGGGTCTTTTTTTATCTAGTCCTTTTGTTTAAAAGATTCCGCCATCCAGACCTGCCGCCATCGCCATACCAAGAGTATGGCAATCTTCTACGAAGTCCTCTTGCCATTCGCCATGACAGATCATCGGCTTCTGCACGGCTCGCCAGCCAAGACCGGATGTGATCGACTCAACTGCACGCCGTGTGCCCGTGCCGTCAAGCTTGGCGCGGATGTATAGCGCATAAGGCAAGCCACCGGTGTCATCAAGACAGGGGTAGTAGACACGATCAAAAAAATCCTTGAGTGCCCCGCTCATATATCCGAGGTTCTCAGTGGTGCCAAGAACAAGTGCTTTCGCTGCAAGGACGTCATCCGCGTCCGTGTCAAACGGTGTTTTCGTTACGACTTTGACGCTGCCTGCCTCCGCGGCCAATGCGCCTGCCTCGACAGCGTCACGCAGTCTTTGGGTATTGGCAGACGGCACATGACCAACGATCAGCAGGGTTCTCGAATCATTCATCGGAACATTGTCGGTGCGCCCTCTCACTCCGACAAGAGGCAGGCGTGGTGAGTACCCGTCCGCATGATTTAAAAGAAAGTCCCGGGAAGGCCCGGGACTCAATTGCCGAGGAGGAAGGAGGATTTACATCTAGACTTTTATGCTAGCAAAAAGGGGATTCAATTTCACTTTTGAAAAAGAAAATTCCCTTTTGTTTTTAATAATTTCCGTTAACTTAGACTAAGTAGACACGCATCAAATGGTTACTCCAAAAACCTCTAATCCACTTCAATTGTGTGGGCATTTTCCTCGCTGCGATTTCCCACCGATCTTACGCGTCGTTGCCTTCTGTCCATAAAAAAATAGACCGGGACTCGTCTTATTTAGGCTTAGGGTATTCATCGCCCAGCCGTCACTTCACATCGACTTCCTCGATCCGCACCTTTGGAATCCTCAGAGGACTGACCTCGACCGGAATGCCTATCTCACGCAACAGTTCAACCGGATCCTGACGCCACCTGGTCTCGTCACCGCTGAATCACACAGCTTTCCTTTTTTCGCCGCACAAACCTCGTCGCTTAAAATACGCTCATCCTCTTCATTGGTAACCCGACTCGCAACCCGCTTATGGATTGGCACTGGATAAGCCCCGCCCTTGGCGACGTCGGCTGGATTGCGCTCGCCTTTGTGCTCGGCCTTGCTGCCCGTCTTGTAAACCTGCCGCCGCTGGTGGGCTTCTTGATCGCCGGCTTTTTGCTTAATGCCTTGGGTGTGACGGGCGGCGACACGCTCGAGAAGATCTCCGAGATCGGCGTCACGCTGCTGCTCTTTACGGTGGGTCTCAAACTCGAAGTGAAGACGCTCATCCGGCGTCATGTCTGGGCCACCAGCGGCCTTCACATGGTATTGGTGGTGGCGATCTTGGGGCTCGTGGTCTTCGGACTCGCCACCCTCAATCTGCCGCTTTTCTCCGGAATGACCTGGCAGCATGCTGCGCTGCTTGCTTTTGCCCTCAGCTTCTCAAGTACGGTATTCGCAGTAAAGGTGCTGGAGGAAAGAGCCCAGATCAAGTCGCACTTTGGCCGGGTCGCGATCGGTATTCTGGTGATCCAGGATCTTGCGGCAGTGATTTTTCTCGCGGCCTCCGCGGGCAAGACACCTTCTGTATGGGCGCTCGCCCTGTTGGCGTTGATACCCCTGCGGCACGTGCTATATCGCCTGCTGGATCGCAGCGGACACGGCGAACTGCTTGTGCTCTTCGGGCTCGTGCTGGCGCTTGGCAGCGCCGAACTCTTTGACCTCACCGGCATCAAAGGTGACGTCGGCGCTCTGATGATTGGAGTGCTGATCGCCCGTCACCCCAAAGCCTCCGAGCTCGGCCGAACCATGCTCGGCTTCAAGGATCTCTTCCTGGTGGGCTTTTTTCTGTCGGTCGGCATGGCCGGCACCCTTACCCCCACCGCTGTCCTGATCGGCATCCTGATGGTCCCGCTTTTGCTCGCCAAGTCGGCTCTATTTTTCTTCCTGCTGACGCGCTTTGGGCTGCGCGCAAGAAATGCCCTGCTTTCTACCCTGACGCTGAGCAACTACAGCGAGTTCGGGCTGATTGTGGCAGCCATCAGTGTTGCCAACGGCTGGCTCGATGTGCAGTGGCTGGTAGTGATATCCGTTGCACTCTCGCTCTCTTATCTTGCGGCAGCTCCCCTCACCTCTCGCGATGAAAAACTGTACCGGCGCAGGCGGGATTTCTGGATTCGTTTTCAGGGCGAAACACGGCTCGCAGAAGACCCGCCGCTTGAGACCGACCACGCGACGATTGCGATCTTTGGAATGGGACGGGTTGGCGCGGGTGCCTATGATGCAATGCGAAAGGAGCACGGCGATACGGTTATCGGAATAGATTTTGATATCGAACGGGTTCGCTACCACTGCGAGGCCGGTCGCAACGTTGTGCGGGGGACACCCAGTGACGCCGACTTCTGGGAGCAGTTACGGGGCAAGCATCACTTTGAACTCATCATGCTGGCTCTGCCCAATCTGGAGGCCAACCTGAGCGCACTGGAACAACTCAAAGAGATAGGATTCTCCGGGCGGATCGCCGCCACCGCACGCTATCCCGACGACGTCGAATCCCTGCAAGAGGCGGGTGCCAATACTGTTTTCAACATCTACGGCGAGGCTGGCGCCGGTTTTGCCACCTACACAGAAGACTTTCTTGCAAAGCAGGGCCGCTAATCGCGCCAGCGGGCACTAAGCTGCGCTGCGCCCGGCAGTACCGGCCAACTGATGCGCCACGAGTTGGGCATAAAGGCCGCCGCGGGCCAGCAGTTCGTCGTGTGTGCCGCTTTCAATCACCTGTCCCTGATCAAGCGCAACGATCTTGTCGGCGCCGCGCACGGTGGACAACCGATGGGCGATCACCAGCGTGGTGCGGTCGGTCATCAGTGCTTCAAGGGCCTGGCGAACCGCCTGCTCGTTCACGGCATCAAGATGGGACGTCGCTTCATCCAGGATCAGCACGGGCGCATCTTTCAAAAATGCCCGGGCGATGGCAACACGCTGGCGCTGCCCGCCCGAAAGGCGCATGCCGCGTTCGCCCACCATGGTCTCAAGCCCTTCGGGAAGACCTGCCACTAGCTCACTGAGCGATGCCCGCTCAAGTGTTGCGGCAAGTTCTTCTTCGGTCGCCTCTGGCCGGGCGATCAGGATATTGGCGCGCAAGGTGTCGTTAAAAAGAAAAGTATCCTGTGCGACGAGCGCAATCTGTCCACGTAGATCATCAAGACGATAATCGCGAAGATCATGCCCGCCCAGCGTAATGGATCCCTGCTGGGGATCCCAAAAACGCATCAACAAATGCGCGATGGTGGTCTTGCCGGCACCGGACGGCCCCACGAGGGCAATCGTCTTGCCCGCTTCGGCCTCAAAATTGGCGGCATCGAGCGCCGACCGGTTGCCGGTTTCATATCTGAAATCCACCTCATCCAGCACAATCGGGACACCGCCGCCCTCGCGAGCAACGGGCACGCCGGGACCGTCGGTGACGGGCACCGGCTCATGCTCGACGGCGTAAAGCCGGCGGGTTGAGCCCAGCGTATCGGCAAGCTGGCGGCTGACCTCTGAAATCTCCGAGATCGGCAAAAAGGCCGCCATGGCAAGCAGCGTCAGCAATGGCAGCATCGCGCCTTCGAGCACCCCTGCGTTGACCAGCATCGCACCGGTCACCACCACCGCAAGACCGCCAAGACCCGTCGCGACTTCCAGCAGCGCACTCTGAAAGGTGAGATCAGAAAAGAACGGCAGGCGGATGCGGTGATGATGCTCAGTACGTTCGGTCAGCTCTTCGCGGCGCGCTTTTACGTAGTTAAACGCAATCACCTCGGCAAGACCCTGCACGCTATCGACGGCGTGGGCATTCAATTCGCCCAGCGCCTCGCGCGCCCTTGAGCCCATCTCATCCACACGCTTTCTCAGCATAAAGGGACTGAGCGCCACCAAAACCAGAAACGGCACCAGCACCAACGCCATGATCCACCCGAAGTAAAACAGCACACCCATCACCAGCGCCGGCACCAGCACTGCCACGAACGCCGGCGCCACCGTGTGCGCAAAGAAATACTCCACGAGCTCAACATCGTAGGTTGCCATCCCCACCATATCGCCCGTACGTCTTCGCACCATATAAGCCGGCGCCAACCGGTCGAGCTTTTCAAACAGGGCGATGCGCATCTCGGCGAGCAACCGAAAAGCCATGTCGTGCGCGATCCAGGACTCCAGCCAGTGAAACACCCCGGCGACCGGCGCCATGACTGCGAGCAGGATCAGCAGATCCACAAAGGGCTCACCGGTTTTAACGGCCCGTACGGCCAGCGCCCCAACCACACCGATGCCGATATACGCCAGCACCCGCGTCACCCCAAAGCCAAAAGTCATCACGAGCCTGCCTTTATAGGGCACGATGTATTTCATCAATTCGCGTGCGGCAGCGAGCCAGCCAAGCCCCTGCGCTTTAACGATGGCGTCCGTTAGCGCGAACTGCGCCTCCTCGCTATAGGTCGGCATCTTTTCGGTCTTGCGTACCCGCTCGAGATCGACCTCGATTGCCCCGCCCACGCTTTCTTCGGCCTGCGCCGCCATCAGCTGATGATAGACAGCGTGCCTGGCCATGAGTTCAGCGTGGGTGCCCTCTTCGGCGATACCCCCCTCGTTCAGCACCAGAATACGATCGGCATCGATGACGCTCGAAAGCCTATGCGCAAAGATCAGCGTGGTGCGCCCTCGCATCAACCGATCGAGCGCGTCCTGAATGATAGATTCGTTCTCGGCATCCACTGCCGAGAGCGCTTCATCCAGAATCAGGATTGGTGCGTCTCTCAAGATCGCCCGGGCGATCGCCACTCGCTGGCGCTGCCCACCGGAAAGTCGGATGCCCCGCTCACCGATTACGGTGTCATACCCCTGAGGCAGCAGCGAGACAAATTCATGGGCGTTGGCAGCGCGGCAGGCGGCTTCGAGCTCTTCGGCTGTGGCATCGGGCTTGCCGACCCGGAGGTTATCCCCCACCGTGCCATGAAAAAGATAAGTATCCTGGTTGACGACCGCGATCTGGCCGCGGATATCTTCAAGGCGTAGGTCTTTAAGATCATGACCCCCGATCTTTACCGCACCCGAATCGGGATCATAAAAACGCAAGAGCAGACGCACGATCGACGACTTGCCCGCGCCGCTTGGCCCAACAAAGCCCACCCGCTCACCGGCCGCCACGGCGAAACTCAACCCTTCATGGGTGGTGCGCCGCCCGCCGGGATAGGCAAAGCCCACGCCTTCCAGCGCAACCGTAGGCTCGAGCGCATCCACAACCAAAGGCGAAGACACCTCATTGACCATCGGCTTGGCATCCATCAGCTGAAAGATGGCCTGTGAGGACGACTGCGCCAACATGCCGTTGTGCATGAGCGAGCGCATGTCACGAAGCGGCCGATACACCTCAACGCCGAGCATCAGCACCAACAGCAGCACACCAAGACTCATCTCACCATCAACCACTCGAAAGGCGCCAAAGGTGAGAGTCACCGCGACGCCGAGCGTGATCCCGGTATCGGTGATGCCGCGGGCAAGCGAGTTGGTCGCGAGCACCCACATCGTGGATTTAAACAGGGCGTGGGCGGTGTCTTTGAGCTTGCGGGCGCGGGCGGTGCTCTGGCCAAAGGACTTTAGGGTGGCAAGGCCCTGTACCGAATCCAGAAATTCCGCGGCAAAGGCTTTGTAGGCTTCCCCGCGTTCAAGGCTTTTCTTCGAGTCAAAGCGGTGAAAGATCTGCGGCGCGATCAGGGTGAAGAGTGCGGCGCCGAGCATTACCAGGGCGATTGGCACATCAAAAAACGACACAACGGCAAAAATCAGAAAGGGCGTCAGGATCGAGACGGCGAGCTGGGGCAGATACTGACCGAAATAAATCTCGAGCTGCTCCACGCCCTCGATCATCGCCACAATGGCATCACCCGTGCGCTCCAGCCCAAAATGAGCAGGGCCCAAACGGGTCACCTGATCGAAGACCACCTGGCGCAGGTGCACCTGCACGCGGGCGGCCGTGTTGTGCGCCACCATGGTCCGCAGGTATTCCAGCCAGCCGCGGACCACCATCACCGCGCCCACCCCTATAAAAGGAAGCACCAGATCCTGAACCGGCGCTCCATCAAAAACTTGGATGATCAGCCAGCCAAGGAGGCCCAGGCGCGCGATGCCAAACAACACGGCAAGCACACCCACCGCCACCGCGCCAAAAATACGAAGCCTGACGCCCCGGGTAAATCCCCAGAGCCTTGAATCGAAATACATGCCTTCTCCTGCTGTGAGTCGGGCCATTGTAATGGAGAGCGCTAATGGATTTTCTCGGCAGACAGTCAGGTAAACTTCTCTTCATGACTCAGGCAGCCGCCCATCAGAAGATCAGTGTGAAGCCTCAATCGGCGTCGCTTGGCGCCGTAATTGACGGCGTGGATCTCGCTCAGGATTTGAGCGACAGCACACTTGAAGAGCTGAAAAGCGTCTTTGGCTGCTATTCAGTGATCTTTTTTCGAAATCAGGATCTCACACCGCAGCAGCATATTGACCTCGCCGAGCGCTGGGGCAGCGTCAACGTCAACCGGTTTTTCAAACCGTTGGAGGGCTATCCCAAGATTGCCCAGGTCATAAAAGAGGCCGACCAGAAAGAAAACATCGGGGGGGCGTGGCATACGGATCACTCTTACGATGAGATCCCCGCGATGGGCTCGATGCTCTATGCGCGCAAAGTGCCGCGAGTTGGCGGCGACACGCTTTTTTCAAGCATGTATCTTGCTTATGAGGCCCTGTCTGACAGCATGAAAGAGATGCTCAGCGGCTTAAAAGCCTGGCACTCAAGCCGCCATGCATTTGGTCATGGCTCTGCCGAGAGTGAACACTATGAAGACGGCCGTCTTGCCAACCCGGACCTTGCTACCCAGGATGCCCTGCATCCCGTGGTGATCACCCATCCCATCACTGGCAGAAAAGCGCTCTACGTCAATACTCGTTTTACTATACGGTTTGATGGGTGGACGGTTGAAGAATCCAAACCGCTTCTGGATTTTCTTTATGCCCACGGCGCCCGCCAGGAGTTCACCTGCCGCTTTCAGTGGGAGCCTGGCTCCATTGCCCTCTGGGACAACCGGGCCACCTGGCACTACGCTCTCAACGACTACCATGGCGAGCAACGCATCATGCACCGCATCACCCTCGAGGGCGTGCCGCTCAACTGACTCTTTCATCGACCAAGCGCCTACCCAAAATTTCTACCAGACGTCGTCATGCTGCCACGCACCTACATCAACCCGCCTGATCACTGGGTCACTGACCCGCCGCTTCCCTATAGCCAGGCCGTGCGCTGCGGCGACATGCTCTTTACCACGGGGCAGATGGCGCTCGACAACACCTTGAAAGTGATCGCTCCGGGAGACCTTCACGGCCAGATCGACGCGGCGATTAAAGATCTGATCGGCGTACTCGATGCAGGAGGCATGTCACCTTCGGATCTCGTGCAGATGCGGGCCTTTTATGTAGACGAACCCGCTGCAACGTTTGAATCCGTTGCAACCCAAATCGCAAAAGCGCTTGGCCCCCTGGCAGGGCCCGGCCCAGCGCTCACCGTCGCGCCCGTACAGGCGATGATGTCGCCGGGGCCGCTTTTTGAAATCGAGGCCATCGCCATGCGCGGCCAAAACGGTGAGACCCTCGCCCGCACGGCCGCCTGGGACCCAGACTGGGCGGGCCCACCGGCGCCCTTTAGTCATGCGATTCGTGTGGGCGAGATGTGTTTCACCAGCGGCGTTACCGCGCAGCGCCACAACGCGATCGAAGCCCCGGGCGATCTCACCGGCCAGTCCCATGCGGTCCTGCGCCGGATCGACGGCCTGCTTCAACAGCTCGGCGCCGACATCAACGACACGGTGAAGACCAATCTTTTCAACGTCGAAGCCGGCACGGCCGGAGGCTGGGCGGCACCCGCGCTGGCGAGAGCACGTTACTACCGCGAACCCGGCCCCGCCGCCACCGGGCTCAGCCTGAAATCGCTTCGCCCCGAAGGACTCATGATCATCAATGATGTGGTGGCCATGCGCGGACACGACGGCGCGAGGTTGCCGCGAACCCACGTTTGGCCGGACAATCACTGGGACTGGACCGTGCATCTTCCCTATCGCCACGGCATCCGCTGCGGTGATCTCATCTTTTTGGGCGGGCAGGTTCCGCTCAACCCGGATGCCAGCGTCGCCCACAAGGGCGATCTCAAGGCGCAGACCGATATGGCGATGGAATACATCCGCCGCGTGCTCGCTGAGATGAACCTCGACTTTGGGCATGTCCTGCGCATCAATACTTTTTACGCCACAGGTGATGAACCTGATACCGACGAGCGCATCTGGAAAGAAAACCTTCACGCAAGATTTGCACACTTTGCGCCACCAGGACCTGCCACCACCGGTATCCCGATGCCGTATTTGGCCTACGAGGACATGAACATCGAGATCGACATCATTGCGATGGTGTAGACGGACGCGAATGATAGAGCAACTAATCAATTCTCCAGACGACGCCGCAACAAAAGTGCTGGTGGCACTTCAAAGCCTTGGCATCGAGCATGAAGTGATGGACTGTGATCCGGAACTTGCTGATACGGCGGTTTTTTGCGAACACTACAACATCCCGCCTGAGGTCTCAGCCAACGTGATTATTGCGGCCGGCAAATCCGACCCCCGCCAGTATGCGGCCTGTGTGCTGCTCGCGACCACGCGACTTGATGTCAACAAATGCGTGCGCAAAAAGTTGGGCGTTAAAAAATGCTCTTTTGCCTCCGCCGAGGAAACCAAAGCCCTCACCGGCATGGAGATCGGCGGTGTTACCGCGCTGGGCCTGCCGGACGACCTGCCGCTTTGGGTCGACAGCAGAGTCATGCAGTGTGGCTACATTATTCTGGGCGGGGGCAGCCGCTCGATCAAAATCAAAATCTCGCCCGCGGTCTTTGGGCTCACCGCCAACACCGAGATCGTCGAAGGCTTAGCCCTTGGTGACGCCTGAGCAGGACCTAAAGATAGATAAAGGAATATAAAAGAGGAGACAACACCATGGGTTTTTCGCCATCACAGCCAGACGGTAGCAACGACTCGCTTCAAAGCGCAGTTTCCCCGAACGGCAGCCCGACGCTCGAAACGCAGTATCGCGTGCCCGGGCGCTGTGGTGTTGCCGTCAAGGTGTCCAAGGGCCAGACCATCGAAGTGCAGAACACCCACGGCACCCAGGTCTGTGATTTCTGGGCCTTTTGCGCAGACGATATCCGGGAGTTTCTCTCCATGGCGCATACGCGCACTTCATTAGAGAGCATCTTTCCCAAAACCGGCGAGCGGATTGTTTCCAACATCCGCCGGCCGATGTTTGAGATCACGCAAGACACCTCCCCCGGCGTGCATGACACGCTGATGTCGTGCTGTGACAGCAACCGCTACCGGATCCTTGGCTGTGAGGGCTATCACGACAACTGCACGGACAACCTGCGCATGGCGATGATGGCGATCGGCCTTGAGGCGCCGTGTATCCCTGATCCCTTTAATCTCTGGATGAACATCCCCGTGGCCAAAGACGGCGCGACGGCTTTCGAGCCCACCGTCTCAAAACCGGCCGACTACATCCGCATGAAAGCGCTGTGTGATGTGATCGCCGTGATGTCGGCGTGCCCGCAGGACATGAATCCCATCAACGGAATTGGTTGTGATCCGACCGAGGTGCATTTTCGGGTGATCGGCTGATGACTCAATAACTCATCACCGCAGTCAATATCACAGGCCTCCTTAATCTGCTCGGGGGATAACGCCTCGTAGCCATCCCTAATAAATGAGGGCTCAAGGTATGGCCAGAGCGTCGTATCGTTGTTCCGGGTCAACACATAGCCTTTGTCAGGCCAGTTGTTCTTATGAGGGTTTTGCGGTTTTTGAACCTGCACGGTCTTAACTCCTTTGCCCTGTCGCTGGTATTGCGCCAGCGGGTCTAACAGGGCAGATAGACCAACCAACGCTTTAACAGTACTTGTTAACCGCCCTGTAAGTTGTTGCTTAAACCGGCGGTGTGCGGGCACAAAAAAACCCGCTTCTGCTTTCACAAAAACGGGCTGTCACCCCTTTT
>Ga0114933_10001352_pt1 | contig 27497 bp, 13 predicted proteins | sample 4SBtaG_FD_89691 | JGI IMG/M metagenome (GOLD analysis project Ga0114933, IMG submission 89691) | Deep subsurface microbial communities from Kolumbo volcano to uncover new lineages of life (NeLLi) - 4SBTROV12_W25 metaG | ecosystem: Environmental > Aquatic > Marine > Volcanic | place: Kolumbo... | reverse complement strand
GCGTTCGCTATTCGAGAATATGGAACGCACGCTGCCAACCTGCGGTCGATGTCGCGCCGCGCCAAGCGGACACTCGTGGTTACAGCCGCGACGGGTTCATCCACGCCGCCATCCCGTGCATCCTTGCAAGAGCCCACACATCGACACCTGGTCCCGATGCCGCGCCTGCTCTTCGTCTCCCACAACTTCCCGCCCGACGCTTCGATCGGCTCGCGGCGGGCACGCAGGATCGCGATCGAGCTGACCGCGCGCGGCTGGGACGTCGATGTATTGGCAGCCGAGACGATTTATCAGCAAGGACTCGACCCGGCGACGCTGACCGGGCTCGAAAACGTGCACATCACACGGACCCACGCCCTGAACCCGCGCAAATGGGCACAGCGAGCGCGGGACGCGGTGCGTGCGATGCGCGGTGGGACGGAGGCTGCCGGCATGCGCAATGGCGGCTCCCAGCAAAACGCCGCCGGGCCGTCGTTGGTGCCACAGCTGTTGAGCGTGCTCAGTCGCACGTATGCCGACCTCGAAGTGCCGGATTCGTTCGCCGGTTGGTTCGTCCCGGCCCTCGCCACCGCCGCCAACTTCCCGAGGCCCGACATCGTGTTCGCGTCATTGCCCTGGTTCACCAACGCGCTGGTCGGGCTCGCCGTCGCCAACCTGCACGACGCACCGCTGTTTTTCGACTACCGCGACCCGTGGAACCACCCCGGACGCACCGCGCAGTGGCCGGCCTGGAGACGCGGGATCGAAGCGCAACTCGAAGCCGCGTGCATCCAACGCTGCGCCGGCTTTACGGCCGTGACCGAAGGCATCGCTGACCACCTGCGCGGCCGCACGACAATGCCGGTCAACGTCGTCTACAACGCCGCCGATCCCGCCGATTTCGCGACGGTGACCCCGCGCATCTTCCACGCTCCAACCCTGCTCTACACCGGGGCCCTCTCCGGCGGCCGGCGCATCGAACCCCTGCTCGACGCGCTCGCGACTGCACCATCGGGACCAAACCTGCACTACATGGGCTGGGACCACGCCCACGTCCTCGCGGCAGCCGCCGAACGCGGGTTGAAGGGCCGCGTGACAGCCGACGGCTTGCGTCCACATGTGCAAGCCGCCGCCGCGATGCTTGGTGCGCGCGCCAACGTCTGCATCATCGGGCCCGAACACCACATCCAGGTGCCGGGTAAGCTCTATGAACAGCTGGCTTGCGGACGCCCCGTGCTCGTCCTCGGCCCACCCGGTTGCGACGCCGCCCGCATCGCCCGACCGGTCGCCAACGCCCGTGTCGCCAACCTCGCAGATCCAACCGCCATCGCCCAAGCCATCGCGAACCTGCCCGACACCAAACGGCCCATCGGCGCACCGGCGGGCCTGTCTGTCACCGAAACGATGGACGCGCTGCACACCGCCCTGCTCGCCGCACTGCTCGCACCGTCGCCAAACCGACCTACCACCGCAACCGGGACCTGAATCATGCCGAGACGCCGGCTCCTGACCGCCCTTCTTGTCGCTTTGACCGCACTACCAGCGTGCGGAGGCGGCATCGTGCAATCGCTGACCGACGGCGACCTGCGCCCCGACCGCGACTACTGCGCCGACCTGCCCAAGCGCCCCGCTCCGATGCTGGGCAACTACCTGGCCAAGCTGAAACCACAGCTCGACAGCGGCAAAACCGGCGTGCACGTGCTCGAAGATGGGGCCGGTGCGCTGATGGCCCGGGCGTGGCTCACGGTGAACGCGCAAAAGTCGATCGACGTGCAGTACTTCATCTTCTCGGCCGACGCGATCGGCCTCATCGCCGCCGACGAGCTGCTGCGAGCCGCGCAACGAGGGGTCAAAGTCCGCTTGCTGGTCGACGACGTGCTCCACGACGGGGACGCCGACTTCCTGCTCGCCATGGACGCCCATCCAAACTTCGAGATCCGCGTCTACAACCCCAACATCAACATCGGCAAGACGCTGCCGGTGCAGCTCTACAACGCCGCCAAGGACTTCCGTGGCGTCAACCAGCGGATGCACAACAAGACCTTCATCGTCGATCGGCAGGTCGTCATCACCGGCGGCCGCAACATCGCCGACGAGTACTTCGACCTGCACCCGGACTACAACTTCCGCGACCGGGACATCCTGCTGCTCGGCGGCGTGTCCCACCACATCTCGGGGTCCTTTCAGCAGTTCTGGGTCGACCACCGCGCCGTGCCCTTGCGCAAGGTCATCAAGGAGCCCGAGAGCTACAAGAAAGGCTGGTACACGGACGTCTGGGAGCAGCTTCACCGCTTTTCGTGCGACCCCCGCCGCTACTGGCCCGAGATGCGCAAGCGCGCCGCCAATGTGCCCAAGCGCTTTGAACAGCTGCAGGCCAATGGCGTGCTGCGCTGGGTCGACAATGTGCGTTTTGTGTCCGACGACCCCGGCAAGAACGACGGCAAGTCCGGCATGGCTGGCGGCGGCAAGTCGACAACCGCGCTGATTCGCCTGGTCCGGTCGGCCAAGCGCGAGGTCATCATCCAGACGCCCTACCTGGTGACGTCGAGCCTCGGAAAGAACCTCTTCGCCGAAGCCGTGGCCCGCGGCATCAAGCTCACGATCCTGACCAACAGCCTCGCGTCGACCGACAGCTTCCCGTCCTTTTCAGGCTACGTGCGCGATCGGGAAGCGCTGCTGAAGACGGGCATCATGCTCTACGAGAGCAAACCGGACGGCCCGATCCGCCACAAGCTGATGACGCTGCCCGATGGACGACGGCCGGCGAAGGACTCGATCTACGGGCTGCACGCCAAGTCGATGGTGATCGACGGCGAAATCACGGTGGTCGGCACCTTCAACCTCGACCCCCGCAGCGCGAACCTGAACACCGAGTGCATCGTCGTGGTCAAGGACAAGCCGCTGGCCCAGAGGGTGCTCAAGACCCTGCGCGCCGAGCTGTCACCGGCCAACGCGTGGCGGATCACGCCGAAGTTCAACCCCGACTCCGAAGCCCCGCTGAGCCACAAGTGGAAGATGCTCTTCGCCCGACCCATCCCGCGCTCGGTGCTCTGACCTGAAGGCCGGTCGCTTGGCCCCCCACATGAAGGCCCGGGCTCGGCTCAATGCCGGTCACTTAACGACCCCGGCTGAAGCCGGGGCCTCAGTTGAGCAAGCCCTCCTTCGAGGGCTCGGCGTTGCGGTCCGCCATGACGGATTCGCTGCGGCGCGTGTGGGTGCACGAGATCTCGACAAACGTGGGATAGGCAGCCGCTGCCGGTCGAGATCGCGGCTGAGCCCGCGGAGGCGGGCTTGCTCAACTGAGCCCGGGCCTTCAGCCCCGGGGCTCTGCTTTGCTCGCTTGGCTTAGCTTAGAAATCAGTACCTTAGCCCTAAGCGACCGGCATTGGGACCAGGCTGGCTTCGCTTGGCTTCTTGGGCGGCAACTCGGGTAAAGCTGTGAAGCTTCTCGCCCAGCTGCGGCAGGCAGTGGCATCATCCGGGCCGTGAAAACGTATCGGCACAACCTCAAATCCCTCGCCATCGGCATCAGCGCGGCCCTCGTCGCCATCGCTTGCGGCGGCGAGACCAAGACCGTCTACGTGCCTGTCGACAACGGCGGCGGGAAGCTGACCGATGTCTCCAACCTGTTCACCGACACCGGCAGCTCGAGCGGTGGGTCGTCGAGCGGCGGGGCGTCAAGCGGGGCGAGCTCGAGCGGGTCAAGCGACGCCGGCGGCGGGACCAATGCGGATAGCGAAGCTGGCGATGCCAGTGGCGGCGATGACGGGGGCGGCGATGACGGTGGCGGCGATCACGGTGGCGGCGGGGGCGGCTGCAAAGAGCCCTGCAAGGACGACCTGCCCTGCACCAAGAACCTCTGCAAAAACGGCTACTGCATCGTCGAGCCGCTCGACGGCTTTTGCATCGTGGACGGCAAGTGCTGGCAGGCCGGTCCCGTACCCGGCAAACCGTGCAAAGTCTGCGCGCCCACCCAGGCCGTGTTCGGCTTCTTCGACGACGACAAGGGCGCCTGCGACGACGGCATCGCCTGCACCACAAACGACGTCTGCAAGTCCGGCCAGTGCACGGGAACCCCCGGCCCCGGCTGCTGCAAAGCCGACGCCGACTGCAAATCACCCGACGGCTGCAAGCAGGGCACGTGCGACGTCAAGACCGGCGGCTGCTCCTTTACGGCAATTCCCGGCTGCTGCAGCGCGGGCGTGTGCTGCGACGCTGCGACAAAAACGGTCAAACCGACCGGCACACCTTGCGGCTCCTCCGTGCTCAAGACCGAATGGGGCTGCAGCGGGGCGACGATTCGCAAGCGCACCGCGACCGCCGGATGCGATGGCAATGGCGCCGCCGCATGCAGCCAGGACGTGCAACACGCGACCTGGAGCCCCTGGCAAAACATCTCCACATGTCCCAGCGGCCAGGTGTGTTCGCCCATCGTGGACCCGAACAAGCAGCCAATCTGCGCCAAGGCCGGCACGACAACCTGCACGTCCGACGCGATGTGCAATGACGGGCAGGCCTGCACCCAGGACATCTGCAACAGCGGCACCTGCAAACATGTAACCGCGCCCAAGGGGGCGATCTGCGGGGCGGACAAGAACACGGCCCAGTACCGCTGCAACGCGACCAAGTCCGGCGTCGAGGTCCGCTTTGGCGCGCGGGTCTGCAACGGCACCGGCTCCTGCCCGGCCGCCGACGGTAAAAATTGGGGCGCGTGGCTGAAGTGGTCGTCGTGCAACGGCGGCACGTGCAAGGCCAGCCTCGATCCCAAGACGCCACCGACCTGCGGCAAACCCACCGCGTGCAAGGCCGGGACGAAATGCTGCAAGGCCGACGGAACATGGGCGGCCAAGGCCACAAAGTGCGGAACCAGCGCGCTGAAGACCGAAGTGAAATGCGAGGGCACCGCCGGCGGCGTCATCAAGAAACGGCAGGGTTTTGCGGGCTGCAGCGGCAACAGCTCGTTTTGCTCGGGCAGCTTCAAGGACATGGTCGCGTGGGGCGCGTGGAGCACCGAAAAGACCTGCCCCGCCGACCACAAGTGCGAGGTCAACTTCAGCGGCACCAGCGCCAAGTGCGTCGACGCCAAGCAGTGCAAGGCGGGCACGACCTGCTGCGATGCGAAGGGCTTTTACGCGGCCAAGGGCAGCAAGTGCGGGACCAGCAAGTACAAGACCGAATACAAGTGCGAAAAGGCCGGCAAGCTCGGCGGCGCGATCCTGGCGCGGGAAGGCTTCAAGGGCTGTTCGGGTCAATCGACCTGGTGTTCGACGCTGACCAGCAACCTGTTCTGGGGTCCATGGAAGACGCTGAGCACCTGCAAAGCGACCGAGGCGTGCAAGGACAGCTTCTCGCCGAGCTACAAACCCAGCTGCTCCAACGCCACCGACTGCAAGCCGACCCAGACCTGCTGCACGACCGCAGGCATGTACCAACCCAAGGGGACCAAGTGCGGCACCAAGAAGCTCGCGAGCGAGACGCGATGCTCCGTCACCGGCAAGGCGATCGAGCAGCGGGACGCGTATCCGGGGTGTTCGGGCAACGGGACGACGTGTTTTTCGTATACGAGCAGCTACTACGCGTGGACGGCGTGGAAGCTCGCGCACCTCTGTCCTTCCGGCGGAACCTGCAAGGAGAAGTACAAGGGCAAGGCCGAGTGCGCGGGCGGGTCGACCCAATGCAAGACCTACCAGACCTGCTGCACGCCTGCGGGGACGTGGGCCAAGGCCAAGACCAAGTGCGGCAACTTCGCCTACAAGACCGAGTACAAGTGCACGGGCGCCAACCCCGCGACCGGCAAGGGCGGCAAGGTCCAGCGGCGCAAGGGCTATGGCGGCTGCACCGGATCGTCGGCGAGCTGTTCGTCAAGCACGAGCAACCTCGCCTGGTCCGCGTGGGAGGACTACGACACCTGCCAGGCGCACGAAAAATGCACGGTCACGGCCTATAGCGGCACCTGCAAGAACGTCAGCAAGTGCAGCCCATCGGGCACGTGCTGCACGACAACAGGCGAGTACGAAAAGGCCGGCAAGAAGTGTGGCAGCTACCCGACCAAGAAGGCCTACAAGTGCTCGGGTGTCACCAAGGGCTCAGACGTCATGGTGCAAGAGATCTTCACCGGGTGTTCGGGGACGAGCGGTATCTCGTGCAGCTACAAGGACGCCCACCTCTACAAAGCGCCGTGGAAGCTCTACAAGGCGTGCCCGGCGACCCAGTACTGCCTGGTGACGAAGTACTCCCACACGTGCACGGCAAAGATCCCGTAGCGCTCGCGGCGATTGACCCGGCCCGTGGGATGCTTCAAACTCCTACATCCCTTCTCCAGACATCTGCAAACTTTCGCAGCAAGAGGCCGCCGTCATGAGGCAAGCACTCTCCATCTTTGCGCTCGCAGTAGCCACGGTTTTCGCCGCGACGGCGTTCGCCGCACCGCTGGGCACAATCGTCCTCGAGGGCCAGCTGCGCACCGTCGCTGGTTCGGCGGTGCCCGACGGCGATTATTCGCTCAAGGTCAGCCTGTACAAAGACAAGCAGGACCCCAAGGCCCTACACAGCGAGACGATCAACACCAAGGTCAAAGGCGGCGGGTTCCTGCTGAGCCTCGGCCTGGCGCAAGCGCTCAAATCCGACGTCTTCGCCGGTGGTAGCGCCGCGTGGGTCGGCATCCAGGTCGGCACCGAGTCCGAGCTGCCCCGCCTGCCGCTCAACCACGTCGCCTACGCGTTCGCCGCCAGCCACGCCGCCAAGGCCGCTGACGTCGCGTGCACCGGCTGCATCAAGACCGATCACCTCGCCAAAGACGTCCTCAAGGACTACGCCAAGTCCGCCGATCTCAAGGCCTATGTCGCCGTCGACCAGGCGTGCAAAGCGGGCGAACACGCGACCGGCTTTGGCAAGGACGGCAAGATCCAGTGCGCCAAGGACGCCAACAACACCTACAGCGGCAAGCAGTTCACGCTGAGCAGCCAGTCCTGCCCCGCGGGCAAGGTGGTGGCCGGCATCGACGCGGACGGCAAGGTCAAGTGCGACCTCGGCGGCAAGACCTACAACGGCAAGAACTTCGCGGTCAGCAACCAGAAATGCCCGGCCGGTGAAGTCGTCGTCGCCATCAACAGCGAAGGCAAAGCGGTCTGCAAGCCCGACCAGAAGGGCCAGGCGTCCGGCAAGGACTTCGCGCTGTCGGGCAAGGGCTGTGGCAAGGGCAAGGTCCAGACCGGCGTCGACGCGGCCGGCAACCCGACCTGCACAACGATCGCCTACGAAAAGCCGATCCCGGCCGGCGCGCTGAGCCAGTCCGCGGTCGTCAACCTCGCCAAAGGTCAGCTGGCCAACGGCAAGACGCCGTGGAACGACAAGAAGGCCTACGACATCAGCGGCGCGTGGCTCAAGCCGACCAGCGCGACCAAGCCGTTTCTCGCCCACGGCAACAAGCGCCAGATGGTGTTCCGCACCGACGGCGACGCCGAGTACAACAAGGGCGTGGGCAGCTACCCGTTCGTGTTCATGTTCGGCGGCGATGTCTCGTCCAACCGCACCGCGGCCATCCACCAGGACGGCGGCGTGTGGACCAAGAAGTACGGCTGGCTGCACAAGCGCTTCGCCGCGGCCAACAAGGGCTGCAAGACCGGCTTCGTGATGTCGGGAACCGACGCGGACGGCAACCCCAAGTGCGTGCTCGATAAGAACTCGACGCTGTCACCGGGCACCTACATGCGCAGCGAGACGGGCAGCAAGATGGGCGCTGACCTGGCCAAGTTCGACAAGCGGTACGTCAACGAGGGGCAGGCCAACTCGGTCAGCTCGGCGATGATCACCGACGGCCAGGTGGGCAACAAGGACCTCGCAAACGGCTCCGTGTCCGCCGCCAAGATCGGCGCCGGCCAGGTGACCGGCTCGCACGTCGCCAACTCGTCGCTCACCGGTTCGGACATCAAGAACAGCTCGCTGACCGGCTCCGACATCGCCAACGGGACGATCGGCCGCGACGACATCGCCAACGGCAGCATCAACGGCCCGAAGATCGCCGGCAACGTGATCACCAGCGGCCACGTGCTCAACGGCAGCCTGACCGGCGACGACATCAAGAACGAGTCGCTGACCGGATCGGACATCAAGAACGGCTCGCTCACCTACTCGGACACCAACGTCAACAGCATCCAGCGCCGCATCGACAAGTCGTGCCCGACGGGACAGGCCATTCGCGCCATCAACAACAACGGCACCGTCGTTTGCGCGGCCGAGGTCGGCGCCGATGCCGCGACCTACAAGGCCAACGTCAAGAAGAACCGCTGGTACCGCCTCGCAACCTGCACCAAGAACCAGCGCTGCGGCGGCACGTTCATCGTCGGCGACAGCGCCGGCAACTCGCTGATCTTCCGCGTCGGCATCTCGCGCGGCATCGAGACGGGGATGGCGGTCAAGCTGCTGCACCATTCCGGTGACGGAACCCGCCTGTTCACCACCTTGCGCGTCGCCGAGGGCGGCACGGGTCACCACGCCTACGTCGACGTCCGCGCCAACTACGACGCGAGCGCTTGGTACAGCATTCGGGCCAACAACGCCGTGCACAAGTTCGGCGCCAACAAGCTGCAGGATATCGGTACGGCTGGCAGCGTCGGTGGCTACAGCAACCGCACCTACGGCCTCGACAACCTCGCGATGGTCGGCAACTGGCAGGAGGCGATGACGGTCGACCGACTCGGACGCATGATGGTCCGCAGCAACACCGGCTACATCCAGCTCGGCTCGTACAACACCAGCCACGCGCACATTCAAACCGACCGCGGCAGCTTCTACATGAACCGCGAGCTGAAGGTGGATTCGGGCGTCATCGGCTCGTACAACGAGGACCTCTACCTGCGCCGCGCCGGCTCCAACGGCATCCAGATCCGCAGCGGCGACGTCCTGCTGCACAAGCACATCCACGCCAACAACAAGCAGATCAACTACGTCGACCAGCTGCACTTCAACAGCGGCTTCCGTATGTACGACGACGGCAACAAGGGCATTCTCAACGTGCGCTCGGGCAACACGAGCACGGTCGAGATGCGGATGATGGACTCGGCCGGCAACACCCACGGCTACGTGTACGGTGACTCCAACACCACGGTCGGATTCCTCGATGCGTCGCATCGCTGGGCGGTCCGCGTCGAGAACAACAACTACGTGCGCATGTTCACCAAGGGCGGCGAGCGACTCCGCGCCGACAACTCCGGTGCTGTGACCTACGGCCGTCACCACGTGACCGGCAACCTCTACGCCAAGTCGCTGACGACCGACAGCATGACCAACAACGGCAACCTGCACGTCAAGGGCACGCTTACGGTCGACAAGCCCGCGACCTTGAAGTCCACGGCGTCTGTCGGCAGCACGCTCAGCGTCGGCGGCACGGCCAACCTCAACAACGGGGTCTCGGTGGACGGCAAGACCGTCATCGACAACGGCGCCGGCTGGCATCGCAGCTACGGGCAGACCGGCCATTACAACGGCACCTATGGCGGCGGCATCTGGATGAAGGACACGTCGTGGGTCCGCGTCTACGGCAGCAAGAACTTCCTGGTCGAAAACGCCCTGCTGCAGGTCAGCGACGGCAACGGCAGCGTGCAGATCAACCGCGGCACGCACCCCGCTATCGAGATGCGCAGCAACAAGAACGGCTCGCCTTACATCGACTTCAGCAACAGCAGCAGCGGTGACTACGACGCGCGCCTGCAGATCTCGGGCGACAACGACCTCAACGTCTACGGCGCCAACTTCCACGTCCGCAACGGCTGGATCTACGGGCAGGCCGGAGCGGGTCTGCGCTTCTACGACAACTCGTACGGCGGCAGCGGCGACGCGGCGTACATCCACTACTACAGCGAAGGCGGCGAGAACACGAAGCTGCGCATCCTCAACAACAACGACGCCGACGACGACATCGAGCTCTACCAAAACGGCGCGGCCCGCCTGACCGTTCGCAGCGGTCGTGTCGGCATCAACAACACCAACCCGTCGTACACGATGGACGTCAACGGCTCGCTGCGCGCGTCGTCGATGGTGGTCTACGGCAAGTCCCTGTCCGACTACATCAAGGACGTCGTCAACGACCGCTGCTACGTCTACTTCGGCTGGCGAGACAGCGCGAATGGGGCGACCGGCTACAGCAAGATCGTCCGCGTGCGCGGCAGCAGCAGCAACAACTGCAACTCGAGCGGCACCAACGGCAACTGCTGGAACACGACGGCGTGGTCGCCCATCACGCTCGGCGGCCTCAACACCGACGGCGACGTCAACGGCGACGACAAGTTCTGGATCGGCTTCCGCTGCTACTAGGCCCTTACCAACCGCACCCACGGACCTCACCGACCGCATGATTCGTCTCGTTTCCATCGCCGCTTTCGCTCTGCTCGCCTTCGGGTGTGGCAAGCAGCCTGCGCCCGCAGCGGGTTCTGGTGGTGCGACGTCAGGTGGTGGGGCGGCTGGTCAAGGGGCCGGTGTGCAGGCGGGCGGTGAGCAAGCTGGCGGTGTGCAAGCGGGTGGCGGACAAGCGGCCGCTGCGAAAGGGCCCAAGGCTGGCCAAGCGCCAGGTCCCACCAACGCCAACGCGCCAACGGGCAAGAAGAACCCGCTCGCCGGCCGTGTCTTCAAGATGCCTGCGGGCAAGGGCATGACCGACCCGATGGCCATCAAGCGCGCCATGGAAAAGGGCGGCGGTCTGCCACCCGGCGTCAAAGAGATCACGCCCGAGTCCGAGAAGAAGCGCGAGGCCGACGACGCCGCCAAGAAGAAGGCCAAGCAGGTCGTGACCGACATCTACAGCCGCATCGCCGGCAAACCGATGGACGTGCTCGAGGTGACCGAGGTCAGCGGCCTGTGGCGCATCACGTTCCAGACCCGCGGGGTGAAGGAAGCGCCTTCGACCGTGCACGTCACCAAGGACGGAAAGCTCGCGTTCGAGGGCGGTTTTGAGCTCGAAAAGCGCCAGCAGAAGCTGCAGATGGACGACAACTTCGCGACCTGCCTGAAGCTGCGCGGTGTGCGGATCATCGGCGATGGGCGCACCAAGGCGACGCGGGCGCAATTGCAGCAGGTCGGCTCGTTCGCCGGCAAGATCTTCGTGGACTGCGGTCGCGCGAAGGAAGGCTGCAAGCCGCTGATGGCCAAGCTGAAGTTGACGAAACTGCCTGTGATCGAGCAGGGCGAGGATCGATTCACCGGTCCCCGTCCGAAGCAATTCCTCGAGACACTGAGCGGGTGTAAGTGAGGCCGACGATGCGACGCACCTGGTCGACCCGTAGTCTGCTCGCCGTCTTGGCGGCGCTGGTTTTCGTTGCGTATGGCTGCGGCGACGACCCCGGCGCGGGAGATCCCGGTTCGGGCGGCGCGAGCAGCGGCGGCGTGGGCGGCGATCTCGGCAATATCGGCGAAGATACCGGCGACAGCGATACGGTTTCGTCCAGCGGCGGCTCGTCGAGCGGCGCGGATGCGGGCGGCACCGAAGATAGCGGCTCGAGCGGCGGAACCTCGTCAAGCGGCGGCGACGGTGGCGCGTCAAGCGGCGCGGACGCTGGCGCCGATACCGAAGAGTGCGTCGGCGAACCCGGCTGCCCGTGCAAGGAAAACGCCGAGTGCGACACCGGCTACTGCCTTGATTTCCCCGACGGCAAGCAGTGCGCGAAGCTCTGCACCGAGACGTGCCCCAACGGCCAGGCCTGTAAGGACATCAGCGGCGGCAAGGGCGACAAGGTCTTCGCGTGCGTGTCCAACCTCATCGCGTTGTGCGCGCCATGCAACGACGACCAGCTTTGCCAACACAACGGCGTCGCGGGCCTGTGCCTGGATTACGGCGCGGACGGCAAGTTCTGCGGCGGCCCATGCGACAAGGACAGCGACTGCCCGCAGCACTACGAGTGCATCGAGGCGACCGGCGTCAAGGGCACCAAGGCCAAGCAGTGCAAGCGCAAAGACACCGCTCCCAAGCCGGCCAACGGCAACGGCGCCATCTGCGGCTGCAGCGAGTGGGCGGTCAACAAGGGCGCCAAGACGCAGTGCACCAAGACCAACGGTGTCGGGACATGCAAGGCCGACCGCGCCTGTACAGCCAAGGGTCTGGAGACCTGCACCGCCACCGATGCCAAGCCCGAGGTCTGCAACACGTTGGACGACGACTGCAACGGCAAGGTTGATGACCTCGACGCCGAGTTCAAGTGCAGCAAGAAGCTGTTCGCGACGCTCGGCAGCATGGCGACGTGCACAACCGACGACGACTGTGTGGGTAAGAGCAAGTCGGGCAAGCTTGAAAAATGCGACATGTCGGGCGTTGTTGGCGCCTGCAAGGAGCTCGAGGGCGAGTGTTTCGGCATCCCGTCGTGCACCGCGGGCGGCAAGCTGATCTGCAACGAGGCGAAGACGCCGATCGCCGAGGCTTGCGACTTGCAGGACAACGATTGCGACGGCAAGACCGACGAGGCGTTCACCTGGAAGTCACACGACGGCAAGGACCTCGGCATGGGTCAGCCGTGCGGCACGGGCGAATGTGGCGGCGGCAACGTGGTCTGCGAGACCTTGAAGACAGCGGTTTGCGATACGGCCAAGAAGTCGTCCAAGGAGAAGTGCGACGCGCTTGATAACGACTGCGACGGGGACATCGATGACAAGGGCGAGGTTTGTGTCGACGGCAACGAGTGCACCTTTGACACGTGTGACGGCGCGTCCAAGTCGTGCAGCAATCCGGCGTCTGTCGATTGCGACGACAACAACCCGTGCACGACCGACAGCTGCGACACGAAGCTCGGCAAGTGCGTCAACAAGCCCCAGGACGGCGCCAGCTGCGATGATGGCGATGCGTGCACGGTCGGCGACAAGTGCGGTACGACCAAGGACAACGTGGCGGTTTGCCTGGCGGGCGCGAGCACGAAGGTCTGCGATGACGCCAACCTTTGCACCGACGATAGCTGCGATCCGAAGAAGGGCTGTGTGCAGCTGAGCAACGCGGCGACGCAGGCTTGTTACACCGGCGATCCGAAGACGAAGGGCACCGGCGAGTGCAAGGGCGGCACGAAGTTGTGCAAGGAAGGCGCGCTCCAGGGCGCTTGCGTCGGCGAGTTTACGCCCAACAACACCGAGATCTGCGATGCGAAGGACGATGACTGCAACGGCGTCGTCGACAACGGCTGCGCGGCCAATATCGTGACCGTACGCACGTCGTCCATCGCCGGCAGCATCAAGGGCGGCAAGCACAGCATGAATGTGCGCGGCGGCGGCGAGTCGACGGTTCATGGCGTCGCGGCTGGCAAGAAGAAGACCGCGCTGCTCGGCTGGTACGCGTGGGTCGCTTCCCTCATCAAGTAGCCCAGGTTGCCGCGCACAGCCGCTTGAGTTTCATCGACGCCCAACAAGGAGCTGCAGCGGCTTGCCAGCCCGCGGTGGTGTCGTTGCCGAGCTGCGTCAGGTTGTTGCCGTGACGCGGCCTCGCCCTGCTGCTCGGAAACCCGCCATGAAGGCAGAACGCGGGCCACCTCGCGCCCAAGGAGCTTCTTGATCGCCTTGCGCTGCCGATCGTCGTGCGATGTCGCACGTACGAACGGCGCGGCGACTTTTTGCAGATCCTCGCGCCAATCCAAACACTGCTTACATTCAGCGTTTGACCGTGGGCGCCCTGCCGCTGGACAGTGGACCGCTGGACAGTGGACCGCCAGACAGTGGACCGCCAGACAGTGGACCGCCAGACAGTGGACCGCCAGACAGTGGACCGCCAGACAGTGGACCGCTGGTGAGGAGACATCATGACGTGGAGTCTGTTCGCCGAATATTGGCTCGTCGTTGTCCTGGGCGCGCTCGTGCTCGGGCAGGCCGGTTGGTGGGCGTATGCGAAGTGGCGCAGGAAGTGGCGGGCGCGCCGTCGAAGCAGGATAGCGGTCGAGGGGGAGGTCGCCGCCGAGCGCGTGGTGCAGCGCATGGGGTACGAGATCGTCGACCGACAGGCCCGGACACAGTGGCGGGTGACGGTGGACGGAGAGCCGCTCGATGTGGACCTGCGCGCGGATTTGTTGCTGCGCCGAGGCGGGAAGAGCTACGTCGCGGATGTAAAAACAGGAGACAAGGCGCCCCGGCTCACGTCGGCCGCGACACGGCGGCAGCTGCTGGAATACCGGTGCGCCTACGACGTCAACGGCGTGCTGCTGATCGACATGACCAAGGGCCGCATTCGGCACGTCGAATTCCCGCTCGATCCCGCGCAGAAAACGAATTGGAAACAGATGGTTATCGTCGCGCTGACGGCGTTTTTGCTCGGCGGAGTCGCGGCGGGACTGTAGCGGGCCAACTCGGTGGCGACTTGTCGATAGCGGCACGAAACGACGCCCACTGCTGCCGAACAACGCGGGCCGAGGGGCCTCCCCCGCCAGGCCCGATTGGAAGTCGCTGACTGAGCGATGGGCCGAGTCCGAGCGACCCGAACCCGAATTCACACCCTCACGTGGTGCCGCTGTGCTTGCACCTGCGCCGAGGCGAAGCTTTGGCGCAGTCTGCTACGCTTCTGCCACGTCGCCGAAACGTGGGTCGCCCAGTAGCGAGAGAACCTGGGCCCATTTGCCCGCGGCTTCGGGGCCGGCGTGGAATTCGTCGCGCTTGGTTTCATCGGCAAACGCGATGCGTACGCCGTCGAGACCGCCGAAAGCCACGTGGGCCTCGATCTGGACGGTCTGCAAGGGCGTGTGTCCGGCGACGTTGGTGGCGCGCCTGTCGACACCGTTTGCCAGCGCCCAGCGGACCATCTCCACGTTGCCGCGCGAGGCGTTGAGGTGCAGCAGGTTGGCTCCGGCGTGGTCGCAAGCGTTCACGTCCGCGCCGAATTCGCAGAGCAGCTCGGCCAACTTGGGGTGGATGGTCGCGCCGAGCAGCGGAGTTTCGCCGGAGCGGTCACGTTCATCGACATACGAACCGGCTTGCAAGAGGTGACGCGCCGCGGTGAGGCGCCGCCATCGAATCGCGTGTCGCAGCGGGGTGGTGCCGTGTTCGGTGCGCGAGTTGATGTTCGCCCCGTTCTGCAGCAGCCATGCCATGATCGCGGGCTTGTCATGAAAGACCGCCAGGTGCAGCGCGGTGTGGCCAAGGTTGTCGCGGGCGTTGACGCCGATCCCGTTTTCGAGGGCCAGCGCGAGGAAGGGTTGGGCGTGTTCGAGGTCCTGCATGAGCGCCGCCGTGTGCAGCAACGTCATGCCTTGCTCGTCGCGAACGAGGGGATCGGCGCCGATGCGTCGCAGCAGGTCGAACCAATCGCGCCGGCCGGCCATCACCGCGACGTGCAAAAGCGGGTTGCCCTGCAGCCACGGTCGGTTGACCAGCCGATACCACCACGACCGCTTGGGGCCGAGCTCGGCGCGCGGTTTCTTGGCGTCCGACGCAGCTTTCTTAGGGTCGGAAGCGCGTTTGTTCGGGTCGGAAGCGCGTTTGTTCGGGTCGGAAGCGTGTTTCTTCGGATCGGACGCGTTTGTTTTCGGATCGGACAACGTGGCGACCTCCAGCGGGGCTCCGCAGGGCGCTGCAGTATAAGACGTCCCGCGGGCCGATTCGATTCCCGAGGCAAATTCGTGCCGCCCGATTTTTGTGCATCGTCGCAAGACGAAGAGGATTGATCAGGCGGATAGCCAGTCGACCAGGGCCCTGCCGATCGCCATCGCGTGCGTCTTTTGCAGGTTGTGGCCGCCGCGCGGAAAGACGAGGCGCGGGCCTTCGGGACAGACAGAGGCGAGCTCGGCGAACAGCTCTTTGTCAACCAGATGGTCGTTTTCGCAATAACCCACCAGCGTCGGTTGCCGAAGCGACAAGACGCGTCGCTTATGCGCCGGGAAGTCGAGCCCGGCGGCGTAGTCCATGACGGTCTGAATCGACGCGCCGCCCATTTTCGACGGAAAACCCTCGCGTTCGAACCCGCGTCGAACAATGGCTCTGACGGCATTTCCGAGGACCGGCCAGCGCATCGCGCGGGAGACGGGGCCGGGGTAGGTGCGGACGAACTTGCGATGCGGGGTCAAGCCGGGCGTGGCCAACAAGCCGACGTGGGACACCAGCGACGGGTGATGGACCGCGACGGCTGCGGCGGCGGCGCCACCCATGGAATGACCCACGACCGCGGCGCTCTGGATGTCGAGGCCGCGCAGGACGGCGGCGATGAAGTTGGCGCGCTCGACCATCCCGGTGCCTTGCGCGGACGACAGCGGGGTGCCGCCAAATCCGGGCATGTCGAGACGGACCACGCGCAGGTCATCAGCGATGCAGGGGGTGAGCCAGCGGAAATCGGCGACGGTGCCTGGAACGCCGTGGATCAGCACGATCGTTGGCGCGCCTTTGGGGCCTTCGATGGCACAAGACACCGGTCCGATCGGCAGATCGATGCGCTCGGCGACGGCGGAAGACGGTTCGTCGGGCCAGCCGCGCGTCATGATGAAAGTTGCGCCGTCCTACTTGGGCGAGATGACCTTGGCGACGTCGACGGTGAACGTGCTGGTCATGCCCTTCTTGGCATTGGCCTTGAGGTGGGTGACCTCGAACGTGCACTTGCCGAACGCCTTGGCGTCGATCTCGACCCAGCCCCACGACTGCGTGTCGTCGTCGCCTTTGCGCGCGGTGGAAAGCGCCTTGACCGAGCAGATGTCGGTGGTCTTGCTTGTCGCGTTCATCGACGTGTTGGCCTGGCACACCGGCTTGCCGGCGATGGTCGGGCGGATGAGCACGGGCGTCTTGGTGTTGACGAGCACTGTCTTGAGGCCTTCGTACCGGGCGCCGTCGATGAGATCTTCGGCCACGACGCTGATGATGAGCGCGTTGCTGTCGATGGTGCTGTTGATGGTCACGGTCTGCGCGTCCTTGGGCGTGGTGAGCTTGAAGTGGGCCTGGTTCTTGCCCGCCTTGTGCAGCGTCAGGCCGGCTTTGGGTTCGAATTCGATCGGGTGATAGCCGTAGCCGATGACCGACTCGGTGTCCTTGAGCTCCATGTCGTAGGGCACGTAGATGGTCTGGCCGGTGAGGTAGTAGGCGTCTTTATCCTTGGTGCAGTAGTGGTGCATCTTGAGCACTTGTGGCTTGGCGGCGCGCATGTCGACCTTGTCTTCGACCACCTCGCCGTCTTCTTGCTGTGCGTCGATGGTGATCTCGGTGTTGCCTTCGCCGAGCGCTTCGAGCGTGAAGAACGCGGGTTCGAAGTTGCGGACCTTCAGCACAGATTCGTCGGCCGTACCGGCGTTCGTGATGGTGACCGGCTTGTTGTTGCCCTTTTGGCGGACGTAGACGTCGAGGCGGCCGCCGACGGCGATGGGCTTGTTGAAGTCGGTCACGTCATCGTCGGCGACGTAGCTGAACACGAGCTTGCCGAGCTTGCCGGTCTGGCGTGACTGGCAGGCGGGCAGGACCACGAGGGCGACGCAGGCGAGGAGGGCGACGCGCAAGGCGGACGCTGGGGCGGACGGATTCGCAGGGCCGGGGATCGAGGGTTTTGGGCGCATAAGGGGCCTCCTGATTTCGCAACGACGGCAATCTATGCCGCAATCGGCGCCGAGGCAAAAGCGACCGGGGATCTGGAGTAGATGTTGTCCAAAGATCGCCCCGATCGGCTCGCAGCAGCGCGATCTCCTGGGATCATTTGCGCCGCCGGTGGGGAGTCGCGACCCTGCACGAACACAGACTTGTTGCTTCCCCCATCGGCATCTCGTAGCTTCCGCGCCCCCTCGCCGTAGCAACGGCGCTGGCGGCGCATACGTCGCCGCACAAAGCTTGAAGGAAACGGAACCATGTTGAGCACTTACAAAGCACTGCTTCGCACGTCGGCCCCCCGGGTCGCGCTGCTCGTGGCGGCGACGGCGCTGGTGGCGTCGGGCTGCGGCGATTCGGACGGCGGCAACACCAATCCCGGCGGCAACGTCGCGCCCGACACGGGTGGCAACACCGACGTCACGTTCTCCGACACAACGTCGAGCAGCTCCGGCGGCAGCGACGCGTCGACTTCGAGCTCGGGTTCGACCGACACCGGCACGTCCAGCAGCTCTGGCGCGACCGACACCGGCGCGTCCAGCAGCTCCGGCGCGACCGACACCGGCACGTCCAGCAGCTCCGGCGCGACCGACACCGGCTCGTCCAGCGGCGCGATCGATGCCGGTTCGTCCAGCGGTTCGGATGCTGGGGCCGTCACCGGCACCTGCGTTGGCAAATGCGGCAAGTACACGTCCGGCGCGTCGTGCCAGTGCGATCAGGGCTGCAGCAACTTCAAGGATTGCTGCCCCGACTACGAAAAGCTCTGCAAGAAGCCGGGCACGGACGCCGGCTCCAGCAGCGGTGCGGACGCCGGTTCGAGCAGCGGCGGCGGCGACGTCACGACCACGCCCACGAGCTGCGAAGGCAAGTGCGGCAAGTACATCGGCGGTGCGCCCTGCCAGTGCAACCTCGACTGCGGCGACTTCGGCGACTGCTGCGCGGACTTCAAGAAGTTCTGCGCCAAACCCGAGTGCAGCGAAGACAAGGACTGCGACGACCAGCTCACCTGCACCGCGGACACCTGCGACAAGGCCAAGGGCAAGTGCGAGCACAAGCTCAACGACAAGTCGTGCCTCATCGACAAGACCTGCATCAAGGCGGGCGAGTCGGGCACCAAGGCGTGCCAGGTCTGCGACCCCGACAAGGTAACCGACGATTGGACGGTCAACAGCGGCGGCACCTGCGACGACGGCAACTCCTGCACCGAGTCGGACACCTGCAACGACGCCGGCCAGTGCGTGGGCGCCAAGAAGGCGTCGTGCTGCAGCAAGGATGGGGACTGCTCGGACGGCGGCGCCTGCAAGACCGGCACCTGCGACATCGCCAAGGGCACCTGCAGCTACAAGGACAAGGCGGACTGCTGCGCGGCTGGCGCCTGCTGTGACCTCGCCGAAAACAAGGTGAAGAAGGCGGCGACCCAGTGCGGCAAGGACGTCAAGACCGAGCAATACAAGTGCGACGGTGACGAGATTCAGTCGCGCCAGGCGTACGACGGCTGCGACGGCACCAAAGCCACCTGCGGCACCGACAAGGCCAACTACCACTGGACCGCGTGGAAGACCGTGGTGACCTGCGAAAAGGGCGCCAAGTGCGTTCAGAAAGGCAGCGGTAAGCCCAAGTGCGAGAGCCCCACCCAGACGTGCAAGGGCGCGACCGACTGCGACGACAACAACACCTGCACCAAGGATATCTGCAGCGGCGGCAAGTGCAGCCACGAGGTTGTCGCCGGCTGCTGCAACTTCCCCAGCGATTGCGACGACAGCAACATGTGCACCGTCGACCTGTGCGAGCAGAACAAGTGCAGCAACACCGCGCCTCCGTGCAAGGGCTCCAGCGACTGTGAGCTCGCGTCCTGCGACCCGAAGACGGGCAAGTGCAACGTCAAGATCAAGGCCGGGTTCTGCAAGATCGACGACGCGTGCGTCGCCAACGGCAAGCTGAAGAGCGGCGACACCTGCTCGGCATGTGACTACAAGAAGAGCCAGACCACCTGGACGCCCGCCGCCAAGTGCGCGTGCAAGACCGGCGTCTGCTGCGACGCGACCAAGGGCCAGATCAAGCCGCAGGGCGCGCAGTGCGAGGACAAGGCCAAGGCGCGTGAGTACCGCTGCAAGGACAAGGGCAACGAGGTCGAGGTTCGCGAGGCGTTCCGCGGCTGCACCGGCAAGTCCAACACCTGCTCGACGAGCAGCAAGAACTACCACTGGGCCGCTTGGAAGAGCTACAAGAAGTGCGCCGCCGCCGAGTTCTGTGAGGTCGCTGACCAGAAAAAGCCGGGCGTCTGCAAGAAGAAGGTCACGCCGCAGTGCAAGGCGGGCACGACCTGCTGCACCTCGGCCGGCAAGTTCGCCGCGCAGAAGACCGCGTGCAGCAAGACGGTGGTTCGCAAGCAGTACAAGTGCAGCAGCACGACGGCCAAGAGCGCCAAGATCGAGGTCCGTGAAGCGGTCCGCGGCTGCACCGGCAAGAGCCAGACCTGCAGCTCGGCGTCGGCCAACCTCGCGTGGGGCAGCTACAAGACGCTCAAGACCTGCACGTCGAGCCAGACCTGCAAGCCCGGCACGTTCAGCTTCCTGGCGCCCACCTGCGTCACCGCTCAGCAGTGCAAGCCCGGCACCACGTGCTGCGACACGAAGGGCTTCTTCTCGGCCAAGAAGACCAAGTGCGGCTCGATCAGCATCTCCAGCAAGTACACCTGCAGCAGCAACAACAAGGGCAGCGACGTTCTGCGCGCCCGGGCATACGGCGGCTGCACGGGCACGTCGACCGGCTGCAGCTACAAGTCGGACAACTGGCACTGGGCCAAGCCGGCGCTGTACCGCAACTGCCTCAGCCCGCAGCAATGCGCGGTGTCCAACCCGTCGATCCCCGGCATCTGCGCGAGCGGCTCGGCCACTTCGTGCACCAAGACCGACAAGTGGGAGGCCGGCACGACGACCAGCAAGGCCGTCAGCATCGGCAGCTTCAACGACAACAGCGCCTCGAAGGTGTTGACGCCGAAGATGCACTTCAAGTCGACCACGGACATCGACTTCCTCAAGTACAAGCTCAACGACACGTCGAGCAGCTACCGCCCGGTCGTTCACGTCGAGTGGAGCGCCCCGGCGGCGATGAACCTGTGCGCGTGGGTCAGCTGCGACAAGGGCACCGGCGGCAAGAACTGCAAGGCGCTCACCTGCCCGACCGGGTTCAAGTCCCAGCAGAACAGCTCGGTCAGCGGTGAGAAGCTCAACGGCTGCTGCACCTCGACCTGGAAGGCGTCCGGCACGCTGCACCTTGAGCAGCTCGCGACGTCGGGCAGCAACCACGGTGGCTGGGTCTACTTCAGCGGTCGCAACGCCGCGCCGATCTGCCAGGAAGCCAACATCAAGCTCGTCTTCGGCAAGAAGATCAGCACGCCTTGCAAGCCGGGCACCACCTGCTGCACGTCGACCGGTCAGATCTCCAAGAAAAGCACCAAGTGCTCGTCGCTGATCACGCGCACCGAGTACACCTGCTCGGGCAACAAGGTCATGCGCCGTCGCGCCTACCGCGGCTGCACGGGATCGTCGGCGTTCTGCAGCTTCTTGCAGAGCAACTGGCACTGGACCGGCTGGTCGACCTACAAGTCCTGCACCACCAGCCAGGTGTGCAGCGTGTCCGACAAGACCAAGCCCGGCACCTGCGTCACCAAGTCCGACGCGGTCTGCAAGCTGACCGATAAGTACGCCAGCGGCGGCTACTACACCACCGCATACTACCTCGGCGGCTACAGCGATTCGTCGTCGGCCAAGGTCATGGCGCCCGACGTCATCTTCAACAGCAAGTATGACAGCGAGTACTTCCGCTACCGCATCAAGGACAGCGCGCTGCTGACCGACCCGAAGGTTCACATCGAGTGGGAAGGCGCCGACAACGTGCTGACCTGCGCCTACTACCGCTGCGACAAGGGCGCGAGCGGCAAGAACTGCGCGCCGGTCAAGTGCCCGGCGGGGACGAGCCCGAGCTGGGCCAGCTACGTCAGCGGCGTCAACCCCAACGGCTGCTGCATGACGGCGAAGAAGGGCACGCTCGCGTTCAGCCCGGACACCCCCGGCAGCTTCGACGAGAGCGGCTGGGTCTACTTCCGCATGCACAACACCGGCAAGGTCTGCCAGAAGGTCAAGACCAAGCTCGTGTTCGGCTCCAAGCAGTCGACGCAGTGCAAGCCGGGCACCGCCTGCTGCACCGGTTCGGGCAGTTACGCGGCGAAGGGCACCAAGTGCAAGACGACGGTGTTGGCCAGCGAATACGCCTGCAGCAGCTCGCTCAAGGGCGGCGATGTGCGGCGTCGGCAGGCCTTCCACGGCTGCACCGGCTCGAGCACGACCTGCTCATCGTCCACCGCGTACCGCCACTGGTCGTCCTGGTCGACGTACAAGAACTGCAGCACCAGCCAGGTGTGCAGCGTGCCCGACAAGACCAAGCCCGGCACCTGCAAGGCGGCGACCAACCCGCTGTGCAGCAAGACCGACAAGTATGCCGCGGCCAACACGTACGCTTCGGCCTACAACCTCGGCGCGTACAACGACACGTCGTCGGCCAAGTTCATGTCGCCCAAGGTGTTGTTCAACAGCACGGTGGACGCCGAGTACTTCAGGTACACCATCAAGGATGGCTTCAACCTCACCGACCCGCGGGTCCACGTGGAATGGACGGGGTCGGACAAGGTGACCGTGTGCGCGTACTACCGGTGCCACAAGGGATCCAACAGCAAGGATTGCAAGCCCGTGAAGTGCCCGGCCGGCTCGCTGCCGAGCAACAACTTCTACGTGAGCAGCGCCAAGCCCAACGGCTGCTGTGCGACGGCGGCCAAGGGCAAGATGGCGTGGACGCCTGACGCCACCGGCAACGACGAGACGGGTACCGCGTACCTGCGCTTCTACAACGCGTCGTCGGTCTGCCAGGAGGTCTCGGTCAAGCTGCAGTTCGGTTCGCAGTCTTCCACCCAGTGCAACCCGAAAGACAAGTGCTGCCAGGCTGACGGCAGCTACGCCAAGAAGGGCACCAAGTGCGGCGCGACCGCGTTGGCGACCGAGTACGGCTGCTCGTCGGCGACGTTCAGCGGCAACGTGCTCAAGCGCCAGGCCTTCTCGGGCTGCACCGGCGTCTCGGGGACGTTCTGCTCGAGCGCGACGTCCAACCGTCACTGGACCAACTGGGCCACCCACAAGAACTGCACGTCCAAGCAGATTTGCAGCGTGCCGGACAAGACAAAGGAAGGTCAGTGCAAGGACGCCGGCAGCTCCGCCGACATCTGCAAGAAGGCCGACGCGTGGGAGAGCGGCACGTTCTACACCAGCGCCAAGAGCCTCGGCACGTTCCAGTCCAACGCCAAGGCGATCATGGTGACGCCGGACATGCACATGAAGTCGACGACGGACAACGACTACATCAAGTGGGCCATCAACGACGGCAGCGGGGAGCCCCGCGTGCGTGTCGCGTGGACGGCCGCCGAGTCGGTTCGCATGTGCGCCTACTACGCGTGCAACAGCGGCAAGAACGGCAAGAACTGCGCCAAGGTCAAGTGCAACAAGGGCACCCCGTCGTGGTCGCCGACGGTCAGCGGAACCAACCAGAACGGTTGCTGCGCCGAGGGCAAGAAGGCCGAGATCGACTTCACGCCGGACGCCCCTGGCAGCCTCAACGAGACCGGCTGGGCGTACCTGCGGGTGCAGAACAAGGCGAAGATCTGCCAGTACATCAACACCAAGGTCAGCTTCGCCGGCAGCACGACGGTCTGCGGTGACGGCATCAACGGCTTCCTCGAGGGCTGCAAGCAGGACCAGGGCACGTGCGCTGGCAAATGCGGCGCCAAGTACGACTCCGGCAAGCCGTGCCAGTGCGACTCAGCTTGCGTGGCCAAGAAGGACTGCTGCTGGGATCACAACCTGTACTGCTCGAAGTAGCGGACGCATTTGAACGCAAGCGCCGGGTGGTTCTGCCGCCCGGCGCTTTGCGTTTTGGACGGGAGCGTCTGTCGCAATCGCGCCCGCCGTCGGATTGGCGCGCAAGCGTCGTGATGTTCTTGCTGCCAATCCGTGATACAGGGGTGGCCGATTTCGCCGACATGCACGTTGACGGCCCGTTTCGCGGCCCTGGGCGATGCCAGCAGGCCCAAACAGGAGTCCACAAATGAACGTTGCCAAGGACCGCGCCGTCCAGATCCACTACCACCTCAGCGACAGCGACGGCAACGTCATCGATAGCTCGCGCGGCGGCGACACGCTCGGCTACCTGCACGGTCACGGCCAGCTGGTGGCCGGCGTCGAGAACGCGCTTGACGGCAAGGCGGCCGGCGCGAGTCTCAGCGTCGTGGTGCCCCCGGAAGAAGGATACGGTGTCCGGGACGATGCGCTCGATGTCGGCATCCCGCTGTCCGCGTTCCCGCCCGAATCGCACGACCAGATCAAGGCCGGCGTGATGTTCGAGGGCGCCCATCCCAGCGAGGAAGGCGCGAGCGCGGTGTTCACCATCGTCGAAGTCCTGCCCGACCGGGTTCACGCGACCGCCAACCACGCGCTCGCCGGCGTCACCTTGCACTTTGAGCTCGAGGTCGTGAGCGTCCGCGCCGCGACCGACGAAGAGCTCGCCCACGGTCATCTGCATGGACCGGGCGGCCATCACCATCACTGATCGACGGTGGTAGTCCACCGCGAAATCAAACTCATAACGTCACGCGACGACCCGCGCGCGCATCCGTTTTCGGCGGAAAATCGCCGATGTGTGGGATCGCCGTAGGGTCACAACGTGACGGATTTGGACCACACTCGGTACCAACGAACACGTACGCCAGGAGCCATCATGCGTTGCGCCAATTACCCAGGACGGGCGCTCATCGCGCTTGTGAGCGTCGCGGCCATCGCGTGCGGCTCCCCTGAATCCGAGACGACGACACCTGGCGGCTCAACGGCGACCGACAGCGGTACGCAGGACGCGGGCCCGGCGGACAGCTCCGGCGGTACGGACGACACGGGCACGGCCGGCGGCGCGGATACAGGCGGCGCCCAGCTGGACAGCTCGACGGCGCACGACACGGCAGCGGCGCAGGATACGGCCGGGCCGAAAGACACGGCCACGCCCAAAGACACGGCGGCACCGAAAGACACGGCGGGTTCGCCTGACGCGGGTTCCCCCATCGATTCCGGTTCGGCGACCGACGCGGGGGTTCCGGTCGAGGACGCAGGTTCGTCGACGGCCCCGGACAGCGGCGTTGGCCCCTCCAACGATGCCGGCACAACGGTCGATTCGGGCCCAGCGGCGCCGACATTTGCGTGCATCGGCAAACCTTCGTGCTCCAAGTACGGCAAGAACGCTATCGCCTGCAAAGCCGATCCTGGCTGCACGCAGACCCAGTTCACGTGCACGATCTCGCCCAAGGCGAACTGGCCAAAGGCGTGCAAGAACTACAAGTTCCTGACGCACTGCAACGCCAAGAAGAAGTACGGCTGCGTGTTCGTCAAGGGCTCCAACAAGTGCGTTTTCGACGCCAACTTCTGCACCAAGCACAAGACGTCAACGGGCTGCGCGGCGACGATCGGCCAGTGCGCGTGGACATCGTGGTCGTGCGCGGGAACGGCCACCAAACTCGGCAAGTGCGGAGACCACGCCCATTCGGACGGCTGCAAGAAGGTGCCCGGGTGCTTGTGGAGCGATTGCAAGCAGACCAACGGTGGTAAGGAGATCTGCGATGGGCTCGACAACGACTGTGATGGCGTGACCGACACGGGTCCCGGCGCGCCTGGGCTGTGTTCGGATGGCGATGTCTGCAACGGCGCCGAGGTGTGCAAGGCGGGCAAATGTGGGGCGGGAAAGAAGCTCACGTGTCCGGCCAAGGCCTGTCGTGCGGCGAGCTGTGACAAGACAAAGGGCTGCATGTACGCGGTCGTGAAGACCGGCGCTTGCGATGACGGCAGCAAGTGCACAACCGGCGACCACTGCGTCAACGGCGTGTGCGCGGCGTCCAAGGCGGTCAAGTGCGACGACAGCAACAAGTGCACAACGGATACCTGCATCGCGGCGACCGGCTGCAAACACGTGGCGGCCCCGGCGTTCACCTGCGACGACGGCGACAAGTGCACGGGCAACGGCAAGTGCAGCAAGGGCAAGTGCGCCAACGCCAAGCCGATCACCTGCCCGCCCAAACCCTGCAACACGGCGAAGTGCGACAAGGTCAAAGGCTGCATGTATGCGCCGGCGAGCGGCGGTGCGTGCACCGATGGCAACGTCTGCACCGACAAGGACGTGTGCAAGACAGGCAAGTGCACCGGCCAGCCCCGCAACTGCGACGACGGCAACAGCTGCACGACAAATACCTGCGTGAGCGCGGGCAACAAGGGCTGTCACAAGGTGCACAAGTCCGGCGCGTGCGACGACGGCAGCAAGTGCACGACCGGCGACGCGTGTGTCGTGATGGTCTGCAAGGGCAAGGCGAGCGCGTGTAGCGACGGCAAACCGTGCACCGCCGACAGCTGTGACCCGAAGACGGGCAAGTGCACGTTTGTGCCGATGAAAGGTTGCGGTTGGAAGGGGGCGCTGTGGTTCCTCAAGCACACCAAGCTCGGCCAGCGAACGGTCGTCGACATCGATCTCGGCAAGGACGGCAGCGTCTTTGTCGCCGGTGGGGACATGGTGTCGTCGAGCAAGGTGTTCGGGCGTCTGCTCAAGGCCAAGGTAGACGGCAGCGGGTGGCAGTTTTCGCACGCCCACTACCTGCAGAAATCGAACCTGCCGCGGTCGATGCGCGTGTTCGACGGGCACGTACACATGGGCGCACAGTCGCGGCCGAACTATTACAAGGGCAACTCGGCGTCCTACATGCACAAGTTCGATGAGAAGGGCGCCGTGAAGTTCAAGAGCCTGATTTGGATCTGGGGCCACCAGGGCACCAACTGGATGGCGCCGTTTGGCGTGGCGAAGGCTCCCGGCGGGTCATTCGAGGCCGGCTACGCGCAGGCGCACACCAAGAACTACGTCGGCTACGTGATTCGACGCGACGACAAGGGCGCCAAGAAGTGGGTCAAGACGTTTACCGTGACCGCGAGCTGGAAGTTCAACGTGACCGGGCTGACGGCCGACGCGAAGGGGAACAACTACGTGGTTGGCACGGCGCCGCACGATGTCGATGGCGGGGGCACTGGCAAATACCTCGGCGGCACCGACGCGTTCATGCAGCGACGCGATGTCAACGGCACGCTGGCCTGGTCACGCCAATTCGGGACGTCGACCACGGACCACGGTCGCAAGGTCGAGCTGGCGCCCGACGGAACGCTGTGGGTTGTCGGCGCGACGCACGCGACCCTGCCTGGCCAGAAGACCGCGGGGGCGCGCGATATCTTCGTGATGCACTTCGACGCCAACGGCAAGCAGCTCCCGCAGACGCGGCAGTTCGGCACCAAGTGGAACGACTTTGGCTACAACCTCGACGTGGACAGCGCCGGGTCGGTGTACGTCGTGGGAAACTACGCGACGGCGGGTGTGCAGCTCGCCAAGGTGGACAAGACCGGCAAGCTCGCGTGGCACAAGCAGTGGGTGGCCGTGGGTGGCGCCGCAGCCGGAATCGCGGTGAAAGTCGCGGGCAACGGAGATGTGGTGTTCGCCGGGCACGCGTCCAAGGCCTTTGGCGGGCTCAAGCACCCGGGCGGGTTCCAGCTGTACATCGCGCGGACCGACAAGGACGGCAACCTGTTCAAGTAGGGACCTCAAACGTATGACTCAAAAGTACAGTAGTGTACTTTTAGGTATCGCGTTTGCGCTGCGGCCCCGGATCCCGTTCGGGATCCGGTCGGCGAACCTGCTGCGCAGAACCGCCTAAACTGTGCTGGAGTCAACGGCGGAGATGGGGCGCGGCGGAGATGGGGCACGGCGGCAAGGGGGGTGTGATCTTTTACCCGGTCAGCTGTCGCTGTCCGGGCCGATCACACCCGGGGGCGTTGTTTCGTTTCTCCGTGGTGCAAGCACCACTGCACCTTGCTCGGTGACCTGCCGGACACCTC
>Ga0114933_10001351_pt1 | contig 27514 bp, 21 predicted proteins | sample 4SBtaG_FD_89691 | JGI IMG/M metagenome (GOLD analysis project Ga0114933, IMG submission 89691) | Deep subsurface microbial communities from Kolumbo volcano to uncover new lineages of life (NeLLi) - 4SBTROV12_W25 metaG | ecosystem: Environmental > Aquatic > Marine > Volcanic | place: Kolumbo... | reverse complement strand
TGGCAGATGGGCTAATCGACATGCGTCGTTATGACAGTTATTGCCAAATAAGAGAATCAAGTTGAATCAATATCCCGACCGGCTTATTCGACTCGTAAAACTATTTTGTGTCGTCCTCTCCATAGGTGTCTGCTCAAACCATTGCCACGCCGCGGAACGCCCAAACATCATCGTCGTAATGGTTGATGATCTTGGTTACGGGGATCTCTCCAGTTACGGTGCAGACGACTTAAAGACGCCACATGTCGATGCCCTTGTTTCCCGAGGCATGAAATTTACCGAGTTCTATGCCAATTGTCCGGTGTGTTCACCGACGCGAGCCTCGTTTCTCACAGGAAGGTATCCAGAGCTGGTCGGCGTTCCGGGTGTCATCAGAACCCATCCTCACAATAACTGGGGAAATCTAAGTGATGACAGCATTAGCATCGCCGACGTTCTTAAGCAAAGTGGCTATCACACAGCGCTCATCGGAAAATGGCACCTCGGTCTAACCGCACCGGATCGACCGAATGACAGAGGATTTGATCATTTTGCCGGGTATCTCGGTGACATGATGGACGACTACTATGACCATCGTCGTCATGGCATCAACTATATGCGTTTGAATGAGGAAGAAATTGATCCTAAAGGCCACGCGACCGAACTGTTTACCGAATGGGCCTGTGAGTACATTGCCTCTCGAAAACAGGCAACAGATCCATTCTTCTTGTTTCTGTCCTACAATGCGCCGCACACCCCGATCCAACCACCGCAAGATTGGTTGCAACGAGTCCTCGAACGCAATCCAAAGTTGGATCCGAAACGGGCTAAGCTTGTCGCCCTTATTGAGCACCTCGATAACGGAATCGGAAAAGTGGTCGAATGCCTCGATAAACACGGATTCAAGGATGACACCCTCCTTATATTCACGAGCGACAACGGCGGGCAAATTAACGTTGGTGCTAACAACGGTCCGACCAGAGATGGCAAACAGAGCATGTACGAAGGTGGATTGAAGATTCCAACCTGTGCGGTTTGGCCTGGTCGCATCGCCGCAGGCAGTTCCAATTCAAGTCGTATGATTACCATGGACTTGTTCCCCACCATGGCACAAGCAGTGAATGTTGAGCTGAAACACGACATTGACGGCGTTTCCCAGCTAGCGACACTCCTCGGAGATACCGCCCCGGTAGATTCTCGTGACCTGTTCTTCCATCGTCGCGAAGGTGGGGATCGATATGGTGGACTCACTATCCATGCGATGCGCCGCGGGGACTGGAAGTTACTTCAAAACAGTCCGTTCGAGCCATTAAAGCTATACAATCTAAAAGAGGACCCACTCGAAGAGCATAACTTAGCTCGAACCAATGTCCGTGTCTTTCGCGAATTATCGATTGAACTTCGCAAACATATCCAGCGGGGCGGCCACGTTCCATGGCAGTAACATCAGACTTAATGAGTTACACCCTATATCGCATTCCACGCTCTTTTTAACGGTTTACTTTCGCATCCTGCTAGTAAAATAGACTGTAGGTGATGCCATGACCGACATAAATGACCAATCTCAGCCGTCAGATTCCAATGACGAATTGAACCTCGAAGTCAATTCCCAATCAGAATTTGGATACGATGACGACACGAAGAAGATCAATAAGAGCGAATACGTCTCAGATGATTATCCTGATGTCGAGATCCTCGATGACTCCGAATCGGTTCCGGCAGACGCCGCCGAATTGGAAGCCCAAAAGACGGTCATTTCAAAACAGTCGCCACTAAAACGGTCTCGCCCCAAACGTAATTCGGAGGCAGTTGGACAACAACTCGAAGGCAGTCGCCTGGAACACTTTGAACTCGAAGAGTTCGTCGGTGGTGGCGGGATGGGTGCCGTGTTCCGTGCTACCGATACGAAACTCGGCAGAACAGTTGCCGTAAAGGTATTATCGCAGCATCAGCAGACAGCAGATGCGTTACGACGGTTTAAAAATGAGGCTCAAAGCGCTGCTCGTCTGGATCACGGCAATATCGCTCGGGCATATTACGTCGGCGAAGATCGCGGTTGGCACTTCATCGTCTTCGAGTATATCCATGGTGTAAATATTCGGGACTTGATTGAACACCGCGGTCCATTACCACTCGACGAAGCACTGTCTTATGTGATCCAGATTGCAGATGCACTCCAACACGCTGCATCACGTGATGTCGTTCATCGCGATATCAAGCCATCCAACATCCTGATCACGACCAACGGAAGTGCAAAATTGGTTGATATGGGCTTGGCACGTTTTGAACATCTCGAATCCGACAATTCCGATATGACTGCAAGTGGTGTCACTCTCGGCACATTTGACTATATCTCACCGGAGCAGGCACGTGACCCGAGATCCACGGATGTTCGCAGCGACCTTTACTCGTTGGGCTGCACGCTCTATTTCATGCTGACCGGAATGCCGCCGTACCCGCAAGGTACTGTGCTTCAAAAACTGCTTAGCCATAGCAGCGAACCGCCACCGGATCCGCGTTTATATCGAGAGGACATTGATGATCACTCAATGCGTCTCTTGCACAAGTTATTAGCCAAACGCCCTGAAGATCGTCATCAAACGCCCGCCGTGTTAATCCATGAGCTATTTGATTTGGGTGACCGGTTAGGGATTCCGTTAAGTACAAGCTCTCAACTGCTCCATCAGCATCGCACCACGGGTGGCCTGTCTCTTAAATCACATTTCCCCTGGTTGGTTAGTGCAATTGTTCTGGTATTGACTGTCCTGTTGGTTCAGGTGTTATCAAAGCAACAGGAGGCTGTCGTTATCGCCCGGCCTGTCTTTTTGAAGCCCGGTTATGTGCCGCCCGTGAATTCGTTTGAACCTTCCGTTGAGCATGAAGATGCATCTGTCGACTCAATACCCATGGACACCGTCGAGCCTGAATCCGTAAACGATCCGTCAGATAGCAACCGAGTCGAGAATTCAAATACAACTGACGCCACCGGAGTCATCTACGTCGGACCGGATTCCACCCAGTTGCCGGCTTCCGTTCTGAGAGTTGAATCACTGGAGCGAGCGCTCTTGTTGGCCTCAGAATCTCCCCAATACAATGTCATTGAAATTGGCGGTTCCGAGGTCGTACCACTCCCAGCGGTAAGTTTGTCGCTCGATGCCGCCGACTCCGACCAGTTAACGATTAGAGCCGCCCCGGAGTCACAGCCAACGCTGTTGGTCATTGCCGGTGATGGTGATATCGAATCGATTTCCCCGGCACTATTAGAAGTCACTAATGGTTCTCTTACATTTGAGCGGCTTGTAATACAGTTTCAACTTCCCAACGATTTCCGTCAAAGCTGGAGCCTCTTTCGCTTCCACGACGTTCAAAAGGTGAAGTTCAGTGATTGCATTCTGGAGGTCATTGCCGAAGACCCAACGATTGCTGAACCGACCCATATAAATGTCGCCATGCTTGAAGTCGCGGACTTATCAAACGATGAACAAGTCGTCGTTGATCCCGGACTGGAAAATACTAATGTTAGCTCGCCAAATCGTCGCATCGAGATGTTGCGGACAATTGTTCGTGGGGATTGCTCTTTACTACGATGTAAAAATGGCAGCTCGATCACACTAAACTGGACTGACGGTTGGATGGCAACGAATCAACGCCTGCTCGATAGCCAGTGCTCGGATCAAGATTCCAAAAGCAGCATCAATATCAACATCTCCCATGTCACCATGTTTTGTCGAGAAGGATTTGTTCGCCTTGATGGGAACATCCAAAACAGATTCCCTCCACGCATCAGCTTTACGGCGAGCCAATCCGTCTTGTTGCATCCCAAAACGGTTGCCGCTGTGTTGATGGACGGGGTCACACTTCTACAGGAGGATGTGCACAGACCGCAGATCGCCCTGACGAATTCGTTTTATGATCTATCCGCATCCTTACTAGCTGTGCGGCACCTCGACGCTCCAGAGACTCCGGCAATGTATCTATTTAGTGATCTGGAAGCCAACCAATCAGCAGCAGTAGTGTCCGTTTGGTTCCGCTGTTCGAACATCGCAAACAGCGCCGATTTGAGTTGGCAAACTCCACGTGAGGAGTTTGCTTTTGATAATCCGTCGCTTGCCACCACTGCTGATTTTCTAATCGAAGGAATTGACGAAGCCGATCCATCAGCGGTTCCCGGTTTTCGTTCAGCGACACTGCCGCACGTTCAGTAGACGACGGTCGGCCGATTCACTATGGGCGTATGCAACATGTTAATGATTCACTAGAATCGACGCCCATGAGCAACAGCACATATCAGACTAAGCCATACGAATTGTCGACTATGCCGCCCGGCGTTCCCTATATTGTTGGGAATGAGGCCGCAGAGCGATTCAGCTTTTATGGCATGAAAGCGATTCTCGCTGTATTTCTTACGCAACACCTTCTGGATAATCAAGGACAAGCAGATGGCCTGACAGAGGACGATGCGACCATCTGGGTGCATACTTTTAATTTTTGGACCTACCTCTTACCTGCTGCTGGTGCCTTACTATCAGACTGGCTTTGGGGAAAATACAGAACGATTCTCTCTTTGAGTGTGATTTACTGTCTCGGCCACGCAGCATTGGCTATCAACGAGACGCGTGAAGGCATGACTATCGGTCTGGCGTTAATTGCGATTGGTGCCGGTGGCATCAAACCATGTGTGAGTGCGCATGTAGGGGATCAATTCGGCAAACTTAACAGACATCTCTTACCCAAGGTGTTTGCCTGGTTCTATTTCTCCATCAACATTGGAGCTGCCACTTCCATGATGTTGACCCCATATATCCTGCATGAAACAGCTGCGGAATATGGTGGTGCATTGGCATTCGGGATCCCCGGTATCTTAATGGCTATTGCGACTTTCTTATTTTGGGTCGGCCGGAATAAGTTCGTGCATATACCGGCCAAAGGTGGCGACTTCTGGAAAGAGACCTTTAACGAATCCTCGCTGCGGTCAATCGGTGCCCTGATTCCCGTCTATTTTATTGTCTCATTCTTTTGGTCACTTTTTGATCAGACCAATACGAGTTGGGTCTTTCAGGCTCAGGACATGGATAGTGTCTTCTTTCCCGATACCAGTTTCGAATTCACTGTGCTTCCCGCTCAAATGCAATCCGCCAATCCCATTCTAATCATGGTTCTGATTCCCCTTTTCAGTTTTCTAATCTACCCCGCGATCAACAAGTACTTTACGCTTACCCCGTTGCGCAAACTGTCCATTGGTTTCTTTGTGGCAACGGCATCCTTTACAATCGTTTCCGTTTTGCAGGGGGTACTTGATGCAGGCATCTCCACCCACATCGCGTGGCAGATTTTGGCCTATCTACTCATCACCGCAGCGGAGGTGATGATCTCCATTACGTGCCTCGAATTTGCATATACGCAGGCGCCACCCTCAGCCAAATCACTCGTAATGTCGATGTATTTAGCAACTGTAGCGATTGGGAACTTGTTCACGGTGATGGTCAACAAGTTTATTCAGAACGAAGACGGCTCAAATAAGCTCGAAGGAGCCGATTACTTTTGGTTTTTCACAGCAGTCATGGGGGTTGCAAGCATCTTATTCTTGTTTGTGGCGAAATCCTACCGCGGCCAAACCTACGGTGCGATTGCTGACGGGGATGATAACGTAGCGTAAATGCCTAATTTTCAGCCATTTCCGTACAAGTTACCCACCTTGACAGATGCCCACCCAATGCTAGCATTTACTACAGAGACACGACGCCTGTAGGATTACAGAGTCCCACCTCAAAAGTATTTCCAGACCCACCTGAAATACGAAGTATTGCCACTGGGCTGTTAAGTCCAATTGTGCCGATACGATTTTCTATTACAGAACAGACCAACACATATTGTATTGTTTATTACCTGGAGAATTCTCACATGAAAAAACTTAGCGCCATTGCCGTAGCCGCTGTCGCAGTAGTAATGCTTTCAGCCGACAGAACTGACGCACGTCCGCAGTATAAGTCTTACTTTGAAAAAACCGTTGTCGCGAAGAGCAAGAACGCTGACTTCGTAACTTCAGCAAAAGAAAAGAAGTGCAATGTATGCCACTTCGGCACCAAAAAGAGTGATCGAAATGACTTTGGCAAGGCACTATCAAAGCACCTGAACAAAGCCGGTTACCTAGAGAAAAAGGCGGATGCCGCAGTACTTCAGAAGTACTTCGAAGAAGGCCTGAAGAAGGTTCTTGAAGTGAAGAATCCTGAAGGTGAAAAATATGGCGATCGCATCAACGCTGGCAAATTACCTGGCAGCATTGAAAAGTAAGCGATCCATGCTTATAAGAAACCTCAGTTCATAATCTGAACTGAGGTTTTTTTATGCGCCCAATTAACCCGGAGACGCCAGATGTCCGCGTTTGATCCAGTTACCCTTTCCAATGAATCTGTCACGGCACATATCCTGCCTGAATTCGGTTTCAATCTTTACGATCTTGTCGTCGTGGTAGATGGTACACCGGTTTCGATTCTTTGGTATGACGAAAAGATCCTCTCGGGCGATGCACGACCTTCGGGTTCAGGCATACCCATTCTTTTCCCGTTCGCAGGACGCTTACAAGGCACGACGCTACGATGGAATGGTCGGGAGTATAACATTGAGGCAGGTGATGGCATGGGCAACGCCATTCATGGCTTTGTGTTAGACCGTGCATGGCGTGTGATTTCCCAAACACCGTATTCGATCACAGGGGAGTTTCAGGGCAGCATAGATGGGCCGGAATTGACCGGCATGTGGCCGTCAGACTTTCTCATCCAAGCGACATACCAGCTAAGGTCGGACGGCCTTAGCGTCAGCATTACATGTACAAATGCCGGAAACGAACCTATGCCATGTGGACTTGGGACGCATCCCTACTTCCAGCTACCTCTTACAGGCGACAAAGCCGATGACTGCTTGCTAAGGCTTCCAGTATCCAGCCGTTGGCAAATGGAAGACATGATCGCAACAGGAGAATGCACACCGCTCGAGTCACATGAAGATTATGAAGCCGGCATGCACTTCAGCGAACTCTTTTTGGACGACGTCTTTGGCGACACAAGATTTGAGAACAGAACTGCTGTCGCGCAGCTAGATGATCCACAGGGAGGCGTCACACTCGATTTCACGTGGGACACGGCGTGCCAATACTGTGTCGTATACACCCCTCCTCATCGAGAAGCAATCTGTATTGAGCCCTATACGTTGATACCAGGTGGCCAAAGTTTTAAACCACCATATGAAGGACTACTGGTACTCGAACCGGGCGAAAGCTTTACTCACGACTTTACGCTACTCGTGAAGCCCAGTGATTCGCAACCCTAGCTCAACTGGCTCATGCCTGTCATGAGAATGATGGTGGTGATTAAGGTCGTGACAGCCTGCGCCACCTTTCTCACTTCCACTTTGCCAAATGCAATTTGGCTCCATTGATGCATTTGCGCCACCACCAATAGCATCGCAAATCCAAAACAGATCGTGGCGGCGGAATCGTCACCCATAAGTGCATCCATTCTGCCGTCGCTCATGTTTATCACGGTCCAGACTCCAGTTGGGATGACAATCAGATATGTGACAAATGTCGTTCTTGCTCCCCATTGAGCCAATTTCGACCACCCTTGTTCGACTGTCCCTCCAAGTACATATTCTCGTGTACCCAGAAGAGTTAGTGCAGCACCGCCGATCATGATCGCAGCCATAATGACGTGGAGTGTTTTGGATATCCCTGATGTTTGAAAAGCGAGGTTATTAAATTCATCGCCTGAAAGCTTTCCACCCGCTAAGGCAAGTTCATCAGATATCGCCCCCATCGCCGAAAAGAAGATCGGGAAGTGGTGGAGCAAATTTAGTGATGCAAAAAGCAGCAGCAAGCCACGAGTGACATGCTTCCAACCAACTACGACCTCACTCTTTCGCCACCACCAATAAACCCAGCTAAGCAGAACCATTGAGAAAAGCCATTCCAGCACCAGATAGAACACTTTATTGCTTAGCATGGACAGCTTTGCCGAAAAGATACCATCCCAACTAAGCCAACCAATAATGCCACCGAGAAACGTACCGACCCACAGTCCTACGATACTCCAGAATACGAGTTTAGCGCCACCGGACTGACTAACACTTAGCCGCCGCTGCATTCTGCGACCGTGAAGCACCAGGGCAATTAATGGTGCGCCCGCGGCGGTCAAGACACAAACTAAATGCAAGCCGATAATGAGGATCAAGACTATTTGCATATACGATCAGATTCCATTCTGCAGACGATACACGCCGGCTTACTTTACACCACGTTTATGCATCAACAACCACGACAGATATTCATCATCTTCATAAACCATCGGCCAACTGACATGACCAACAGCATTGAAAACGAACACGCGTGCTTTGCCACCAGCCTCTTGAACGGCTTTTGTTAATGACATCATTTCATGGACGACCTTGTCTTCCGAACCTACGAAGGCTCGAATGGGCACAGCAGCCAAACGCTTTGGCATGTCAGTTTCAATCACGCCGCAAATCGGCACGGCCGCTGCAAATACTTTTGGGTACTTTTCAAGAAGTGCAAACGTTCCTGCGCCGCCCATGCTTAATCCTGTTACGTACATGCGGGTACCGTCAATCTTGAATTGGCCGTGCACCCAATCTACCAACTGGGCAAGCGTTTCCGGACTCCATCGTTCATCCGCAGGACATTGAGGACTCAATACAACGCAAGGGAATTGTCTGCCATTGCTAATGTGTTTTGGGGGCCCCCATTTTAGAACCCGGTCCAAGTCATCCCCGCGTTCACCCGAGCCATGAAGAAATAACAGCAGTGGAATCTTCGTTTTATCGTCATAGTTCTTCGGTAAATAAATATGATAAGCCACGTCTTTCTTTTCACCGCCAACATCTAATGCCACGCTACCCGTTGTCTGTTCGCCAGCTTTTGGCTCCGCGCTGACAGATGTTGTCAAAGTAGCCAACAGGAGACTAACGATTGCGATTTGAATTGCATTTCTCATTTCAGCACTCCTCAGTGATGTGCGTCTTTGACCTATTAAATGATTACGTGTTGTTCCAGCGATCCGGATCGACTGCAGACGATTCGGTCTTCATATCACGCGGCTTGTGCGGTTGAACCCAGTCGTAATCCGATTTATTTAAACTCTGCAGATATGGCTTGGCAACTTCAGGTGCGTTCGCCACCAACTCTTCCGGCCATTCTTCCATTGGCTGTACCGGACCTGCCCAGGCGGCCCGGTAACCAAACTGAATAAGTTCCCGTGGTAAAGGATCGACATTTGGGTGCGTACCATGAAACAGCATTACCGGAATTAACACTGCTGATCCCGCAGGAACGGTTATTGTGACTTCTTTAGGGTGATATTTGAAACGTGTATAGGGATTCGCGTCAGCATGGTACGACAAGTGTGAACGGGGTATCACTCTAAAAGGCGCCCGTTCAGCCGTCAGGTCATCCAAATAATACAACACTCGCACAAGACGTGGACAACTCCCTTCAAAGCCGAATAGATCTGAACCATATGGTTGACCGTCGGTATGCATGGATATTGGAGGCGAACCAGGCAAGGTGCGTTGAAAAAAGCCGCGAGTAAACACGATATCCTCGCCCATAAGATCCGATAAGAAATCGATCGTCGGCGGATGTGCAATCAATTCACAGCACGCTTTACTATGCCACTGTGGTTGTTGCTCGCCAACGGTTTGATAAGTGCTATAGCTTTTGTGCCCCATCTCGGCGTCAGCCAATTCCTCTTTCAACTGAGCGATGGTGTCAGCATCAAGTATCCGTGGAAGGACCACGTAGCCCTCCACTTCGAAATGCCGAATTTGCTCTCCGCGGGACATATTTTCAAAGTCCGTCGTATCGAGAGTCATGAACGGCAGTTGCTCATCGGGCTCGATTTCGGGTATATCCGCGTCGTGTCCTGCTATCGGGTCGATCATCGCCTTTTATAAACTCCATGAATGACGTTTTGATCTATGTATTATACGATTCTCCTTCAACTCTATACATGCCATCGACTTTTTCTGTGGAGTTCAAATCAACGTATAACGGTGTCACGATGTTCGATATAATCTAGAAAGCGCCCAATTGTTCAATGCGCAGGATACAAACTGATGAATTGCCACCAATTGACAGATCGACGAGCATTCTTGAGCGCTGGTTCGGCCGCGTTAATGGGACTCAATCTCCCTGGCTTACTGCAAGCCGAATCAAATGAGGGCATAAGCGCCAATTCCGATCGTTCGGTAATTTTATTATGGATGCGAGGTGGCCCAAGTCAGCATGAGACATGGGATCCCAAGCCCGAAGCCCCAATTGAATACCGCGGTGGCTTTGGTGCCCGAGAGACGTCGGTACCAGGTATACAAATTGTAGACTTGATGCCCCAGTGTGCAGCGATTCAACATAAGTGGTCAATTATTCGAAGTCTCCACCACAAAAACGCTGGCCATTCGGCTGGTGACCAAATCGTTTTCACCGGATACGACCCCGGGCCAGATCCTAACGTAAATGTGCATCCGAGTTGTGGCTCCATCGTTTCCGAGCAACTCAGTCATACGCGTAAGGAATTGCCGGCATATGTGATGGTGCCCCGTCAAGTCCCGGGGACTGATTCTGCTTATCTTGGCCCCGCTCACAAGCCATTCGAAACAATTGCGGACCCGGCGACACGCGGCTCATTCGATCTGCAGAACTTTACCCTGAATGAACAAATCTCCAACGGTCGCTTTCAGAATCGCAAAGGTCTCCTTAGGGAATTTGATCAATTAAAAAGCCGGTTGGATTCCAGCGGCCAGATGGATTCTATAAATACGTTCCAGCAACGCGCGTATGACATCCTGCAATCAGACAAAGCTCGCAATGCATTCGATATAGAAGCCGAAGATAATGCGACGCGTGAACGTTACGGATTTGTCGAAAAATATGATCCCATGGATCCAACGCGTTGCAGTGCAAGTGCATTCAATCAACGCTTTCTCTTGGCACGACGCTTAATCGAGGCCGGTGTCCGACTGGTCACAGTAGATTGCCGCTGGTGGGACACGCATGTAGAGGGCATCGACTCGATGAAGAATGGTTTCCTCCCACGTTGGGATCAGGCCTACTCGGCACTTATTGATGATTTGGATGAACGTGGATTACTTGAATCAACCATGGTATTAGCATGGGGTGAATTTGGCCGAACACCAAAAGTCAACGCAAATAACGGTCGTGATCATTATCCATTCGTGTTCAGCGCGGCCATTACCGGCGGTGCGGTTAAAGGTGGGCGTGCAGTCGGGTCGTCTGATGCTAAAGGTGCATTCCCCAAAGACAATCCGATTGCTCCACAGGACGTCCTCGCAACGCTGTATGACCATCTCGGAATTGATACAGATCGGCACTACTTAGACCACTTTGGACGACCTATTAAGACACTACCCTTTGGGCGTAAGCTTACTGAATTGATGTAAACAGCTGTGTCACCCAACTAACCTCCAAAAGAAACACACCCTTGAATCCAAAACCCACGCGAAGACGCTATCTCGTCATTGCAGCCACGTTTCTGATGGCGGTGTTACTGTACCTCGACCGTTTCTGTGTTGGCATTGCCGAACCTTTCATTCGCCAGGATTTGGGGCTTACCAAACAGCAAATGGGCAACTTCATGAGTGCGTTCTTTTGGACGTACGCGCTCGGTCAGGTGCCGGCGGGTTGGATGTCTGATCGTTATGGTGCCAGACGCATGCTGACGATCTATATCCTCACATGGTCAGTCTTCACTGCACTTATGGGATTTGTCGGTGGTTTTGCGATGCTACTAGTCACGCGCGCAGCGTATGGCTTGGGTCAGTCGGGCGCTTATCCAACAAGCTCAACCATCATTAGTCGCTGGATTCCGTTAGAAGGCCGCGGTGGGGCGAGTGCTATCGTGTCTGGTGGAGGTCGCATTGGCGGTATGCTTGCTCCTGTTCTAACGACAGTCTTAATCGTCGCACTCGTTCCTTCCGATGCAAAAATGACGTTTGAAGTGGACTCGGTTGTCGACTTAGCGTCAATCCACGAATCGCTCTGGCCCGATGACATCACCGAGAATCCGAAGCATACACGTCATCTAGCCGAGCGCCTTGAGAGCGTTCGGAATACCGACTCTGCTGATACATTTGTGTCACACTTAAATTCACAAATCATGGATGTCAACTTTTATTCGTCAGACGCATTTTCAGGCCTTATGAGTCTTGATAAAACCGCGACGACCATCATTGCACGTATCAATAATGGGGATAAAATCGCGACGCAGGAGTTTCACAAGTTAAACCGATTTCTGGTTGAAGCCATCCTGCCAACGCAATTAAAGGGGCTATACGTCAAAAGCTGGCGACCTGTGCTTTGGATTTATGGGGCACTTGGAATTTTCGTCGCAGGTTTCTTCTGGTTTGTTGCGCGTGATAATCCGAATGAGCATTCTGGGGTAAACGAACAGGAATTAGCCAAAATTCGTGGCGCTGACGGCAATAGCCCCAAACAGGCCGATGCTCTCCCCATGATGGCGATCCTTCAAAACCGCAGTCTCTGGGCATCGAGCGCCATGCAGATTTGCGTCAACATCGGTTGGCTCTTCGTTGCGACCTGGTTCACCACCTATTTGCTTGAAGAATATCAAACGCCAATTCATGAACGTGGACTTATGGCCATGACGCCTTTTGTCGTGGCTTGGTTTGGTTCTATTTCCGGCGGTCTCGTTACCGACCGATTAGCTCGACGTATCGGCGTACGATGGGGTCGACGACTCCCATTGATGCTTGGCATCGGATTATCGGCATCCGCCTTTTGTGTATGCCCATTCCTTGATGACCCATGGGCCGTGACAGCAATGATGGCCGCCATGGCCTTTGGAGTCGACTTCGCCGTGCCTTCCATGTGGGCATTTAATCAGGATATCGGTGGCGAATTTGCCGGTAGCATACTCGGTTGGGGAAATATGTGGGGAAATCTCGGCGCCGCTGCTTCGCCACCGTTACTGGTTTACATTTCAGAAAAATATGACTGGAACACGATGTTCTTTTTCTGTGGTGCTGTCATGGCACTCGCGTCAGTCATCTGTCTCTTAATGGATGCCGAAGAGAAAGTAGTCACTAACGATCCAACGACCGCAGAAGCTTAGCCAGTGCCGCTTGTTCGCGTTCAGGTGCAAAAAGAGGTTCTTGGGCTTCGCATGCGTTTTGAAGCTTGCGATAAAACGCAGGCTCACTTTCGCATCGCAAAAGCAATTGTCGCAACTCCTTTGTGTTTCCAGTGGTGAAATAACCAGGGTACTTATTACTAAGCAAACCAACTGATCCGGGAATCCTCGTTGAAACAACAGGTGTTCCCGCAGCGATGGCCTCTGAAATCACATTGGCGCCACCTTCTGAACGACTCGAGACGACTAATAATTGGCTCTTTGCAATTTCCCGGTATGTCATCTTGGGAGAGAGCTCGCCCAACCACTCATAGCGCCCGTTGGATGCCTGCTCTCTTTCGACGCGTTGTCGGTACTTGGAATCAATGATGCCCCCGACATGTTTAACCCGAATCTTGGATGACCCGGGGAGCTTTCGTGTTGCCATCGCGGTTCTCATCGGGTCTTTGACATCACGCATATGACCGCACACACATATAACAAATGCATCGGCAGCTCGTTTGACTTTCACCGTGGATTCAAATGACTGATAAATGACATGTGTCTTCTTTTGATGCCGTGGAGAAAGCTCCTTTTTCGCCAACGCTTGCAAGACAACGATTGCGGATGCCAGGTCTAAGGAATGTTCGCCAACAGCACAACCACGCAAACCGCCGTACACATCCGTGCCGGTAAGTGCTACGACAATCGGTACACTTGGTGAGTGTTTTGCACATTGCGATATCCATCGTGCGCTCTTTTGTGCATGAAGTGCCATCAGCACATCGATCTGTTGTCCGGTATATGCCCCATCGATACGTACACGATGGCCTTGCTCGCGCAATATGCGTTTCCATCGAAGGGCCGTTGTAAAGTTACCCCCTCGCGCAGCCGTTCGGTGATAGCCCGGCTGGATTATCAAAATGCGTAAACTATCTGCGTTATGGCTCACGGCATCTTAGGCGCTCAAAAGGACCGGAAGAATTGTTAAGTTGTCGCCGAGAGTTCCCAGCATGTCCTGCAATTCACGACGGTTACAACTTGCACTTATCGCTCCAACACCATCGTCGTCCGCCTCAACATTGCTTACGTCTATCCTGAGCCATTCGGCCAACGATTCAGCTGTTACCCCAGCCGACGCTCGGACAAACCAACATGAACTCGCCCCTTCTATGCTCGGTGCGGACACTTTTTCCTCACCTGCCGGCCATAAGCTCATCCTGTCAAAAGTAACGGCAGCCCGCCCGCAAGCCGTTGCTATGACATCAGACACGACCGCCGATGCCGTCGGCATTTCACCGGCGCCGTAACCCTGATAGAACACCGGGCCGACCGCATCGCCTACAATCTGCACCGCATTAAATGCACCACTGACTGAAGCCAAAGGCTCATCCTTACTAATGAGAGTCGGGCTGACAGAAAGAATTGGCCCTTGGTTACCGCCTAACGCTGTGGCCAAAAGCTTGATCCGAAAACCTAGCGCATCAGCCATTTGAATATCCTGGATGGCTAACTCGACAACGCCCATTCTGGGTATTGATTCCCAGTCCACATGCAATCCGAACGCCAACTGCGCGAGAATCGCCAACTTTTGCGCTGTGTCGCTTCCATTCACGTCGAGAGTTGGATCCGCTTCTGCATAGCCTAAATCCTGTGCTTTTGACAGCACCTCTGAGTAGTCCGATCCATGCTCCTGCATTTCAGTAATTATGAAGTTGCATGTCCCGTTTAAAATGCCACCGACTGAGTTTATTTTGTTCGCCGTAAGCGACTCGCAGATACTTGAAACTATCGGAATACCACCGGCAACCGCCGCCTCAAACGAAATAGTGCATCCACGTTCTCTTGCTCTTTGAAAGAGCTCGGCACCATACGCGGCCAGTAACGCCTTGTTTGCTGTGACTACGTGCTTACCTGCATCAAGCACTTTCAGCATGATGCTCCTAGCAGCCCCAGTTCCACCAATCAGTTGTACTACGATTTCAACGTCATCATCGGCAAGCACTCTGTCCAAGTCGTCCGTTAACACCCCGTCTGGAAAGTCGACACCGCGGTCGCGTTTCACATCCAAATCCACGCCATATCGCATTCTCAAGTCACAGCCGGCATGCCGCATGTTTGCTGCCTCTTTATGGAGCAATAACTTTGCTACACCGGTGCCAATCGTGCCAAGCCCAACAACTGCAACGTCTACTCTTTTGCTACTCATTGATCCCTAAATGCTCTTAGATAATGCGATAACTGATACAATATCATCAACACTCTAACACTATCACGTTTGCTATTATTCTGATACCAGCGGCGCAGCGTTAGATCATCAGGTATTCCCTTCCCACAAGCCATTCGGTACTCAATGAATCGCAATCTCTTAGTCACACTACTCGTAATCTTATTTGCGTCCACACAAACCGCTATAAAGCTATACGCTCAGACTGATAAGTCGACAGCCAACGCACCTGGTGCAAAATTGGCCGAGAACATGGTTAACCGCTTAGCAAAAGCTAAGTTAACCGATGACCAAATTGCAGAGATTCAAAGACTCGCGACAATTTATGGCCCCAAAGCCTGGCAAATTCGCAAAGACGTAAACATCACCGCAGAACAACGCGAGGCAATGTCCGGTGCACGCAAGGAAGGTGCTGACGCTGGTAAGTCAGGAGCGGATTTAACAAAGTACGTGTACGCCACTGCTAGTCTCAACGATGAACAGATTAAGGCAATGAAGGAAGCCGGCAAGGTATATCGTGAATTCCAACAAATGGCATTTGCTCTTCTCACCACCCGTCAAGGCAAAAGGGCCGGCATAACGACCATGTCCAAAACGGAAAAGACTGAGAAGAAAATGCCTCGAGTTCTTCCTGCGACCAGAATCCTGCCCTCTTCGCAAAGCTAGTTGATCATGACTAATTCCCACCCACGACGCATCAATCACCCGTTCCTATTTCTTGTTTTGGCAAGTGTGATCGGCCTATCCGGCGTCGCCTCTGCGCAAAACGGAATCGACGCGGATTATGCGCCAAAGATTCAACCGATATTGGTGAAGTATTGCTTCGAATGCCATAGTGGAGACACAACCGAAGCGGAAGTCGACCTCGGACATTTCCCAGATGCCGACAGAATTCGAAAGGATACCAAAACGTGGATTCGGATTCTAAAAATGCTTACCACTCGTCAAATGCCACCAAAAGAATCTCCTCAAATGAGCGATGAGCAATACGCTGCTGTTACCGGATGGGTATCCCAATTCTTACTTAACGAAGCAAAGGCGAACGCGGGCGATCCGGGCCCGGTCGTCCTTAGGCGATTGAGCAACGCTGAGTATACGCACTCCATTAGAGATCTCACGAATTTGCCTGCCCTGTCCCCGACGAGAGAATTTCCCGTCGATGGTGCAGCCGGTGAAGGATTTACAAATACCGGCGAAGCGCTCGTGATGTCACCCAATCTGGTGCGAAAGTATCTTGACGCAGGAAAAAGCATCGCTTCTCATGCCGTGCTCACGCCTACCGGCATTCGCTTCAGCGAAGGGACAAGCCTCCGGGACTGGACAGACGAAGGAATTCTTAATATTCGTGCTTTTTACCAACAGTTCATTCAAAATCCAGCCGCGTCATCCGAGGAAGCCAAAGGGCATCTCTTCGTCGCGCCATTTATTACGGCACTCGCCGAATCAAAAGTTGCGCTCGCTGACGGTCAAACTAGCATTGACGACGTCGCTCTCAAATACAATCTAAACGCAAGGTACCTGAAGACTCTCCAAAGCATACTAGAAGGTGATGAGGATAGGACGCTGTTACTCAAGATCGCTCGTGAACGATGGCAGAACGGCGATGTTAACGGCACCGTCGCGTTGATCAATCAATGGCAAGCTGTTCTTTGGAAATTCAGCCCGATCGGACATGTTGGTCGTGCCGGAGCCGCTGCCAAATGGCAGGAACCAAACAATCCAATTATTAATTCCGAGCGATTCCAAATTGACTTCCCACCCAATCAGAAAGATGACGTCGTCATATTCCTTAGCGCTTCCGACGCCAGCGACGGGAATGAAGAGGATTATGTCCTCTGGCAATATCCGCATTTGACGAAGCCCGATGATAAGCCCATTTTGCTTTCCAAAATGTCGGAATTGGCGAAACGGATGGAACAGGCCTCGCAGGAGTTTGTAAGTCGTACTGCTAAATACCTCATCGCCGCAGACATGGTGGCAACTGAAAACGATGAAACCGTAGAGGCGGTTGCAGCCAAACATGAACTCGATCCTGCTGCACTTCAGGTTTGGATAGACTATCTCGGAATTGGCCAAGATTCATCCGTAAAGGTCGCAGGTCACTTTACCACCAAGCTTTCCAATATAGCGGGATATGCATTTGTAAATGGCTGGGGTATCCCAGCAACTCCTTCGATTATTGCAAACAGCAGTGATACGGAAGTGGCAATTCCCGGTACAGCCAGGCCGCATCGGGTTACCGCTCATCCCTCACCATCACACTTTGCCGCCATCGGATGGCAAAGTCCAATTGATGGCACACTTACAGTCGATGCAACCATCAGTGACGCCCATGGCTGCGGAAATGGTGAAGAGTGGTGGCTCCAGCACCAAACCGGTAAGACGATCCAATCACTTTGGGAGGGTTCCTTTGGCGTAAATGGTAAGGCCACCATGGAATCTCAGACGGTTGTTATTAAGAAGGGAGAGTTGATCTCATTTATCCTCGGACCCAATCAAAACAATCATGCGTGTGACCTCACTCAAATGGACCTGACGATTCGCGAGGTTGACGGTGAGAAAAGGGTTTGGGATCTAGCCAAGGACATCTCACCGAACATACACGTGGCAAACCCTCTTCCGGATTCTTTCGGAACGCCAGGCGTCTGGCACCTCTACTCCGGCGAATTAAAGACGGTGAACAAGGGTGTCGGTAAGATAACGAATATCCCAGCGAACTCTTTACTGCATAAATGGCTGCAGACAGAAGACGCGGCCGAACGAATCACTCTTGCTGGTAACATTCAGAAGCTTGCGATCGGGTCACCGCCCGACGATGCCACTTCTCCAGATGCGATTCTCCGAAATCAACTAAGGAATCTAAATGAACAAATTGAATATGCTGACTTGCAAGCAGAATTAACCCTGGACGCAAGATTTGGCAAACATCCTCTTAACGGGGAGGTCAATCCAAACGACCTCGTAGTCAAAGCGCCCGACGTGATTGAATTGCATATTCCTGCAAGAATTGCGGCTGGCCGTTCTTTTGTGGTAACCGGACTTCTTGAAACAACTAAAGGTGCAAACGGGAGTGTTCAGCTCTACGCGAGTACCAGTCCCATCAAGGAGTCGATTAACTCGGGCAAACGCATCATCGCAGTACAAGACTCCGTGTCCCATGAATCGATGATCAATGCGTTCAATGATTTTAGAGAGGTTTTCCCCAAAGCTCTTTGCTACTCAAGAGTGGTACCTGTTGACGAAGTTGTCACCTTAACGCTGTTCTACCGAGAAGACGAACCGTTCTCGCGGCTTTTCCTAGATGAAGAGCAACGCCAATCCTTAGATAAGTTATGGGACGAATTCCTTTTCGTGGCTAATGAACCTACAAGGTACGTTGTCGCATTTGAGCAGATTTATCAATTCGCGACGCAGGACCGACCGGACATTGTGAAGGAACTTGAACCACTGGAAAATTCAGTGCGGCAACGCGGAAGGGATTTCATACAGCGCCGAGTAGATACCGAACATGTGCACGTCGACGCACTCATTCCAATCGCTACCCAAGCTTGGCGACGCCCTCTAACGGGTGACGATAAAGCTCAAATTCAGGACCTTTATACCAGCCTGCGGGCAAGTGGCCTCAAACATGATCCGGCTATCCGTCTTACGTTGGCAAGAATTCTGACATCACCTCACTTTCTTTATAAACTCGAACATCAAACAGCGGGCGAGGAAGCTAGTCCTGTATCAGCGTATGAATTAGCAAGCCGCCTGAGTTATTTCCTCTGGTCCTCAATGCCGGACGATGAGTTGCTTGCCGCAGCCAAAACCGGATCCTTACTCGACGATGCGGTACTCTCAGAACAAATTGCCCGGCTCTTAGCAGATCCACGTGCCCGTCGTACAGCCATACATTTTTTCTGCCAATGGTTACACATACGGGACTTCGATCAGAATGACGACAAAAACGAAAAGTTGTACCCGGAGTTCGCCGAGATCCGAGACGACATGTACGAGGAGTCGGTACTGTTTTTCACTAACATGCTAAATAATGACGAATCCGTTTTGGATCTGCTAACCGCGGATTACACCTTTACCAATGCCACCCTCGCCAAACATTACGGGATAACCGGCGTCGAAGGTGACCACTGGCGCCGCGTGGACGGCGTTGTGCCTAATGGACGTGGGGGTATCCTAACCATGGCGACTACCTTGGCGGTGAATTCTGGTGCATCGCGCACGAGCCCAATTCTAAGAGGCAACTGGGTTTACGAGACGTTACTCGGTGAAAAGCTTCCGAATCCACCAGCAGATGTCCCCCAGCTTCCCGAAATCGTTCCGGATAAACTTACTGCACGCCAACTAATTGAATTGCACAGTGAAACGCCGGAATGCGCTAAGTGCCATAAACTTATCGATCCATATGGATTTGCTTTGGAGCGATATGACGCTCTCGGTCGCCTACGCACCATGCCAGTGGACACCACCACGACGCTTCCCGACGGAAAGCCCATTGCCGGTGCGCAGGGATTACGGGATTACTTGAGCAGCACCCGGCGTGCCGACTTTCTCGCGCAATTTACCCGCAAGTTACTCGGATATGCTCTGGGAAGAGAGGTGCAACTATCAGACCAGTTGCTGATCGATGACATCATTGCTGATTTAAATACAAATGACTATCGAATTAGTTCCGCGATTAGACGCATCGTTTTGAGTCCGCAGTTCCGAAATATTCGAGGTCGCGACTTCATCGTGGACTAGGTTATACTTAGCGAAGGAATCGCTTCCACCTAACATTAACGTTAAATGGAAAAAGCAAAGCCATGCAAAATAGACATGCACTTAATCGTCGGACCATGCTACGTGGGCTAGGAATATCCATGGCGTTGCCTTGGATGGAATCTACAGCGGTCTGGGGCGATGAAACCACCAAACAAACACCGGCTAGTTCTGCTCCAACACGCATGGCCATCCTTTTTTCAGGCTGCGGTTTTCACTCCAACGAATGGTGGGCTAAAGGCAATGGCGCCGACATGGAGCTTGGTCGTGTTCTAGAACCATTGATGCCACACCGTGAAAAGCTGGTCTTTATCAACGGCTTGTTCAACGCTGAAGCTCTCAAAGGAAACATTCACAGCTCGCAAACGGGCAATGTCCTTTCCGGTGCGCCACTCGCCTCGGGTGGCAAGGTCCATTCAGGCACGAGTGTTGATCAGCTCATCGCACAGAAAATTGGCCATCAGACAAAAGTGCCGAGCCTTGTCTTGGGATGTGAAAAAGCAAATCCCTCGGTCCATAAAGACTATTCAATGTTGTACAGCTCCCACATCTCGTGGAGCAGTCCTACAACTCCAACGCCACTTGAAGTCTACCCGGCGCTGGCTTTTGACCAATTATTTAAAGACACTGCACAACAAGGTGACCAAAGTGTTTTGGACGCCGTGCTCGGTGATGCCAGGGCCTTTCGCAGGAATGTCAGTAAACGTGATCAGCAAAAACTCGACGAGTACCTAAACAGCGTGCGAGAAGTGGAAGTTCGAATCGAACAGGCGGGCAAGCGGGGCGAACTGCAAGGATTTCGACCGACACTAACTGAACCCAACATACCGCGTCCAAAGGATGGCTATCCTCAGGATATTGTCGAGCACATGCGTATCATGTCAGACCTACTGGTTCTGGCCTTTCAGACAGACACAACGCGTGTTTGCACACTGAAACTAAATAATGACCATGGCACACTGCGTTTTCCACACATCGGTATTGATTACATGATTCACCATCTTCTCTCCCATACTGATGGCGAAGATTGGCTAAAAGTGAATCAGTTCTTCCTGGAACAGCTAGCGTACATCGCAACTCGAATGGAAGCGATCCGCGAAGGCGAGCGGTCACTGTTGGATAACACCGCCTTGATGATGTGCTCAAGTATGCGTAATGGTCACCATGATGCGACGCGATTACCGGTCGTCATGTTAGGCGGAGCAGGGGGCAAACTCGCCGGTGGTAGAGTGCTCGACTTTGCCGGCAACGAAAACCGTCAAATGTGCAGACTATTCATGAGCATGATGGAGATCATGGGTGTACCTGTTGAATCCTTTGGTGATGCCCGTGAAAAACTCGCCGAAATCTGATCTCATGCCAATGGCTCAGACGCTCCTTATAGGCGTCGTGTTCATTCTAGCTGCACACATGGACGGTGCTGTAAAGGCTGCAGGCCAGCGTACGCCCATTACTACTGTCACTGCAAAACGTTTCACAATCACTCAAACATGGCATCAGGAACCTCGCGGTATTGATCGTGACGTGTTCGTCTGGCAATCTCGAGAAGCCAATAAGAAAACGCCGGTCGTAATTTTCTTCCATGGTAATGGTGGCATGGCGACTGGTGCTCTCGGACGATTTCGCTTTCTAGATAATGTTCTGCTCGTGGCGCCTCAAGGATACGAGCGATCATGGAATATCCATGGCGAGAGGTCGGAAGCTCCGGATGTGGAATTCGTAGAAATGCTGTTAAGAGAACTTCCACGGCGATACCCTAATGCGGACTACTCGAATATTACTCTCATCGGTTCTTCCAACGGGGCTGGGTTGCTTTACCGCTTAATGATCGAGATGGAAGAGAAACCGTTTAATCGTGTGATTATGTTGGTCGCCAGTATGGTAACTCAACAATATCATAACGACACTTTCTGGAAGCCATCTGGCCAGACGAAAACGTATGATGTGAAGGTCAAACCCACTTCGGGCCCACAAATAATCTACTTTCACGGCACGAACGATAAAGTCGTTCCATATCAAGGTGGCCTTCGGGGACGCTTTCCACACATATCAGCACAAGAGACAGTTTATCGCTGGGCACAAGCATATGGATACAAGGGAAAACAGCTAAGAGATTCTGATGCACAAACAATAGACCAAGGCATCCAGAAATTTAACTATCTAAAAGGACGTGTTGTCCACTACAAGCTTCAGGGCGCCGGTCACGGGCCTGGAAAATATGGGGCGTTTGTTAACCGGATGATTCGCGAGGCAATCTACCGTTAACGAGATCGGGGAAGGCATTCCACTATTGCAAAAGCCCATCTGTGAATTCCGATGGTGCCTACCTGACAGTAAAACGGTGTCCGATCGAGCCGGTTGGCCCACGGTACTCGTATGTCATTTTCACATTCATGTCTAGCAGGTTACGTGTTTCGGCGTTGGATCTGATTCCCTGCCTAACCACACTTTCCACCTGTTGCCATTGACCTCGATTTAGATTGATCGATACACGGTATTTATAAATCAACTCCATGGGCCCCGCTTCTACTGCCACCAACTCTGTATATTCATCCATCCGTTGAGGCGTGTTTCGATTCAATATCACAGCCGCCTGTTGAATCTCGCGTTGCACATTTGAATTCAAACTGGATGTGTAACTCGAACTGCCTCCACTAGCACTTGATGGCCCATCCTCTCCACCAAGCGTAAGGATAAGAGTTACGGTAATAGCCGCTGCCGCCGCGATACCACCAACAATCCATCCTACTAATGCTCCGCTACCTCTGGTTTGTTGATTGCGTCCGACAGAGGGCGTCCCGTATGGCTGAGGGGGAAACGGTGCTGCAGCCGGCATCCCTACTGCTGAGATCGTTACGATGGTCTGACAACTCGGACACTGAGCATTCTGTCCGGCCATTTCAATAGGCACTTGCGTCGCGTATCCACAAGCGGGGCAGTTAACAGGAATTAGCTGTGACATATTGTTTCTCCTAGTTGTCATCATACACTTTTGGATTGATTAATGACCTGTGTTCCATCGCTGACGCTTAATCTCATATCGAAAGTCATCACATTCCGCTACAGGTACACGAGCTATTCTCTCCATCCCAACCTTCTCAGCGAGGGCATACGACGCCTCGTTTAGCACATGCATTTGCGCGTAAATCAACTCCACTTCAGTATTTACGAACGCCCAGTCGATCATGTGTTTTGCAGCTTCCGCGCCGTAACCTTGGCGCCAATACTCCGGATCGAATCTCCATCCCATCTCCAGGGCCGATTCACTACGTACAAACCCGCAAAAGCCCATTAAACCCATCGTTTGCTTATGCCATACGGCCCATCTACAAACGGCATCATTAGCAAGGCTCTGTTGCTCTTCCTTTATAAAGCGAGACACACGGTCATCGTCCCACGGGCCATCAATAAACCTCATTACTAATTCTTGACGGCATATGGATAACAACGCCTCACGATCACCCGTGAGCCACGGCCGAAACACCATTCGAGCTGTACTTTTCGGTAAACCCATTTATTCACGCCAATACCTGTTTATGAACGCTCGAGAGTACTTTCAAGAAACTCATATTTTCAATGCGTTACAATTTACTAATCTAACCACGAGAAAACGATTTGGCAGCCTCATATGAATAACCGTAGATTTTCCGATGTTTTAAATCCTGCAATAGCTATAAGCACGCTTTCATTATTGCTGTTTTGTTTCACTAGCCTGCAAAGTGAAGAACCCAACTCGTTAAGTATCACTGAAGCAAAAGCACGTGTTGCGATTCTTGAGTCTGTTTACCTGTCGACGTTGCATAACGTGCATCGGAGGTATTTCAATTCAAATACGGATCGACTACCCGTACCGAGTCGCGTTCTGGAAGACGTCTTTTTTTCGGTAGACCAGCAACACGGCACCAAAAGTCGATGGATCGCCGTAAATGCGCCACCAATGAACCTTGAACACAAACCAAAAGATGGTTTTGAAATGCGTGCTGCAAAGGAACTCGCACGAAAGACCCGCTACGAAGAAGTTGTTGACGGCGTTTATTACAGCAGCAGATCGATTACCTTGTTCGCGTCTTGCCAGAAATGCCACCTGAGTGCCCTGTCACAACAAAACCCCGGCCGCCGTGTTGCCGGCTTAGTCGTTTCACTCCCCTTAGTGCCGCAACCAAAAGACGACGATCAAGGGTCTAAGTAGATGACTGTGTCTAAAAAGCTCTTAGCATCTTGGTTGACGATGGTCATGATGGTCACAAATCATCTAACGGCGGAAAAGCCGCGCTCCATTAGAGACGCCCGCGTGGTTGTCACGGCATACGACTTTAACAAATGCGATTCTTATCCAGGCATCGGAGATTTTGGTTGGCCGGGAAACATACAACGTGCATCCAACGGTGATTTGTTGCTTGTACACTCATGGGGCTATTGGCACGCATCCTTCGCTTCACCTCGTTTGCTTGAACCGGAAACCCATAAGCGATACAAGGCTAACGGCTGGCCCGTCGATTTCGACGCACCCACTGGCGGGCGCGCCATGATGACCAGATCTAGAGACAACGGTGCCTCATGGAGCAGGCCGGAAGTCGTAAACGACCACTACCTGGACGATAGCGGATATGGTCTTATCAAATGCCCGGATGGCACACTCTGTTGCTTCGTAAATGTGCAGGCGTCCTGGTACGGATTTGACAAGGCTCCGGACCAATTCAGAAAAGACATCAATGGACTCAACTCATCACAATACGTGATCCGTTCTACCGACGACGGTAAAACCTGGGGGAAACCGATATTTCTTAATTCTCCTGGCGACTTTTACCAACGTAGTCACGCGCAACCATTGCTGTTAGAGAACGGAGCCATTTTGTGGCCAACCTATTCAACGAATGGTCGAAGCGAGTCAACCCATAAATTGTTTGGTGCAATACATCGTTCAGACGATTCGGGAAACACATGGAGACTTGTCGGCACTGTTGAGCGAGACGGTAAGCATGTAGACGAACCCGCCATTGGGATGATGAACGACGGGCGACTCATTCTGGTTACTCGGCCAGACGGTGCATTATTCTACTCAGACGACTTAGGCGAAACCTGGACCGAAAAAGGCAAATTGATAAAGGATGGTTACTTTAAGGCGCCTTGGATCACAGTCCTTAAGGATGGCACCGTTGTATGCGTCGCGACGATCTCCACTTTGAAGGTATTAATCAGCCGAGACAACGGAGGGACCTGGACCGAACCAATCGACTTGGATCCCTCCTCTTATGGCTATCCCGGTGGGATTCTGCTGGAGGATGAGTCTATCATCGCTTCTTATGCCGAGCGAGGCCAAGCACCAAGTCGCATTTACACTGTGCGGTTTCGAGTTAATACGCAAAGAGATGGAATCGATTTGTTGAAAATAGGCGACTAGCTAATCACACACTAAAACCCAATCATGAGGCAAGCCAATGAATACTGAACGTGTAAATGAGACGACTCGACGTCAGTGGCTTGCAACGTCCGCAGCATTGGCCTGCGCGACTCCTCTGTTACGTGCTGAAGATAACTCGGATGCACCGGTCTTAATCAAGAATCCAAAACGACTGCCGCCCGCCCCTATAACGTCCGTCAGAACTCCGTTGGGCATCCCTGAGGACTACAAGCCATGGATTACAAAACTGAACAATGGCGACCTATTAGTTACTTGCTTCCATGCAGGTCGGGAGCCATTTGACGAACATGCTGTGTTTTGGCGTTCAACCGATGGAGGGGATAGCTGGTCGGATCGTGTCGCTCGCAAGGATATCGTCGGCCGGGAATTTGCAGTAACACAACTTGCCACTGGTTCCATTGTCATGACCTGCCATTTTCTCGCGCAGGATAAACGTAACACGGACGGCTACGCGTATAGCAAACTTTTTCACTCGCACGACAACGGGAAAACGTGGAAGGAAACAAGAGTCGGGCCGGAGGCGTTTCCAACAAAGCAGCCCACAAATACAGATCGCAATTTATTTGAGATGCCCGATCCGGACGATCCAACTATGGCCATTGCCTGCATGGGTATATCAACATCCGGCTATCACGAGAATAAAGCTAGTTACACTTCAATCTGGACATCAAAGGACGGGGGCGATACGTGGAATAAGGATTGGCGGCCCGATACTGATAACTGGGATGACTTTGATGGATTCTTCGGCCAGTCATACACGTATAGGAGCCCATCCGGAAAGTTATTACATGTTGTACGCGTGGACAGGCGTGGAAAATACTGGAAACTCGGTAATCAACAACTTGCAAACGAACGTGGTGACCAAGGTGACCGCATGATGATTTGGAGGTCACTCGACAAGGGAAAGACTTGGCGACGCCTCAATAAACACGGTGACTTCGGTGGCTATGGTGAAATGTACCCTCGATTTCTTAAATTGAATGACGGCCGGTTACTGTTAACCTTCACGGTGCGAAGTAATGCAACCGACGGATATGCACTGGGACTCCGGGGCTTGCTGAGTTACGACGACGGTGAAACATGGGATTTCGAGAACGATCGAATCATTATCGACTATGCCAATCAGGGCCCAAGCGGAGGTGGATACGGAAATACTGTGCAGCTCACGGATGATTCTCTGGTTTCAACATATAGCTATCGCGGTACAGACGGTAAAACTCACGTTGAAGTCATTAAGTGGAAATTACCTCGTAGCCGGCTAGTTAACCCCTGATTTCACCCTTCTCACCACTATTATGTAAAATTGCCATTCGTTCATCGCAGCGAATGTCGATATAATCAACAATACAGTTTCGAAGAACATTATTTCCCAGTTGGTAGCCCAAGCATGCTAAATCTCAGTGGCAAGAATTCATACAACCTATGTGATGGCGTGTCACGCCGAGACTTTCTGAGTATCGGAAGTCTCGCGTTAGGAGGCTTATCGCTGCCGCAAATCCTGCAAGCCGAACAGGCAGCCGGAATTCGAAATAGCAAAAAAGCTGTGATCATGATTTACATGGTCGGTGCACCGCCCCATCAGGATATGTATGACCTGAAGCCCAATGCGCCAGCAGAAATCCGTGGTGAGTGCGAGCCGATGAATACCGCCGTACCGGGAATCCAGATTTCTAACTTCATGCCGGGTATCGCCAAAATCATGGACAAGTGTGTGGCCCTGCGAAGCGTACATGGCTCGCCAAATGGTTCTCACGACTCATACATCTGTTACACCGGACGCCCAAAGGTCAATGAGCCTAACGGCGGTTGGCCCTCACTAGGGGCGATCGTTTCGGAATTGAAGGGTCCCAAGAGTCAAGATATGCCGCCGTTTGTCGGACTGGCTCCAAATGCAGGTCATCCACCATATGGTTCACCCGGGCTCCCCGGTTTTCTCGGAGTAGCAAACGCTGCCTTCCGTCCATCCGGACC
>Ga0114933_10001348_pt1 | contig 27545 bp, 32 predicted proteins | sample 4SBtaG_FD_89691 | JGI IMG/M metagenome (GOLD analysis project Ga0114933, IMG submission 89691) | Deep subsurface microbial communities from Kolumbo volcano to uncover new lineages of life (NeLLi) - 4SBTROV12_W25 metaG | ecosystem: Environmental > Aquatic > Marine > Volcanic | place: Kolumbo... | reverse complement strand
TGTATTTAAGATGGTTGCGGAGGAGGGATTTGAACCCCCGACCTTTGGGTTATGAGCCCAACGAGCTACCAGACTGCTCCACCCCGCCTTTTTATAATATGTAAATATTTGGTTAAGTCAAATGATTGGAGACAGGGTATGAACCATCTTTGAATATTGAATTGAAAGATCAGAGTAATTAAAAACTTCTTTATTTTTTATTTGCTCATTAGGTCCCTTTAAAAAATAATTAAATGTAAATTCTTTATTATTGTTTATCTGCATACAAAAGCCAGCAGGATATTCGCATCCAAGATTAAGGTCTTTTAAAAACTTCTTCTCATAATTAGTTACTAGAATACTTTCTTCAGAGCTAAAACTTTCGAAGTACCGAGAGACATCAGAATCCTCTCTAGCTTCAATTGCTAAAAATCCCTGAAGTGGTGAGGGTACTATTTCCTCGACATCAAATATTTGAGAAACATGATTATCTAAGCCTAGCCTTTTAACACCCGCATTTGCTAAAACAACCCCATCTATATCTGTTGTAAAAACTTTATTAATTCTTGTATCAATATTTCCCCTTATAGGAACAATTTCTAAATCTTCTCTAATTAGCTTTAACTGTTCAGATCTTCTAGAGCTTCCAGTACCTATCATTACTCCGCTTTTTAAAGTTTGTAAATTTTCATTATTCTTTGAAATCAAAACGTCTCTTGGGTCCTCTCTATTAGAAGTAGAAATAATTTCTAAGCCTTCGGGAAGAATTACAGGTAAATCTTTATAACTGTGAACCGCAAGATCAATATCATCATTTAAAAGTGACTCTTCTATCTCTTTAACAAAAACACTTTTTCCACCAAAAGATTCAATATTATCTTTTAAATTTTTATCGCCAGTGGTTAGAATCTTCTTCAACTCTATTTCTAAGTTATCAAAATTTTTTTCAAGAAAATCTTTAACATAATTAGCTTGCCATAATGCTAATTTGCTAGATCTAGTTCCTATTCTTAAAAGTTTTTTCATCTTCTATTTTAAGCAGGTTTGAATCATCTCCATCTTTATCTAAATCAAAAATCTCTGATAAGACGGATATATATAAGTTGTTTTCTAGATTTGCCTCATTTTTAATATTTTGTGTTGGTACATGAAGTATTTTATTGCTAATTCTTTTTGCAATTAAGCTCTTGTCTACATTGCTAGTGGAGGCATTCTTAAACTCTTTTTCGACAATGTCTTCAACTGTTTTTCTCATACGAGTAATAATATCTTTTACATTATCAGAATTTTCCCAGTGGACATAATTATTTAATGAGCTCTCAATAATAAGGGATGCTTCTTTAAGATTCCTGTTATTTTCAGAAACATCGTCATCTATTATAGATTTTAAATCATCCAAGTTATATAAATAACAGCTATCGATATCGCCTACTCTTGGATCAATATCTCTTGGCACTGCTATGTCTATAAAGAACATAATAGAATCTCTTCTATCCTCTAAAGCTATCTCAATATCTTCTTTTTTTATAATAAAATCGGAAGAACCAGTTGAAGAAAAGACTATATCAGCTTTTAAGAGATGCTGATTTATGTCCTCAAGAGGAATCGGTCTACAATTATTTTTATCTGCAAATGTTATAGCATTCTTTATATCTCTACTGGCAATTAGAATTTCTGAAACACCAACATTCTTTAGATTAGAAATTAAAATTTGGCTTATCTCACCAGTTCCCAAGATTAGTGCACTTCTATTATCTAAGTCTTGAAAAAGATTTTTTCCTAATTTAATAACTAATGAACCAATTGAATCTACTCTGTTACCAAGAGAGGTTTCAGATCTAACTCTTTTTGCGGCAAACAAAGATACTTGAATAAGCTTATGTAGAGATTTGCCAATTGACTGAACAGAGCTTGCAATTTTATAGCTTTCTTTAATTTGGTTTATTATTTGGGGTTCTCCCAACAACATCGAATCTGAACCTGAGGCAACTTTAATCAAATGATATGCGGCATCTTTTCCATACATAAACTGATAAGTAGTTGGAGCTTTCTTTGTAATAGAAATTTTATGAAAATCTGATATAAATTTAATTATTTCAGAATCAATATTTTTATTCTTACTTGATACATAGACTTCAACTCTATTACATGTAGACAATATAAAGCATTCATCAACTCCATTAATCATCTTCAATTGCTTCAAAGCCATTGGTAACGAATCTTTATTGAAGGTAAAACTTTCTAGGAAAGAAATATCAGAATTATTGTGATTAATTGTTAGAACTGACAGCACTATCTACCTCCACCATATGAGCATTCTCCCAGGCTTCCTGTTCACTAGAAAAATACTTTAACCTAGTTTTTTTATATTCCTTAGAACTATATAAAGAATCATACTCTTTTATACCAGACATATCAGAAAGAGATTTAATAATTGATTCACAATCTTTTGCAGTTTTTCCATGGATCATAGTGAATAAAGAATATGGCCAATCTGGGTATGTAGGTCTTCTATAGCAATGGCTAACAGATTTTAACTGGGACATTACGGGTGCTATTTCTTCAATTTTATCAATTGGAACTTTCCAGACTCCCATAGCGTTAGCCTTAAAACCTGCTTTTCTATGGTGTAAAATTGCGGCAACTCGTCTCATTACACCTTTATTATTTAAGTTTATCAGACATTCAATTAGTTCCTTTTCAGAAACCCCAGCCCTTTCAGCTAAAAAAGAATATGGATTAGATATTAAAGGGAAATCTTCCTGAACTTCTTTAATTACTTTAATATCCACAGGGGATAAATTATAGTCTTTAGAGATATTTTCTTCACCATAAAATTTATCATCCTTAGATGATAGTGAGTCCTTACCCGTCATATCTAACTTAACGCCAATTTTAAATAACTTTAATGTAGGCAAAATTCTAGTGGATTTTGCATTAGATAGCCTACTTAATATATCCACTGTACCTTCGAGACCGATTTTACTGTCAGGTGGAACAGCAAGAGTAAACCATAAATTATAGAAATGATTTCTTTTGTAATTATGTGTGACACCTGGGTGCTGGTTGATTACTTGAGCAGCATCATCCACATTAGAATCTTCATATGCCATTGCAACTAAAGTTGATTTATACTTCATGCTTCTTGTATCAAAAATTGCGCTAATTTGTCTTATATAATTAATTTCTTTTAACTTATTAATTCTACTAATTACTTCATCTTCAGAAATAGATAATTTGTGACCCAAATCAAGAAAAGGAGTTTCAGAAATAGGAAACTCTGATTGAAGTAAATTTAAAAGTTCGTTGTCTAAACTATCTGTTTGTTCATTCATAATAATAACAATACCTTATTAAAGTACTCCATCTGGTGGCATAAGAAAAATTTCATCCACATTTACTGATTTTGTTTTGGTAATGGAATCAAATAATATATGAGCAACCTCTAAATCATTCATCATACTAGACCTATCCCATTTTCCCTCTAAATTATCCCAAATAGCTGTATCGGTTGCACCTATTTCAGCATGAACAACTCTAACTTTCTTCGGTCTTAGCTCTTCTCTTAAAGCTTCAGTAAAACCCTTTAATCCAAATTTTGAAGCACAATAAGCTGACCAATTTGGAAAACCGTTTCTTGAAGCTAAAGAACCCATATTTAAGACTACCGAATTTCTCTTTAGAAGAGGTAACATCTTTTGAGTAAGATAAAAGACCCCAGTAAGATTTACATTTATAATTTTCTGCCAATCTTTAATTTTAATTTTTGATATTGGACCTAAAACGTTTGTACCAGAATTATTTACAAGATAATCTATACGTTTAAAATCTTTGTGAATACTCTTATAAATTTTATCAATATCCTTGATAGAGCTAATATCGCCTTGATAACAAATCAAATCATCTTTATATTCTTTTAAATCTTTTTTTAAAAGATTAATATTTGATTTTTTTCGTGAAAAAGTAACAACTTTGCAACCGCTTTTAACGAACATAGTAACAAGTCTTTTTCCTATTCCACTTGTACCTCCACTAATAACAGCTATCTTCTTTGCCATAACTAATTCCTGTGATTACCAATAAGGTTTAAAAATTCAGCCCTTGTCCTTTCATCAGTCCTAAAATAGCCAAGTAGCTTACTAGTTATAGTATTTGTATCTGAGGTTTTAACACCCCTCATTTCCATACATAAATGTCTTGCCTTCAAAACTACGGCTACTCCTTTAGCCTCTAGATTTTCTTGAAGATAATCTGCAACTTGATTAGTTATTCTTTCTTGATTTTGAAGTCTTCTTGCAAAGGTTTCAAGTGTTCTTGCCAATTTACTCAAACCAACAATTTTCTTATCAGGAATGTATGCAATATAACCCTTACCAAAAAATGGGAGCAAATGGTGTTCACAAAAAGAATAAAAAGGAATGTCTAGCTGTACAATCATTTCATCTGTGCTCTCTGCATCAAATGTTGTCATATTAAAAACTGGCGGATTTAAAAATTCTTCGAACGCACTTAAATATCTTCTTGGAGTATCCAAGAGCCCTTCTCTTTTAGGGTTTTCCCCTATAATTTGAAGGAGCCTTACAACAGTATCACTTTGATCATCTTCAATATTTTTTTCAAATGGAAAATTAACCCAATCAACCTTGGAATCTTTCTCAAATAAAGCTATAAATTTCTTTTTGGGGAATAATTTCTTATACTTCTTTTTTGTTAATCCAGAGTCTATTATGTCATCTAAAATTAAATCTGCATCCTCTGGATTTGCAACATTATTTGCATTAAAAAAACCTGCTAAAATCATCCCATTTTTTGGAACTCCATAAATCTTTGTTTTTTTATCAATTTTGTGTTTTTTCTTGATATATTCAATCCGTGAGAAGATATCGTCCCATGATAAAATGATATTATTTTTCATATTCCTTCCTTGTAATCAAAAAAATTCTCTGAAGTTTCCCACAATCTTATATGATATAGATAAGCTGGTTTTGGAATTAATACAACAATTTTATCCCATAAATATTCAGCTATATTTTCTCCTGAAGCTCTAACTTTAGTAAAATATTCTATTTCAATATCAAGCCTTTTATGGTCCAATTCATCCAAAACACTGTTTATTATTCCATCTAGTTTAACTATATCGATAATCATTCCTGTCTTTTCATCGACTTCTCCACCTATTGTTAGCTCTAAGGAGTAATCATGCCCATGACCATTAGGATTATTGCATTTCCCAAAAATTTCACGGTTTTCTTCATCTGAAAATTTTTCATTATGAAGTCTATGTGCTGCGCTAAAAGAATATACTTTAGTTAAAGTGCAATTATCCTTCATCTTTATCCTTCCAATAATCAACAAATAAGTCTTTGGTCTCGTAGAGTCTTACCTTCAAAAGGTTGCATTCTTCCTTTGATAACTTTTCATCAATACATTCATAGAGAATCTTCGCAAAGTTTTCCGTAGTAGGAATTAAATCATCAAAATAATCTGTATCCTTATTTAAAAACTTATGGTCGAACTGCTTTAAAGTTTCTTTCAATATAGGTTTGAGTCTGTAAATATTAATAATCATTCCAGTATCAAAATCTACGGGTCCTTCTACGGTTGTTTCCAAAACATAGTTATGTCCATGACCATACTTGCTGGTACATTTTCCAAACACCTCTAGATTCTTAGCCTCTGACCATTCATCCCTCCAATATCTATGTGAGGAGGAAAACTCAATCTTCTTTGTCAAAGTTGTAAATTTCGCCATAAGCATTTAAGGATAACATTTAATAATGAAATATTTAGTCAAAATTGTTGAATATTTAATGGTCTAATCTATAACTTCTATAATTTTCTCCATAACTTCTAAAGGAGATTGTTTCCCTACGGGATTGGGTGTAATTATAGGCATATCCGCTCCTGCTTCAACATACTTGGATAAAGTTTCTTTACATTTTTCAACAGGCCCAACCAGAGCAAGATCGCTAACAAGTTCTGGAGTTAAAGCTTCGGCAGGATTAGCGCCACCTTCTATACTGTTTACTATATCTTCATAACCACTTAATTTTAAAACTCTTTGATAGAAAGGTAACCTAGCATAACCAGACAACCCTTTAATTGCACTTTGGACTGCTAAATCCATATCGTCAGAAATAAAAGAAGGTAAACCTGCCGTCATGGTGAAGTCTGATGTGAGATCAGAAGAGGATCTTCCTTTATCAACACACGCTTTTAATTTTTTCAAATGATCTGTGCTGGCTAAATAAGGCATTAATCCATCTGCTACTTCGCCAGCTAACTCGGCAGTCTTCTCAGTTAATCCTGCTATGTAAATTGGCACAGGTGAAACTTTTCTTTTTAAACTAATTTGATCGGATGAGCCATCTATATAAGATCTTACAGAATTAACATACTGTCTCATTGAGTCTATAGGGTCACCCATTTCTATTCCTAGTCTTGAATTAACGGGCTTATGTGAAACACCTAAGCCTAAAATCAATCTTCCCTCACTTAGTTCTTGAATAGTTATAGATTCGGCAGCGCACATAACTGGATGTCTCAAATATATATTTGAAATCCAAGTGCCTACTTTGGTTTTCTTTGTGTATTCAGAAAAAATCTGTGCATTAGATAGGGCACTATATGGTGGTACCTCTGGAGAAAGCAAAGCTTCAATCGGAGAGTCTTCCGCTAGTTTTGCAATCCCAATTAAATTTTCAACTGAACATCCCCAAACGGGAGTTGTTACTGATACCTTCATATTTGTCTCCTATATCTTAAAGTAATAATAATCTAAAAGTTCAATTAATTCATCCATCATTTCAATAATTAACTCATTTTAAATAGGAAGTAGCTTTAAATAGCCATTATTTAGACTTAATATTGGTTTACAACATCTCTATAATATTCCGATCTTAGCTCTTTTTCTGATTTACTAGACAAAATATCCTTAATTTTTTTTACAGTAGCTTCTTTATCCCTTGGGTAAATAGCTTTTATAGGTAGATAGTTTGATATATGGTTAGAGAAAAAATGCCCATCAGTTAAATCAGTATTTTCTGCAATTATTTCAAGCTCTTTTAGTATTTGAAATTTATCAGGCAACTCAAAGCTTCCATTTTCCCATTCTTTGTAAATAGGTGCCCCCGGTCTTACCTGAAGAGATAAGAGTCCAACATAGTCTGGATCTCCTTTTGATAACATATCCGCAGTTTCGTATGCATGAACAAAACTCCTTTCCTTGCCACCAACACCAAGAAGAACCATTCCCGACACCTTTATACCGGTAGCTTTAAGTTTTTTCATAGCTTCAATTGTTTGGCTTTTATTTGCACCTTTTTTAATTCTTCTTAATGTCGTGTCATCCCCACTTTCAAATCCAATATATACCATTTCAAGCCCCGCCTCAGATAGTTTCTTTAAATCTTCTGGGCTTTTCCTAAGGATATCTCTAACATTTCCATAAATAGACACTCTTTTAATGTTTCTATTAGAATCATAAATACTTTTAATTGTTTTTAGTAAAACTTTTGTTGGAATAATTAATGCATTGCCATCTGCAATGAACGCTTTTTTATATGTAGGACTAGAATTTTCCTTGATAATCTGAAGTATTTCTTCTTCTGATCTAATTCTAAATTTTTGATTCAACTCCCTATACATTGCACAATACGTACAATTATTATGAGAGCAACCTATCGTTGCCTGAATCAATAAGCTGTTTGCCTCGCTAGGTGGGCGAAACATAGGTTGTTCAAATTCTATCATTTCATAAACACTCTTTTATTAACTAATTTATTTATATATAATAACATTCCATATGAGTATAATTAAAGACCTTATTATAGATAAACTTCCCCCAAAGGCTCAGGAACTTTTAGAGAAATATAAGTTAGAGCCTAATGAGCTCGAAGCGCTGCCTTATGTTATTGGTGTTTTCTTGTTTATAGTTTTTCTAGTGGGACTAATTAGTCTAAGCTATATCCTTTATTAACCAATTCTTTAAACTTTCTTTTAATGCCTTTTTTTCAAGTATATTCCCAGTATTGTCAAGGATATTTTCGTTTATAGGGTCGATTGATAAAATTAATAATTGCTTAAATTTTCGTGAAGACTTATTTAATATACTCCCTAAGACTACACACTCTTCATCTCTTATATAAAATAAAAGGGCCCTATCTCCTTCTTCAACTAAAAGTGAAATAGAATCCGCTTTTAAGTTTGTTAAATGTCTAAATGTATCTTGAGGGATTTCAAGGATATTAGAGGCTTCATCTTTAAACTCAGCTATAATGAAGGAAAAAAAATCTACGAACTTATTCATTTTAAAAAAACAACTATATGTTATTCTTAATATTATTACATGATTTTAGATATAAAGTCGCCATCAACTTTCATAGCAAGCGTATCAACGATTAGTAAAAGGTCCAAAAGTATTGTTTCAACAAAACTTAAAATTGTAGCTAAAGATGGTTTCCTCTATTTAACCCGAAGAAATAAAGATTCTAAGTGGTATGAAAATCTTTTATCCAATAACTATGCAGAAATTGAAATCAATGGAAAAAAAATTAAGGCCTCCGCAGAAGAAATGTTAGATGATATAGAAAAAGAGGAAGTCTCCGCAATTAAATATACAGATGAAAGGAAAAACGATAATAGGTTTGGATTCAAGCTAACTCTTTTAGATGAGGTGTTAAGATAGCCTCGCTTTATGGTAATACATCGAATTTAAAAAGTACTGAGAAAAAAACTCTTCTAAGTCTATTTAGAAAGAAAATCATTAATGAAAATCTTATTTCAAAAGATTTTCTTAATTACTTAATAAGCGCACATGATCAAATCGGAAAAAATATTAATTTAGTCATAAACCATAGAGGTAAAGTTGATTTAATATATTTAGGAGAAATTTGGAAATTAGAAGATTATACAGTTTTAAAATTTGGCGATAAAAATATCCAAAATACCAAAAGACTAATAACAATATCAAATAGAAAAAATGATTTTCAAAAGAATGAAAAAGTATCGCTTATAAATTCTAAATTTATTAATTATTTATTGATTAGAAGAACAACAAAAGAAAATAACCTTTTTACTATATGTTATAAAAATTCAAATTTAGAATCTAAAAGTTTCTGGAAAATAGATACTTTTAATGACATAAATGCCTTGAACGAGGAGTCACTATGGACTTTAAATAACAATAAACATCTTTCGACAAAACAACCCAAGATTAATAAGGTAAATGAAAAAATTTATTTGGTTGGTATTTCAATAACCAACAAAAAAGACTTAAATAATTCTATGGCTGAACTAAGAGAACTTTCCAAGTCGCTAGGTAAAGAAGTGGTAGGCTCAGATATTCAAATAAGAAAAACTTATGATTCTAAAACTCTTATAGGTAAAGGATTCTTAGCTGATGTATTGCTTGAAGCAGAGTATCTGGGAGCTAGTAAGATTATATTCAATAAAGAACTATTACCTTTTCAGTCAAAAGAAATCTCTAAGCAAACATATATGAAAATTTCAGACCGAACTGAACTAATTCTTGAAATATTTAAAAAGAATGCGCAGTCAAAAGAAGCCCATATTCAGATAGAACTAGCAAGACTAATATATGAACTGCCGAGAATTGCGGGAACTGGTAAAAATTTCTCACAAATTAGCGGTGGAATAAGTTCAAAAGGTCCTGGGGAAAAGAAAATTGAACAAAGAAGAAGATATTTAAGAAAAAGAATAAATTTATTAGAAAAACAAATAAATGATTTAAGCCAAAGGAGAATGCAGAATAGATCTAAAAGGGAAAAGAATGAGCTCTTTTCTGCAACCTTAATAGGATATACATGTGCTGGAAAATCTACACTTTTTAATAAACTTACTAAATCTAATGTAGTTGAGAGTACTAAACCTTTTTCAACCTTAAATCCAACTACAAGAAGAACATATATTTCTAATGAAACCGAAATTTTATTAAGTGATACTGTTGGATTTATAACAGACCTACCTGAAGATCTAATATCATCATTTAGAGCAACTCTAGAGGAGATAAATCAATCAGATTTGTTAATCCATATTGTAGATTGCTCAGAAGATAACTTTGAAGAAAAAATTATGTCCGTAGAGGATACATTAATAAGAACTAAGCTAATTAATCATAAGAGAATAATCATATTTAATAAAATTGACTTAATTAATTCAGAAACTCTTAATTATATAAAGTCTAAGTACCATCAACCATGTGTTTCATCTACTAAAAATCTTGGAATTAATGATGCAAGATTAGAAATTGAAAAAATAATTCAATCTACTTTCAAGAAACCAAAAGTTATTAGCCTATAATTGATAATTTGCCACTTTTTATTACTTTAATATCTGAGCTATTTTCTACTTCAAACCTTAGGGTATTATTGTCCTCATTAGCATGCCAACCGTTAACTTGAAGACTGTCCCCCGGCCAAACAGGGCTTGAGAATCTTAAAGAAACAGAGGAAATTTTTATAGGGTCAGAGCTTAAATATTTATCAATAATATTATCAATTGTCATTGCCATAGTGCATAACCCATGGACTATAATTCCTTTTAATCCTGCCTTTTTTGCAACTTCCTCATTCACATGAATAGGATTCTTATCCTTTGATGCCTCTGCATAGTTAAAAGTAATATCTTTACCCACACTAAAGCCAGCTTTCATAATGTACTCAGGAGTAGGAGCAGGTTCTTTTGGAGCCTTTTTAGGTTTTGGAGGTTCATCTTTCTTTAATTCTTTTGCTTTAGCAATTTCAGAATCTGAAGCACGTATAAATAAAGTCCATGACGAATCACCGACTGGATTATTATTAGAATCTGTATGAAAAACTTTTAATTTTAAAATATTATTTAAGCCTTTTTGCTGGATGTTTTCAATTAACGCATATGAATCTATTTTTTCTCCAAACTTAAGCATTCTTGAGAAATTCATAGTCTGTTCACCATGGACAAGCATTAACACACTCCTATCCATTTCTTCTTGAGATTCATAAAGATCTTCCATCTTCCATATACTTTCAACTAGCCCTATTTCTTGGACAACATTGAACATGTGTGGTGCCACATTATTATCACTGTAATAATTATTAGTTGAGCCTATAGCTGAGAGATAAGATAAAACCCCATCTTTGCTAATTTCCTCGGAAGAAACTTTTGTTTTATATCCTATATATTCATTATTTAAAGCCATATCTACCGTCCTAATCTAAAGATTTTAATATATTATCATACCTTTCTTTTTTGTTTTCATAAGAGGTTAATGTTCTACCTAGCACAATATAATCAGCACCCAAATTAAATGCTTCCTTAGGGGTAATAACCCTCTTTTGATCATCTTCGGATGAGCCTAATCTAACCCCGGGAACTAAAATTTTTATATTACTTCCAAAGTTTTTCCTGATTGATTCGATTTCTTCGCCAGAACAAACAATACCATCTATACCAGCCGATATAGAGTTTTCTACTAACCTTAAAACATTATCTTTAATAGTGCCTTTTAATCCAATTGATTTTAATTGTTCGTTATCAAAACTAGTCAGTATAGTAACGCCAAAAACTTCAGGCCTGCCCAAGTAATTAGCATCTTTAATTCCTTTGGAATTTATTTCATTAGCTATCTGCTTATCCAATTCGTTAATTTTCTTCACCACTGATGCAATGGTTCTTTGTCCAGAAAGGCAATGAATTGTAAATATTTTTGTATTTATATCAAAAAGGAATCTCAAAGATTCTGTAATAGTATTTGGGATATCAAAAGATTTAAAATCAAACATTACTGAGCAATCAGTTTTTTGAATTTCTTCAATTAATTTTTTAGCATTAGGTAAGAATGAAACAGGACCAATTTTGACAATTTTAATTGGAGGAACTAATTCATTAATAAGCGAGAGGTTTTCTTTAATATCACTGCTATCAAGAGCCAAAATAACTTTATCTGAGTAATTCATCTAGCTTGTCCTTTATTCCTTGCAGATCATCCTTATTTAATTCTAAAACATTTCCTAAGAGCCTATCTTTTAATTCTACAACTCCCTTTTCTAAAGATTTAGGGCCAATTCTTAGTTGAAAAGGTATACCTAAAAGCTCAGCATCTTTGAATTTAATTCCGGGACTTTCTTTTCTATCATCTAAAGCAACATCATAATTATTCTCTAAAAGTAAATCATATATCTCACTTGCTTTTGAAAGGGAGTCTCCTTCATTTTTATCAGTTGATATAATGATTATTTCAAATGGGGCTAATGCTTTTGGGAATCTGATACCATCTTTGTCATTATTCTGTTCAACTGCTGCTGCTACTACACGACCTACTCCTATTCCATAGCATCCCATATAATAATTTTTCTCTTTTCCGTCCTGGTCAGCAAATGTTGCATCCATACTTTCGCTATATTTGGTTCCAAGTTTAAATACATGACCAACTTCAATTCCTCTAGTTGAAGCTAACTTGGCTTTACAGTCGCCACATGGACACAAATCCCCATCAACAGCTTCCCTAAAATCACCAAAACTTTGAATTTCAAAATCTCTACCATGATTTACATTCCTAATATGCGAATCAGGCTTATTAGATCCTGTAATAAAGTTATTAAGCTCTTTTATAGAATTATCAGCAAATATTTTGATATCTAAATTAACCGGTCCACAGAACCCTTTGACTATTTTATGCTTTTTTAGAACCTCTTTTTCTGCTAATTCAAGAAGATTAACATCCAGAAACTTTTTAAGTTTTGTTATGCTAAGCTCATGATCTCCACGGATTAAAACTGCAACTAGACCAGTATCAATCTCTAGTACTAAAGTTTTAACAATTAAAGTTGGATTAACTTTTAAGAAGCCGGTTACTTCTTCTACAGATGTCATGTTTGGAGTTTCAATTTCTTCCATGGGTAATAATTTCTCTGGGCTTTTATCGTTCAACGAAACTCTAACACTTGTGGTCTCTACATTTGCTGCAAAATCGCATGAGTCACAGCTTAAAACAAGGTCTTCTCCCGTTTCTGCAAGAACCATAAATTCATGTGAGAAGCTTCCCCCAATATTTCCAGAATCAGCTTCAACAGCCTTATAAGTTAGCCCGCATCTATCAAAAATTCTTTTATAAGCATCAAACATATTTAAATATGATCTTTCAGCTTGCATTTCATCTACATCAAAACTATAAGCATCTTTCATGGTAAATTCTCTAGCACGCATCACTCCAAATCTCGGTCTTATTTCATCTCTGAATTTGGGTTGTATCTGATATATGGTTACAGGTAGATTTTTATAAGACTTAACTTCTCTATCAACTAAATCGGTTACTACTTCTTCGTGTGTTGGCCCAAGACAAAAATCCCTCTCTGCTCTGTCATTTAACCTTAATAATTCCTTCCCATAAATATCCCATCTACCGCTTTTTTGCCATAAATCTGCAGGAGTAACAAAAGGCATCATCACTTCTATTGCGCCTGCTTTATTCATTTCGTCCCTGATGATATTTTCAACCTTTCTAAAAACTCTAAGGCCTGTAGGCAAGAAGTTATAAATACCTGCGGCAATCTTCCTAATCATTCCAGCTCTAACCATTAACTGATGGCTAGTAGTTTCAGCATCTGAGGGGGCCTCTTTTAAAGTTGCTATTAAATAGTTTGATAATTTCAATTTAAATATTTAAATCAATTAAGATTTTTAATCTCCTCAATAAGTATATCTACCAATTCACTTTCTTTACATGATTTATATAATTTTCCACCCTTATAAACAAGTCCTTGACCATTCCCGCCTGCTATGCCGATATCTGAACCAATTGCCTCTCCTGGACCATTAACAATACAGCCTAAAACAGAAACTTTCAGAGTTCTTGTGAGTTTTATATCTGCAATCCTCTTTTCAACTTCTTCAACTAAGGATTGCAAGTCAATTTCCAGTCTTCCACAACCCGGACAGGATATTAATTCAATTCCATTCTTAAAGTGTCCGAGAGCTTTTAAAATATCATTACCTAACTTTACTTCTTTAACAGGATCGTCTGTTAAGGAAACTCTAATTGTATCCCCTAATCCCTCGGAGATAAGACTTCCTATTCCTATGGCTGATTTTACAGATCCAACTGCATAAGTACCAGCCTCAGTAACACCTAGATGCAATGGATAATCTGTCTGCTTTCCAAGCTGTCTATAGGCCTCTTGCATTATCTTAACGTTTGATGATTTTACAGATATTTTAATTTCATGAAAATTAAGTTCATCTAAAATATTTATATGCCTAATTGCACTTTCAACAAGTGCTTCAGATGTTGGTGATCCATATTTTTTTAATATATCTTTTTCTAGTGAACCAGAATTTACCCCAATTCTTACTGGTATATTTGCTACCTTTAAACTTTTAACAACTTCCTCAATTCTCCTTTTGCTTCCGATATTTCCAGGATTAATTCTTAAGCAATGTATTCCAGACTTAATAGCCTCTAAAGCTAGTCTATAATCAAAATGTATGTCAGCGACAATCGGAATATTAGTATTTTTAACTATCTCTTTTAATGCTTTTGCCGCATCCATGTCTGGTACTGCGCATCTAACAATCTGACATCCTTCAGCTTCTACAGATTTTATTTGATTAACTGTAGATTTTACATCGCGTGTATCAGTCTTAGTCATTGTTTGGACAGAAATTGGGTTTCCCGAGCCAATCTTAACATCACCAACTATTATAGTTTTTGTTTCTCTTCTCATCTGATTTTTAGCTTATTGAATCTTCTATTAACTGTCAACTTTTTCAATTAAGTGAAAGTATATATTTTTTGGGTATAATATTGCTTGATGAAGAAAATAGTTTTTAAAAAAGACATCAATTCTCCTAATAGCGAAAATTCAAACTCAAAAGTTGAGCTTACCTCTTTTAAAAATAAGGATAAAAAGGAGTCTGACTTTAAATTTACGCCCGAGACTGTTCTTGATGCCCTTAAAAACGTTATGGATCCTGAGCTTCCTGTAAGCATTGTAGATTTAGGCTTAATCTATAATGTTGAAACTGCTGATAATAATATAGATATCAAGATGTCTTTGACAACCCCTGGCTGTTCTATGGGTTCAGCTATTACAAGACAAGTTGAAAATGTTTTATATGCTCTTGGTGCAAAAACTGTTTTAGTTGAAATTATTTGGGATCCACCGTGGAACCCTAATATGATGTCCGAAGAAGCTAAGAATAAGCTTGGTATGTAAAGAATGAAATCTAAAGAAGACTTATATGATTTACTAAAAGAAGTACCCTACCCTGGTTTTACGAGGGATATAATATCTTTTGGAATAGTTAAAGATTTAACCTGCGATGAGGATAAAGTAAGAATAGTTTTAGAGCTTCCAAAAGAGGATCAAGAACTTGCACAAAATATAACTATTGGTATCAATAATGCTTTTTCTAGAGAGGGATTAGAATTCCCTGAGCTCCAATTTACAGTATATAAGAATAAGAATAGTTCTGTGCAACAGCCTGCAAATTCTCCAGATAGCGAGCCAAATCCTAAACTTCCAAACATTTCAAAGTATATTGCAATAGCAAGTGGTAAAGGTGGTGTGGGTAAATCAACAGTCGCAATTAATCTTGCTTTAGCATTTTCTAAAAAAATTAAAAACTTTGGTTTAATGGACGCAGATATATGGGGGCCTAGTGTCCCTATGATGTGTGGAATTGATACTAAACCTATGGCAACAAAAGATGACAAAATTCTACCTATAGAAAAGTTTAATATAAAAATGATGTCAATTGGATTCCTTTTAAGTGATGAAGATACAGTAATATGGAGAGGACCCATGGTGCATGGAGCGATAAAACAATTTATCGAAGATGTAGAATGGGAGGGTGTAGACAACTTGGTAATAGACCTACCTCCAGGAACAGGTGATGCACATTTATCATTGATTCAAACTGTACCACTTAATGGTGGAATCATAGTAACAACCCCTCAAGATGTTGCTTTGCTCGACGTTAAAAGAGGAATACAAATGTTTAAAAAGCTCAACGTTCCTGTATTAGGTGTTGTTGAAAATATGAGCTATTTACAAAACGGTAGTGAAGTTATTGATATATTTGGCCGTGGTGGTGGAAAAGAAATGGCTGAAAAATTTGATGTACCTTTTCTTGGTGAAATACCAATAGACCCTGAAATTCGGAAAGGCGGTGACAATGGAGAACCTATTGTTTTCAGTGACCCTAATTCACCATCAAGTAAAGCCTTTGAACAAATAGCTGAGAAATTGCTAGATATATTCTAAATAATCTATAAAATAACTACTATGAGTTCAATTAAAAGATGGAGAACATATGAGTGACGATAAAATTTTAATGAATTTTTCTAATATTGTGCTTTCATATGCAGTGAATGCAACCATACATTTAGGCCTTTCCCCCGATCCAGCTACAGGTCAAATAGCCATAGATTTAAACAGGGCCAAAGATTTAATTGATATGCTGGATGTTCTAAGGGATAAGACAAAAGGTAATCTTACAGAAGATGAAGAAAAAATAATGTCTGAGACACTTTCAAATTTAAAAAACTTATATATCAATGCCCTTAATACAGATAAAGAAAAAGAGAAGATTGATAAATAAATTTTCTTTAAATCCCCTTTTTACGGAAGAAAGAATTATAAACCGACCAAGAAAGTAAAATTAAAAGACATAGCTGAGGAATAAAGGTTTCCATTGTAGGATAAATTCCTAAAATTGTTATTTTTGGAATAAACAACCAGAGCGTTGTGTCAAAGATGCCAACCTCTTGCAACTCTGTAATACCATATCCTAAAAAGGATATTGAAAGTATGAAAAGCATAGCACTAGTGGCTATAAAGTAGTATCTTAGATTCACTCTCACAGACATCTTAAGAATTAAGTATGAAATTATTGATACAACCAATACTCCTACTATGAATCCAAAAGATATACTCTCGGAGTCAAATTGAAGGAGCAAGGCTTTGTAAAATAAAATAGTTTCAAAAACTTCTCTATAAACAGCGAAGAAAACTACCATAAAAAGCGTAAATCGATCTCGGTTTGATATTGCACATTGAATTTTGGATTCAATATACTCTTTCCATTTATTAGCTTCGGCCTTACTTACAAACCAAACACCTACTTGAAATAAAATTAAAGAAGCAACTATACTTGTGACCCCTTCAACTATTTCTGCATGCTCTGCGGTTAAATGAAATAGATAATTGGCTCCAATAAAAGTCAATCCACCAAATAATAGGGCAGAAATCCAAGCATAATTAATTATTTTCTTAGCTGAACTCTCACCAATTTGATTCAGGTAACCATAAATTGCAGCAACTATAAGGACTGCCTCAAGGGATTCCCTAAAAATGATAGTGAAAGAAGATATAAAAGCTGAACTTAACATAAAAATATAACCAATGTAGATGTACGATATCTACGATATTATATTAACTAAAATACACCTATAGTCCAGACTTATTCAGTTATGCCCATCTTAACAAACATAGAAAGATCATCAATAATGTGCTGAAGCCAGTAATCGACTTCTTTTGACTTCTGTAGAAAAACAAACACTTGGAAATATAAATAAAATTATAATAAGGCTTATTTTTAAAAATTGAGTATCAAACTCTCGCAATCTTCCTCAATTCCTTTTCTCTTTTTACAATATCTTTCTTTTTCAATTTCAATAACCTTTCTATACCAAAACTCTCTATGGTGAAAGATGATAGAGCGGAAGCATAAACCATAGATTCGATAATAGATTTGCGATCTATATTTTTATTTATATCTAGAGAACTAAAAAGCCCGCCAGCATAACTATCTCCAGCACCTGTTGGATCTACTACATCACAAAAAGGATAGCTAGGAACCCAATCAAAACTATTTTTTGTTACAAGTAAAGAACCACCGCTTCCTCTTTTAACTATTAAGAATCGTATAGATAAATCATTTGTTAGAACTTTTAGACAGTCACTTAGAGATTTTTTCTTACCCAATAATTTGAGCTCTAGCTCATTAATAGTGAGAATATCAATTTTTTTTAAAATTTGAAGCAAACTTTTTCTCTTGGTTCCAATCCAAAAGTTCATAGTATCTAGTCCAATTACTCTTGGTTTCTGAGAAATCTTGATAACTTTATTTTGTAAAACAGGATCTATATTTGCAAGAAAGAGTATTGATCCTTTTTCATTGTAAGAACTAGGAATTTCTGGTGAAAAAGACTCGAAAACATTTAGGTTTGTAAAATTAGTTTCTGGGTCCTCTAAAAAACTACTATATTTACCACCCCAACTAAAAGTCTTTCCCGGTTTTACAACCAAACCTTCTGTTGAAATTGATTTTTTATTTAAGGTATTAATAGTTTTTTTTGGAAAATCTTTTCCAACGACAGAGACTATATTTACTTTTGTTTTAAAACTTGCAGCTAACGAAAAGTAAATACATGAACCACCAACAATCCTTTTTCTAGATCCACGGGGAGTTTCAATGTCATCAAAAGCTGATGACCCAACTACTGTAATACTCATGCTAAAAGATACCTTCTAATTATCGCTGATAATTTCTCCTTTGATTCATCAGTAATAGAGTCTATAGAGCTTATAATCGAGGATTGTAATGCATTCTTAATATATTCATCTTTTTCATCCGGTATTTTAGTTAAGACCTCGGAGATAACTGTTCTAGCGTTATTCACATTTTTTTTCATTGTACTAACAACTTCGTCAACAGTTACAGACTCGTGGTCTTTATGCCAGCAATCATAGTCAGTACTTAAAGCTAATGTGGAATAGCATATCTCTGCCTCTCTTGCTAATTTTGCTTCTGGCATATTTGTCATTCCAATAATATCTGCCCCTAAGCCTCGGTAAAAATTACTTTCGGCCAATGAAGAAAATTGAGGGCCTTCTATGCAGACATAAGTTCCCCCTTCTTTATAAGGAAAATCTAAACTTTTACATGCATCTGTCATAATTGATGATAGTTTTTCGCTTACAGGTTTTGCCATAGAAACATGTGCGACAATACCTTCGTCGAAAAAAGTATTAAATCTATTTTTTGTAAAATCTATAAATTGATCGGGAATAACTATTGTTCCTGGAGGTATCTCTTCCTTTAAACTACCAACCGCGCTTACGGAAATAATCCAGTCAATTCCTAAAAACTTTAAAGCGTATATATTAGCTCTAAAATTAATTTGCGATGGGCCAATTAAATGACCTCTTCCATGACGTGACAGAAAATATATTTCTAAACCGTCCTGTTCGGTTTTAAGTATAGAATCAGAAGTAGGACCCCAAGGTGTAACTATATTTAATTCTTCAGCATTAGAGGGATCTTCAATATCATAGAGCCCGCTACCACCAATAATTGCAACTTTCTTCAATTGAACCTCCGATGATTATTTGATTTTAATTATACAATGAAAGTTTTTTTTATCTATCGCATAAATCTTATTCAAATTAATTGATAAATAAAAATTGTGTGCTATATTTTTTCTCTATTATTCAATGATATGAGTATTCTAGTAAACAATGATACAAAGCTAATAGTACAAGGCATCACTGGAAGTCAGGGATTATTTCATGCAACACAGTGCCGCGAATATGGTACAAATGTAGTTGGTGGAGTTACTCCTGGTAAAGGTGGGACGCAAGTTGAAGGATTTGATGTCTATGATTCAGTTGTAGACGCTAGAGCAAAAACAGGTGCTAATGTTAGTCTAATTTTTGTTCCTGCTTCCTTTGCTCCTGATGCTATTTTAGAGGCCGTTGATGCTGGAATAGAGTTAGTTATTTGTATTACTGAAGGTATTCCAACAAATGATATGTTGAAAGTTAAGAAGGTTGTTGATTCCTCTTCTTCTAAATTAATAGGTCCAAATTGTCCTGGAATTATAACGCCAGGCCAAGCAAAAGTTGGAATAATGCCTGGATATATTCATAAAGAAGGGCGCATAGGTATTATTTCAAAAAGTGGTACTCTGACTTACGAAGCTGTTTGGCAATTAACTCAACTTGGCATAGGACAATCTAGCTGTGTTGGTATCGGTGGCGACCCTATTATTGGATCTTCTTTTATTGATATTCTTGAGCTATTTCAAGAAGATAAAGATACTGATGGAATTATAATGATTGGTGAAATAGGTGGAACTGCTGAGCAAGAAGCCGGTCTATGGATTAAAGATAATTTCACAAAACCTGTTGCAGCATTTATTGCTGGAGCTACAGCCCCAAAAGGAAAAAGAATGGGTCATGCTGGAGCCATTGTTTCTGGAAGCTCAGGTTCAGCAGAGGAAAAGAGACAAGTTCTTGAATCAGTTGGAATTAAAGTTTCTCCAAGCCCTGCAGATATGGGCGAAACACTTAAATCTCTTCTTTAATTAATTTATAATAATTATTGTGAATACTCTTATTAATTCTAACAAGGAAATCCTTACATAATGGCTAAAGATAGATTCTTCATTGATTGTCATCAAGATATTGCCTACTCGATACGAGCAAATAAAAGATCCTTTGATACAGATAACTCAAACTATATGATTAGCTATAATGATACTCTTAAATCAAAACTTAAATTAATATTTTCAACTATTTTTGTCTCTCATGTAAAAAAGGAGCAAAGACACCAAGAAGCTCTTCTACAATTTAAAGAATATGAGGAAATATTTAAGAAATATCCCTCTTTTTCCAAGGTAAAAAATAACAATGATATAAATATAAAGAATAAGATTGGTTTAATTTTTTTAATGGAAGGTGCTGATCCAATAAGAAAACTCTCTGACCTTGATTTATTTTATAAGAAAGGACTAAGAATATTAGGAATCACATGGAATAAAGAAAATAATTATGGTTACGGTGCTAGCAAATCTGGTCCATTAAAAAAGGAAGGTTACAAGCTGATTGATTCAATGAACAAAAAGAACATAACTCTCGACTTATCTCATTTAAGTTATGAATCCTTCTGGTGTGCAATTAATGCAACGAAACTAATTCCTATAGCCACTCACTCAAATAGCTTTTTTATACGTAGACATAGAAGGAATCTGACAGTATCCCAACTTCAAGCTATTTCGAACAAAGGTGGAACAACTGGGCTAGTTCTCTACAATGACTTTATAGCAAAAAAATCCAAAGTTACTATGGATGACCTCTATAAACAGTTTAAATATTTACTTTCAAAATGCGGTGAGGATCATGTAGCTCTGGGGTCAGACATTGACGGAGCTCCAATTAACGATTTTCCAATTGGGATAAGAAAATCATCTGATTTATACAGTATCATTAAGATGCTCGAGAGAAAGAAAGTTAGCTCCAGAATCATTGATAAATTTGCAGGTAACAATATTCTAAGAGTTTTATTAGAAAATCTAAATTAATTAATCAGCCATTTACGAATAGATAAAAAAAAGAGCAAGACTATTAAAATCTTGCTCTTTAAAAAAGTAGTTTTTAAATTTTGATTTAATGATCAAAATAGTACTGAATCATTGCACCTAAAGTATGCTTAATTTCATTTTCTTCATCAGCTTTTTTATAACCTACATGAAAATGCAAGTTATCTTGAGCTAAATAACCAATTGAAACTTGATATACCTTGTCATCTATAGCTTCGTCTGCTTCTTCTGCTTCATTAGTTTCTTGAACATACGTTCCACCAATGTTTATTTTTTTATAGTAAAAATCTAAACCAGTTGTCATATATTCTCTATCATGAGCATCTTCACCAGTTAAATGCTCTATTTTCATGTATTCGGTTAGAATTCTCATTGTTGTATTAGGAGCAATAACTGACTTATGCATCAAAGAAATTGAAGACCTTTTTTCATCCTGAGTTAATGCAGTGTTGTCATCGATTCCAGATGAATTTGCAGAGTTACTACCTAAGTTCTTTACTGCTTTAGCCTGTTTAGCATGCCCTAATTTGTAGGAAAGACCATCTAAAAGATTATTACTTAGTGAGAAGAAATTCTTTCCCTCTAAGGAAATTGCATATGATGAAAAATCTTGAGTATTAGAAACTCCACCATCAGATTTTTTCGTTTTACCTCTATCAGTTATAACTGAATTACTTAATGATGTATTGTCTTTAAAGAAAGTAGATACATTTAATTTATGAACACCTAAATCCTCAAAATCTTGTTTTAAAACAATACCGTATCCAATTCTTTCAAGAATTGCATATTCTTCAGCTTTTTGATAACCCCATATTCCAGGAAATAAATGATAATCTAATCCAACTGAAGGTGCTATCTTACCACCATAAAGTGTCACACCGCTATCTGTTGAATAGGATAAGACTAATTTATTTATAAATAATTTATGGTCCTCAAAAAATTTATCTTCAGGCGTTGCTGCAGCTCCTCCATGTGAGTGTCCGCCACCTTCACCTTCGATTTTAACATCAGTCATTAAAGAAAGATTATTTCCTAAATTTACACCAACTTGTAGATGAGAATGGGTGTAAGATTCATCAACTTCTTCCTTTTTTTCATGTGCTTCAGTAATAGTTTCAAAATGAAATTTGAATCCACCATGTATGTAGAATTTTTTATCTGAACTACCATGGTCAGAATGATCATGACTAGAATGATCATGGCCTTCGTGTCCATCCTTTGAAAAGGAATATTGCGTACTAATACCAAAGGTTAAAATTGTTAAAAATATTAATAAAATACTTTTTTTAAACATAACCTGCCTCCTTAAAAAAAGAATGTTACAATATAACATTTAGAAATTTATTAATCAAATCTTAATAAATCGTGAAATTGGGAACATAACAATGAAAATTATTACTAGAGTCATAATAATTGTTGGGCCCGTAGGGGTATCAAATAATATTGATGAGTATAGTCCTAAAACTATAGAGAAAATTCCAATTAAAGAAGAAAAGATTGCCATTTGAACAGGTGATTTAGAAATTTGCTTTGCTGACGCTGCAGGAATTATCAACATTGAAGTAACAAGCAAGATTCCAACAATCTTAACGCAAGTAGCTACAAAAATAATTAACAAAGTTAAAAAGACTCCCCATATCAGATTGGTATTAACTTTTTCAGCTTTAGCTATATTCTCATTAATTGTTAATAAAACAAGCTTGTTCCATATTAAGGATAAGACAATTAAAACAAAGATTGTAGCAAAAACAAACCATAATAGCTCTGAGGAGGTAACAGTTAAGATATCTCCAAATAAATATGAGTCTAAGTTAACTCTTTTGTTTAATAAGCTTATAGAAACAATTCCTATTGACAGAGATGAATGTGCCAGAATTCCAAGTAATGTATCATTAGATAAGATTCTCTTGCTTTGAAGGTACACTAATAAGACTGCAAATAAGCAACAAATAATAAATGTACCAATCGTTGTATTAATGCCTAAGGCTATTCCTAATGCAATTCCTAAAAGACTACTATGTGACAAAGAATCTCCAAAGTAAGCCATTCTTTTCCATATTACAAAACAACCCAGACCTCCTCCTATTAATGAAACGCAAATTCCTGCATAAAGTGCGTTTAGAATATAAGAATCAATCAAATGAATCTCCCTCATGTTGATGGGAGTAATCATGCTTGTAAACTGACATCATATTTGCAAAGTCATGACCAAATAAAGAAATAAATTCAGGATGCTTAGTAATAGCTAAAGGTTCTCCGGAGCAGCAAATATGATTTGATAGACATACAACTTTTTTTGTTGATGACATTACCATATGTAGATCATGTGAGACCATTAAGATGCTTAGGTCTTTTTGATTAAAAATTTGAGTTAGAAATCTGTAGAAACCCATCTGAGCAGAAACATCCAAATTTTGAGTAGGCTCATCCAATACTAGTAAATTAGGCCTCTCAATTAAGGATCTAACTAGTAAAATTTTTTGTAATTCACCACCAGATAAATTAGATATTTGCCTATCAAGTAGATGATCTACTTTAAATTCCTCTGAAATATCATGAATTTCTTTTTTATTGAATTCCTTGTTGAGTTTAATAAAATCATAAGCAGTAATAGGCATGAATTTATCAGAAATAAAATCTTGAGGTACATAAGATACTTTTAAATCAGGGGACTTAATTATTTGTCCATTATCAGGTTTAAAAAAGCCAAGTAAACATTTAAGTAACATGGATTTTCCGGCACCATTAGGTCCAATAATAGTAACAAAATCGTTAAAATTTACCTCAAGATTAATATTTTTAAGTATCTCTTTTTTTCCTATTACTACGGAAACATTTTCAGATTTTATTAGCATTTTTCACCATTAGTTTTGTAGACAGTCATCGCAACTACCACTAATTTCCAATGCAATTTCCTTATGTGAAAAACGATTTTGAGATAGTGTTTTATTAATTGTTTCAGTAATTGCTTCATCACAACACTCTTGAACCTGATCACATTTATCACATATTATAAAATAGCAGTGATCATGCTTAAGGGTGTGCGTACAAGCTACATAAGCATTTAGAGTGTTGATTTTATGGATGAAACCATTTTCAAGAAGAAAATCTAAAGCTCTATAAACTGTTGGTGGCTTTGCTGAATAATTCATTTTCGAAACTTCACCTAATAAATCATAAGCCTTTGATGGCTTAGGGTTATCCCAAATCAATCTTAAAATGAATTTTCTAATTTCCGTAAAGCGCAATCCTCTTTCTTGACATATAAGTTCAGCCTTTACTAAGGCATTATTTACGCATTTTTTTTGTTCATCGCACTTGTGCATTTACAATCCTCACTTTTTTGTTATATTATAACATTGTGAAATTAAAATTTGCATTTTTAATTGTACTTTTTCTTTATATACCTATTATATCCCATAGCTCTGAAAAGAAAATTGTAGCAACAATCAAACCTCTTCATTCTATAATTATGAATGTTGTCGATAATGAAGAAGTATTTTTGTTATTAGATGGGAATATATCACCGCATGATTACCACTTAAAGCCATCTGATATGAAGAAAATTAAAAATGCTGACATAGTTTTTTATGTTGACGATGAATCAATTGAGACATTTTTACACAGAGCGTTAAATACAATTGATAAACCTAATAAAGTTTCCATATTCTCAAATAGTAGAATAAAGCTGCTTCCAATTCGCGAAGGTGGCATATGGGAAGAAGAACTTGCGAAAGATGGTCATGATCACGCTCATGGTGAATATGATGCACACATATGGTTAAGTACAAATAATGTTATTAGAGTTACAAAGCAAATCGTCAAGGAACTATCTGAAATCACACCATCAAAGAAAAGCATTTACAAAAAAAATGCGATGGTTTTCATTAAAAAATTAAATGACAATAAAAAAGAAATTGCTTTAGAGCTAGCATCTGTGAAAGACGAAGCATACATTGTATTTCATGATGCTTATCAATATTTTGAAAATGAATTCAAATTAAATACAGCAGGATCCATTGCACTTAATCCTGAAATTTCTCCTACACCTAAAAGAATTAGTGAAATTAAATCAAAAATCATTAATGATAATGTTAAATGTGTGTTCAAAGAACCTCAGTTTCCAAGTCAAATTGTAGAAACAATTACAAAGGACACGCAAGCAAAAGAAGGAGTGCTTGATCCTTTAGGCTCTGAACTCGAACCAGGAAAAGAACTCTATATAAAATTAATAAAAAATATTTCTAAAAACTTAAAACAATGTTTATCATAGATTAAGATGGAAGATACAAGTACTTTAAAGAAAATTGATGTTGCTATTATTGGAGCCGGCCCCGCTGGTATTGGAATAAGTGCCATGCTCCTCGAACTCGGAATTAAAAGCCAAGTCATACTGGAAAGAAAAAAAATCGGACAATCGTTTGATTTATGGCCTAAGGAAATGAAACTCATCACTCCTTCTTTTACAACTAATTTTTATGGTCATCTAGACCTTAACTCAGTAATTTCAGCTACCTCTCCCGCATACACTCTTAGAAAAGAACACCCTAGCGGACAAGAATATGCTCAATACTTAAGGGCTGTATCAGATTATTACAAATTACCCATTATTGAAGATGCAAATGTTGATGGAATAACACATACCAAGGATTCCTTCAAGGTAAAAATTAATGGAACAGAGCTTATTGAGTCTCGTTTTTTAATTTGGGCTGCAGGCGAATTTCAATATCCAAATCTAAACATTTTTAAAGGATCAGAATTATGTCTTCATAATAGTCAAGTTAGAAGCTGGGAGCACCTAGAGGGTGATGAATTTTATATTATAGGTGGATTTGAAAGTGGTATGGATGCTGCAGTAAATCTAAGTAAATTAGGAAAAAAAGTTAATGTTCTTGATCGTGCTGCTCCTTGGGAGGAACATACAACAGATCCTAGTATAAGCTTGTCACCATACACTGTAGAAAGATTAAGAGAGCAAATAAATCATGGTCGCATTAGACTAATTGATAATGCAGATATCCAACGTATTACAAAAAAAGAAAATCAATATTCAATCAAGATTAAAGGAAAATCAAAACCATATGTTAGTGAAACACAGCCAATTTTAGCTACTGGGTTTAAAAGTAGCTTAACAATTGTTGATAAGTTTTTTGATTGGGAGCCTGAAAAATCTTACGCTTTAATTAATGATGAAGATGAATCAACGAAAACTCCAGGATTGTTTTTAGTTGGACCACAAGTTCGCCATGAAAATCTAATTTTCTGTTTTATTTATAAATACCGTCAGCGCTTTGGAGTAGTAGCTAATTCTATTGGAAACAGACTAGGTTTGGATACTGCAGTACTTGAACAATATAGGCATGAAGGACTTTACCTAGATGATTTAAGCTGCTGCGGAGACGAGTGCGAATGCTAATGAATAAATCAAGTTTAGGCTTATTATTTCAGTTAATAGCAAGTGTATCATGGATGATATCGACCTTTGTTTATGGGTTAAAAGAACCTGGCGACTACCTTCAATTATTAGCCTCAACTGCTTGGACAATATCCAATATTGTTAACTATCTTAATAATTCAAAATAAAAATTTAAGCACAACAATCCTATTATAAAATTAGAAAATTTTAAATTATTGATTAAATTTTATAATGGTTTTTTTGAATCATTTTGAAAATTTAAAAGAAGACAATATTAAAATTAAATACATATTTAAATCAAATACATACATACTTCGTAGTAAAGGCTCACGATCGATTAGTACACATTAGCTGAATCCCTTACAGGACTTACACTCTGTGCCTATCAAACTCGTAGTCTTCGAGTGATCTTTAGGAACCTAATGGTTCGGGAAAATTAATCTTGAGGCAGGCTTCCCACTTAAGATGCTTTCAGCGGTTATCCTTTCCAAACGTAGCTACTGAGCACTGCTGTTGGCACAACAACTCATACACTAGAGGTTTGTTCACTCCGGTCCTCTCGTACTAGGAGCAAGCCCTCTCAATTTTCCTTCGCCCGTTGTAGATAGGGACCGAACTGTCTCACGACGTTCTGAACCCAGCTCGCGTACCGCTTTAATAGGCGAACAGCCTAACCCTTGGGACCTTCTTCAGCCCCAGGATGCGATGAGCCGACATCGAGGTATCAATCCGCGCCGTCGATGTGAACTCTTGGGCGCGATTAATCTG
>Ga0114933_10001345_pt1 | contig 27584 bp, 25 predicted proteins | sample 4SBtaG_FD_89691 | JGI IMG/M metagenome (GOLD analysis project Ga0114933, IMG submission 89691) | Deep subsurface microbial communities from Kolumbo volcano to uncover new lineages of life (NeLLi) - 4SBTROV12_W25 metaG | ecosystem: Environmental > Aquatic > Marine > Volcanic | place: Kolumbo... | reverse complement strand
CAAACAGAACAGGGTGGTGTTAGTATTTGGACTACAGAAGGTGAATTGATTACAAGATGGCATGGTGATAGAGGAGATGGAAAAGGTACAATCCTCTCAGGACATGGAATTTGTGTTGATTCGGAAGGTAGCATATATGTAGCTGAATTATCTCCTGCTGAAAGAGTACAAAAATTTCAAAAGGTCTAGATGTTTAAGAAAAAAATAATTTTAACATCCATAATATTTTTAGCTACATTGTCATGTTCTTCAGAAACAACTACTCCTGCCAAAATAATTCAACCAGATAATCAAATTGATCTACAGCAATCTTCTAATCAAGCCTTGGATACTACCCAAAATGATAATACAAAGAATACTAAAATAATAAAAAATGAAGACAAAAAAAGCACTCCAGCATCAGACTCTATAATTAATAACACGAAATCAATTCAAAAAACTCCAAGTCAGAAACAATCTGATAATAAAGTCAAACCAATTACAATGTTAGACTTCGATCCTGAAATATATAGCCGAGAATGTATTGTTGATACTCTTGATCCAAAATCGACTTATGAAATTTATCAATCAAATAAAATTAATCAAGATTATGTTCAAAAAATTGATCAGTGTTTAGTTAATACCAAAAATAAAAATACAAATGTTACTAAAAATGATTTTGTTAAATCTGATACTGATAAGAAACCTGAATTAGTTGAAATTAAAACAAATAATTATAGTAAAAATTGTTTAATAGATACTTTGGGCCAAAAAGATACTGATGAGATTTATAAAACAAGTAAAATCAAATCAAATATTCTAAATCGTATTACACAATGTGTTTCCAACTCTAGTGATAATGATTCAAAGCCTAAAAGTAATAATCAATCAAAACAAATTGAACTTAAAGAATCAATCGAACAATTAATTCAAAGATTGTATATTCCCAAAGTTAATATTTCTGAAAAAAAATTAATTAAAGACACAGATAAGTGTGATGAAATAAATCCTTCTAAAATGTTACACAATAATATGGAATTTAATTGGCAATCTATTCCATTAATTTCTGGTGAGGTTGCCGATTTCAATGTTTCTAAGACTGATCCAAATGTTATTTATTTAGGTGTTCAAGAAAATTCACATAGTATATACAAATCTATTGATGGAGGTAAAAATTGGAATCGAATTCATTATTTTGATCATACTAAATCTATGGATATACATCCTTCTAATCCTGATATATTTATTTATGGCGATACACAACAAATATGGCTTACTGAAGATGGAAAAAATTTCAATAAAAGTTTTCAATCAAAATATCCTCCAGGCCCACATCGTACTTCTTATTCTTCTATAGTTTTTTCTCCTAACAATCCTTCTATTGTATTAGCTTCAATACGAGGCCGAAGTAGAGAAGCAGGCGGTGAATTATATGTTTCAAATAATGGAGGAAAATCATTTGATCAATTAAATATAAATCTACCTAATATAACTGTTTTGTTATTTGATTCTATTAATTCTGAAATTGTATATTTTGGAGCTGATGATGGAATTTATGTAACTAAAGATTTTTTTAAATCTTATGCAAAAATATTAAATGCAAACAGTCCAACCAGTATAGTTAGATCAAAAGATAGAAAGATCATTGTTGGTTCAGTGGATGGCATTCATATATCCTATGACTCAGGTGAAACTTGGGCCAAAGGAGAAGGGATAGATAATACAATATTTTTGAGAATAAAAGAAATACATTCTGATCCCAATACTGTTTGGGCAACTACAAGTAAAGGAATAGCAATATCAAAAAACGGAGGTAAAAACTGGGAATTAAATCATCCCGATAATCTTCCAATAAATGTTAAAGCCTTAGAAGTTTTTTCAAATGATCCTAATAAAATTATTGTTGCGACGGATACTTTTCAATTTGATGTTCGTATGGATGCTATGTATAGACAAGGATTATATGATAATCAAGGAATTTACATATCAAATGATGGAGGCAAATCTTGGTCAATGTCTGCAGATGGAATTCATGCAAATGAAATAGAAACTATAGAAACGAGTCCTATTGATCCAACAGAAGTATGGGCAGCTCAACAAGCTTCGAGAGGATTTTACAAATCTAATGACAGTGGACATAAATGGCAATTATTTTCATCTTGGCTATCACATTATCCTATGCAAATTAAATACATACCAGGCTACTCAAATGCATTAGTAGCTTCTAGTAATATGTATTATTCATCTATGGGATTTTCGTATGATAAAGGCATTACATGGAATTTTTTGTCTGCAAAAACATTCTTGGATCTTGCTAGTAATGGAATTAATTCAACCAAAGATACATTTACAAATTTAATAATATCTAAATCCAGAGAAGAAGGGGCACCAAAAGGCAGTATTCATCTTCACGGTTTAGCAATTAATTCTCAGAATCCAGATGAAATTTATGTTGGTTCAGTTTCAGATTCATCAGTATGGACTGATGCTGCTTTAAAAGGAATTCATCTTTTTAAAACTCAGGATGGAGGAGATACTTGGGCTAATATAGGTAAAGGATTACCTTTCAACTCAGAATCTTCAATAAGAGATATTCAAATTTCCAAATCAAATCCTAAAATATTATATCTTGGCTTGTCACATCTGGAAGCCGTGAAAGGTAATGGAATATGGAAGTCGTTAGACAGTGGAGAAAATTGGATCAGATCTAATAAAGGAATGCCAAATGACACAAGTGTACATTCCTTATATATCCATACTAAAGATAGCAATCTAGTAATAGCAGGTACAGAAACAGGATTATATAAAACAATTAATGGAGGAGAATCTTGGACCAAAACTCTGACTAATAAAATAACAGATATTGATCACTTAATAAGCGATCCAAATGTTGTTTATACTATTGGTAATAGAGGAGCATGGGTTTCAACTGACTTTGGTGATAATTGGAATTTGATAACTAACGACTCTGTACACGAAAATAGGCCTAAGGGAAATATAGCTAATAATTTTTATGATGAGTATACTAAAGGAACTAAATCAGAGAATAATCCATCCCCGATAAGAGGTTCGTCGATTTCCGTTAACTGCAATGGAAGTATAGTTTATATAGGACTAAATCACTATGGAATTTATAAAGCGGAATAATTTGGGTTGTTAATAAATATAATTTAGAATCATATTTATTATCTATTTTCTTGTTTGGTAATAATTTTAATAATATCTTCCCCGTATTCTTCAATTTTAGATTTACCTAATCCGTATATATTAAATAAATTTTCGATATGTCTTGGTTTATGATTTGCTAATTCTATTACTGTTCTGTCTGCATAAATAACATAAGGTGGTACATTTTTTTCTTTTGATTTTTCTGTTCTGTATTTTTTTAATAAATTAGAAATAATAATTGATCCACTATCTTCATTTAAACTTATTTCTTGTTTTTGGACTTTTGTTTTTTTAGGAGCGACTACATCTTGCGACCGTTTTGAAAAATTTCTTTTACCATATAATATTTCATTCCCTGCCACAGTAATTTTTAATGCTCCATATTTTTCTATTTCTATATGGATGTATCCAGCAGAATACATTTGCCTGATTATTGATCTCCATTGAATCGCGTTATGATTTTCACCAACCCCATATGTTTTTAACTTATCGTGAGCAAATTTGATTATATTGTCAGTTTCTTTCCCAATAAGAATATTTATAATATGATTTGATCCAAATCTTTCTCCTGTTCTTTTTATAGCAGATAGTATTTTTTGTGCATCTTCCGTTCCATCAATCAAATCAATTCCGTCTAAGCAAATGTCACAATTATTACATTCCTCAATTTCCTCATTAAAATAGTTCAATAAAACTTGTCTTCTGCACCTTGTTGCATCACATAGTGAAATCAAAGCTCCTAGTCTTTGGAATTCTAATCTTTTTTGTTCTTCGTTTGATTCTTTTGATTGAATTTGTTCCGATCTAAGCATGATGTCATCCATCCCATAGATTGTTAATGTTTTTGCTGGAAGCCCGTCTCTTCCAGCTCTCCCAATTTCTTGATAATAGCTTTCTATATTACTTGGCATATCTAAATGACATACAAATCTAACATTAGGTTTGTCTATTCCCATTCCGAACGCTATTGTTGCGGTAATAATTGCATCATCATTGTTTTTAAATAACTCGTGAGCATTTGATCGTTCTTTAGCACTTAATCCAGCATGATAAGGTAGTACGTTCTTATATCCGTTACTTTTAATAAATTTTGCTAGGTCTTCAGTTTTTTTCCTAGATGAACAATATATAATCCCACTATTGTTATCTTGTTGTTCAATAAATGATAAGACTTGATTTTTGGCGTTATTTTTAGGGGCAAATGACAAAAATATATTCGGCCTATCATAACCACTTTCTATTGTTATAGGAGTTTTACTTAGATAAATTTTATCAACGATTTCTTTTTTTGTTCGATTATCAGCTGTAGCAGTAAGAGATAAAATTGGCGCACTAACTTTTAATTCAGGCCTTACTTCTCCTAATTTTAAATATTCTTCTCTAAAATCGTGACCCCACTGAGATACACAATGAGCTTCGTCTATAGCTATAAATGATACTTTGGCTTTCCTAATTATATTTAATGTTTCAGGCTGCATAAGCCTCTCTGGTGCAATAAATAGAATTTTCAAACCATTGTTCTTGATTAGATTTATTGTTTGATTATTTTCTGACAATGAATATGATGAATTTAAGCTTCTAGCCTTTATCCCCAATTCATTTAAAGCATCAGATTGATCTTTCATTAAAGATATCATCGGAGACACAACTAATGTTAATCCATCAAATAGTAGAGCAGGTAACTGGTAGGTTAAAGATTTTCCTGAACCTGTTGGCATAATTGCTAACACATCTTTTTTGTCGAAAATAGCAGTAATAATATCTTCTTGGTATGGTAAGTATTCATCAAAACCAAAAGTGTTTTTTAATATATCTTTAAATTGTTTCACCAAATTATTTTTACCTAAACTTTAATTTTTATGTGCAACCATAAATTATTATAGTTATATTATTTCATAATTATATAGATAAATTAATTTGTTAAACTTATACTTAAATAATTATGGGAACAAAAAAACAATCACAATTTGGATCTTGGGAATCAATATTTACACCTGAAACAATCATTGAAGGTGGATTAAGATTTAGTGAAATCAGAATTGATAATCAGGATATTTATTTTTTAGAAGGAAGACCCTCCGAATCTGGTAGATCTGTAATTATTAAACACAGCCCTGATGGAACAACAAAAGATGTTATCCCGTCAAATTTCAACTCTAGAAATGCAGTGCATGAATATGGAGGAGGATCTTTTGCGGTTAGGGATGAGATTGTGTTTTTTACTAATTGGGAAGATCAACTTATATACAAAATATCTGACGATAAAATTTCTTCTATAACAGAACCATCTGATATTCCTATGGGAATCAGATATGCTGATTTAACATTATCAAATGATGGTAAATGGATATTTTGTGTAAGAGAAACTCATATCAAAGACAAAGAAGCTCAAAATGAGATAGTAGCCGTTTCGACAATTTCCTCAGAAACAATTGTTTTAGCTTCTGGAAGAGATTTTTATTCTTCACCAAGGCCAAATCCTATTTCAAATCAAATATGTTGGTTAGAGTGGGATCACCCTAATATGCCGTGGGATGGTAATGAATTATACATTGCAGATTTTGATTCACAAAAAATATCTAACAAATTAAAAATAGACGGGTCAGAAAGTATTAGCATAGTTCAACCCGAATGGACAGATAAAGGTGAATTGATTTATATAAGTGACGGTTCTGGCTGGTGGAATCTTAAGAAATATTCAGACCAAAAAGTATCTGATATATTAACAGAAGAAATTGATCATGGCGGTCCTGCATGGCAATTTGGATTTAGAACTTATTTTATCTATGAAGATCGTATATTTTTAAAGGGTTCTTCAAATGATAAAAACAAAGGATTAATTCGTAAAATTAGTTTATCAGGTGAAATTGTTGAAGAAATTCAAATAAATCACACCTCTATAAATGATTTGAGTTTTTGTAATGATAAAGCGATATACATAGGCGCATCTCCAACAACAAGTAGCCAAGTGTGTTCATTAGATTTAAGTTCAAGTAATGTAAATATCATAAAACAATCAAATACTATTCAAATTGATAACGAAGAAATTTCGATAGCTGAAGAAATAACATTTGATACAACATCAAATGACATATCCTATGCTTACTTTTACAAACCCACAAATAAAAAATTTGAAGGTTTAAAAAATGAAAAACCTCCTCTTCTTGTAATTAGTCATGGCGGGCCTACAGGTGCTTCAAGTAATTCACTTAATTTATCTATCCAATATTGGACAAATAGAGGATTTGCTGTAGTTGATGTGAATTATCGAGGATCTGCTGGTTATGGAAGAAAATACAGAGACGCTCTAAAAGGAAATTGGGGTGTGTACGATACTGATGATTGTATTGCTGCTGTTGATTTTCTTTCAAATAGAGGATTAGTAGATTCATCTAGAGTAGCAATTAAAGGAGGTTCTGCTGGAGGCTATACAACAATAAATGCTTTGACATTCCATAAACGATTCGCAGTAGGGGCAACATATTACGGAATAGCAGACTTATCTGTATTTATTGATGATACTCACAAATTCGAATCAAGATATTTGGATTCGCTTATTGGTAAATATCCTGAAGAAAAAGAAAAATATTATAACAGATCAGCTATAAACTTTACTGACCAACTTTCATGCCCAATGATAATTTTTCAAGGGACCGAAGATAAAATAGTTCCTCCATCACAAGCAGAAATAATGGCCCAAGGATTAAGAGATAAAAAAATTCCTTTTTCATTAATTATGTATGAAGGAGAACAGCATGGATTCAGAAAATCTGAAAACATTAAATCTTCTCTTGAATCCGAATTATATTTTTACAGTAAAGTGTTGAAATTCACCGCATTTGATAAATTAAATAATATTAAAATTGAAAATTCTGAGAAACTTTAAAATACTAAATAATGGATATTAAAAAACAAGAATTAGATACAAGGTTAAATTTAATGAGACAGAAAATGTTTCAAAATTCTTTAGATGCTTTGATTATATTTTCTGACGAATACAGATCTGGAAACTCAACTTATTTCACAAATTACAAACCAATAAATGTAATTGAAGAATCACCTCAGTTAATTACCTTAGTTAAAGATGAAGATCCTGTTGTGTTTATAGGAAGATTAAATGCATATGCTGCTCAAGATAAAATTCCTATAGCCGATGTTAGATCAATAAGTGAAATAGAATCTCAAATTGGATCAGTATTTTCGTCAATTAGCAATGATAAATCTAGAATAGGAATAATTGGTGATAACTTACTACCTATTAAAATATTTGATTCTATAAAAAATGTATTATCTGATGTCCAATATGTCGAGTGTGGGCATTTGCTTTCAGATATAAGATCCATAAAAAGTGATTCTGAAATAAAACTCTTATCAAAAGCAGCTTCTATTAATGATTATGTTTTATCTCAAATTGTTGATAAATGTGAAGTTGGAATGACTGAAATACAAATTGCAGCTGAAGCAGAATATATAGGTAGAAAAATGGGATCAGATTTAGGTTCTGCTACTGTAATTATGTCTGGTCCAAACACTAATTATCCTGCATGGAGACCCTCTAATAGAAAAATAGAAGAAGGAGATTTTGTTATGATAGACTTTAATCCTTCTTATGAAAATTATTGTAATGATTCTGGTTTTACTATACTAATGCCAGGTGCAAGTGACTTGAAAAGAAAATCTGTTCTTTCATGTCACCGCATAATTAAAGAAATTATGCCACAGATAAAACCTTTCACATCATCCTTAACTATATATGATTCTATTTTAGAAAAATTAGAACCTTTAGGATTTGCTGATAACTTTACTCCATATGTGTCTGGTAGAAGAGGAGTAGGGCATGGAGTAGGTTTAGATGTCGTAGAAGAGCCAGATTTGAGTTCTACAAATGATTTTGAAATTAAACCAAACATGACATTAGCTGTAAAACTTGATCTTCACAATATAGAAGGTCAGGGATCTAGAATAGAAGTAGTAACTCATATAACTGATTCAGGGAACAATCCGTTAAACAAATTTATATTGGAGGCTCCCGATGACATCTCAATCCTCTGATTTTAATGTTTGTATTCTGGGTGGTATAAATATAGATTTTTTTTCAGTTGTCAAAGATATGCCTTTGGCAGGAGAAACTATTGTCGGAAGTGATTTTTTTGTAACACCTGGAGGTAAAGGAGCCAATCAAGCAGTTGCATGTAGTAGATTAGGTCTTAATACAACCATGATTGGTAGAGTAGGCAACGATGATTTTGCAAATACCTTAATAGAGAATTTTAAAAATGAAAATATTAGCATTGAAGGGATTTTTAAAGATAGTAAAACTTATACAGGTGTAGCAAATATAATATTAGATTCTGTTGGCCAGAATTCAATAATACAAGCACCTGGTGCAAACTATCTTTGCAAAGATGAAGAGTTAGATTATCTTAAAAACATTATCTCTAATATTGATTTACTTGTTCTACAATCAGAAATCCCAATGAATGTTTCTCATGAAGCTGCAAAAATTGCCAAAAAACATAATAAATTAGTTGTATGGGACCCAGCTCCTGCAAACACATTACCAGATGCAGCATACGAATATATTGATTATTTAATACCTAATCAAACAGAGGCTCAAACGTTATCAGGTGTTAAAGATGTGATAACAGAAAATCAAGCTATGGAAGCTTCTAAAGTATTTATCGATAAAGGAGTTAAAAATGTGATAATTACTATGGCTGAACTTGGAGCATATGGATATAACAGTAAAGAATCTTACTTTATTAAAACACCACAAGATATAACCGTGGTAGATTCTGTAGCTGCAGGGGATGCATTTAGTGGAGGACTATGTTTAGGGCTATCACAAAATGTTGAATTTAAAGAAATGATATATAGTGGAATTATTAGTGGATGTGTAGCAGTTCAAAAATCTGGAGCTACAGATTCTATGCCATTCAAAAAAGAATTTGATGAACTTAAACTTAAATCGGAGACAATATGAATAAAACAATTATAGGTATGTTACACTTACTACCCCTTCCTGGTAGCCCGAACTATTCGGGTGATTTTAATGAAATACTAGATAGAGCTAAACAAGATCTAGATAATTTGTTAGAAGGAGGAATTAGTACAGTTAATATTGAAAATTATGGCGATGTTCCATTTTCAAAAAATCCTGCAAAACCTATTACAGTTTCTGCATTTACTAAAATAGTATCTAAGTTGGAATCAGATTTTGATTTTGATTTTGGCGTTCAAGTTATGAGAAATGATGCTCTTGCCGGATTAAGTATTGCTGAAATTACTGGTGCATCTTTTATAAGAGTTAATGTTCTGTCAGGTGCTGTTGTTGCTGAAGAAGGAATAATTGAAGGAGATGCAAGATCAGTTATGGATTTAAAAAAATTATTGAATTCGAAAGTAAAAGTATTTGCAGATGTACTTGTCAAACATGCTGTTCCAATTGGGAATCAAGATTTAAGATTAACTGCTAAAGCTACAGTAGAAAGAAATTTAGCAGACGGCATAATTGTTACTGGGGATATTACTGGAGAAGAAGCTTCTGTAAATGATTTGAAACTTCTAAAAGAAGAAATAGACAAACCTATTTTAATCGGAAGTGGGATAAATAAAGAGAATGCTAATTTGTTTTTGGAACATTGCGACGGTGTAATTGTTGGAACATCTCTAAAAGAATCGGGTATGACGAATAATCCTATTTCTAAAGATAGAGTTATACAATTTGTAAAATCTTTAAATTATTAATTTATTGATTTTCGTCTTCTACGTCAGTTATATGAACTCTGAGAGATTTTGAAGATATACTTATTTCTATTATAAATAAAACTATTGATATTATTAATGTTACAAGACCACTCATAAATAATATAAAACTTAAATCTTTGTTTTCTACTAGAAACATAAGTATTGCTAATAAGTTAAATAAAAATCCTAATCCAGCGGATATTTGTAAAATTTGTGTTAGCAATAATCTTTTATTTAAAGCTGAAATTTCACTATTAATTCGTATTCTATAATCTTTTGTTTTCAAGTCAGACTTATCTGTGGATTCGTCATGTATTTTTCTTATTAGATTTGAGATAACTGTAAATCTGGTTCCAAACGAAATCATAAGAAAAGTTATTGCAGGGAGTAGCAGTAATGGCATTGTTGCTTCGTAATTAATCATTAGTCACACTAATATGTAAATCATATATCCTGACATAATTATCATAATAAAATTTTCAACCAATGTTAGTGATGATAATGGAACATCTACAGCAGATCCCATACAAGCACATTGAATTTGTTCTGAATTAATCAATGCTCTTGCAATTCCAATAGACTGTGATGTCATAAAGGAGATAGTCAGTATATTAATATAAATTAGTACAGATTCAATTTTTGCCAGGTATATAATACCCAAAGCCAATTCTATAAACGGATAAGATATTGCAAATCCAGGGATTACCTTAGATATCAGGTCATATTTTTTAAATGTCATACTAAAACCTGATACATTAAGAAGTTTTAAAAAAGAAAATAGTATGAAGAAAATTCCCATATAAGACATAAACAAATTCTTTATTTCAAATGTATCACTTGGAATTTGCATAGCAAATGAACTTAATATCACAATAGCTAATGCTATAACAATGGGTTTTTTTGAAACGAAATAATTTAATATTTCAGAAAATATACTAGATTTGTATGGCCTTACTTTATAATTTCCTAATCCTGAGACTATAGAATTAAGTGAATTTATATCTATGTTGTTTTTAGCAGTTACGTATAATGTTGTTTCTTCAAGAGAAACTTTAGCTTTATCTATAAATGACTGTTCATTTAAGCCAGCTTGTATGGTGTCAGCACAGCCTTGGCAAGTCATTCCTTCTAGTTTAAATACATTTTCCATTTTAAATCTCCTATAGTGAATCTTAATTTTTAGGTAATTGGATGGTAGCTTTTCCTATTGTGGTTTTGTCACCGCTTTCTGTTTCTAGCCACAAATCGCAATTTATGTTGTTTTCATCTATGATTTTTGAAACGATCCCTTTTGCATAAACAGGAGTTCCTGGTAAATCCATACCTTTGTATTGAACTTCAAGCATCTTTAGTTTGCCTGAAGTACCAATCCAATCTGTAATTAATTGTCCCAAAAATGCATTCTTGAGAGCGCCGTGTAGTATTACTCCCGGTAAACCATTATTTTTAGCATATTCCATGTCATAATGAATTTGATAAAAATCACCCGATGCACCTGCGTATTTTACTAATTGCTGTGTTGTCGGGTTTTTTTTAATGGAAGGGATTTCCATACCTTCTTTAATGTCTTCAAAGTGTAAATTTTTATTCATAAATTATTTTTCCTTCTTTGGTTCATAAGTTATGCTAGTTGTAGTTTGGGTTGCGACTAATTCTGATAGTTGATTTGTGTAACTTGTAGTTTTAATAAGAAAAATCATATTTCCTAATCTCCCATCACGATCAAATACTTTTTCAAATTTTGTTATAGTAAATATCTTGTCTCCAGCACATACCGGATTAAAATATTCCCATACACTACCTCCATCAACAACAGCAGAGTATGGAGATTGTATATGATCAGGAAGCGGGGCAGTTTTTACAGATCTTAAAAATGTTGGAGGTGCTATTACATTTCTGTAACCTAAGCTTTTAGCATATTCTTCATTAAGATAAGTTGGATTATTGTCCTCTATTGCTTCAGCAAATCTTCTTATTGCACCTTTTTCTATATCATTTGAAAGTTGCTCTGACTCTGTACCTATGGCATCAATTAAGCTTTTCGGTATTGTATTTGAATCTGACATTTTTACCACCTTATATAAATACTATAACTTTTAGATCTTTATAATTCCACTCATTGTATAAAGAAATTTTTTTATTCCGTTATTTTCTTCAAATGCTATAGTAAGTTCTATGTCATCTATAGAATTTACTGCACTTATAACTATTCCTTTTCCAAACGATGGGTGATTAACTTTATCGCCTGCAATAATTTTAGGTATATCTTTGTTTTCGTGTTTTTCAGTATATCTATTTGTTTTTTGATTATTTGACTTGGGTTTAGAAACTTTATGCCCAATTACTAGTTTGCTAGGTATGTCATATAAAAATCTAGAAGGTGATTTCACTTCGGATTTACCCCATCCTCCTCTTTTAAATACTCTCGTTAAATATAATCTTTTTTTTGCTCTGGTTATTCCTACATAAAGCAACCTTCTTTCTTCTTCCATTTCAAGTTCATTATCAAATGAGAGAATATGAGGTAAGGTGCCATCTTCTAATCCTGTTAAAAACACAGTGTCATATTCTAATCCTTTAGATTGATGTAAAGTAATTAAAGTTAATTTTTCTATCTCTTCATTCATGCTATCTACATCATTAATTAAACTTACGGATTCTAAAAATTCATTTATCTTATTTTGCGGATCTGCAGGTTCAAAATTTGATATTGAACTAACTAATTCTTCGATATTTTCAAATCTTTCTTCTGGGTTTGATAAGTTGTTGATTAAATAATCTTTGTATTTTGTTGTTTGGATGATTTGTGTTATCAATTCATCAATTGGAAGGTTTGTTGAAACAGATTTTATTTTCTCTATTATTTCAATAAAATTATTAACATTTTTTGCAGGCCCTGTTGATATGCTAATTGATTCACTTTTTTTGTCTATTAATGATTTAGCAGCATCATAGCATGATATGTTTTCTACATATGCGTGTTGTGTAATCTTATCAATTGTAGATTTTCCTATACCTCTTGTTGGCGTATTAATAATTCTTAAAAAACTTGAATCATCATTAATATTAATAATTAATCTTATATAAGCTAGTAAATCTTTTATTTCCTGCCTCTGATAAAACCTTGTTCCTCCTACAAGCTGAAATGGGATGTTATTTATTGAAAAAACTTGCTCAAAAGCTCTAGATTGGGCATTGGTTCTGTACATTATTGCAATATCACTTAATTTGATTTTCTCTGATTCTGTGATTTTATTTACTTCTGACGCTATTTTTTCAGCTTCTTCGATTTCATCATATGCTTCTACAGTAATTATGAGATTTCCTGTACCCTGATCAGCTGAAGTTATTTTTCTATTATAATTATTTTGATTTTCTGAGATTACTGATTGTGAAGCATCAATTATATTTTGCGAAGATCTGTAATTTTGATTTAAATACACAACCTTTGTGCCAGGGTAATCTGATTGGAAATTTAATATGTTTGTTATATCTGCGTTTCGCCATGAATAAATTGATTGATCAGGATCTCCGACAACAAATATATTATTATGTTCTTGGGATAAAAGTTGTGCTATTTTATATTGCACAAAATTCGTATCTTGAAATTCGTCAATCATTAAATATTTATATTTATTGTTATAACTAAGTAAGATTTCTTCATTTGAACTTAACATGAAATAAGCATTGACTAATAAGTCATCAAAATCTAGTGCGTTTGACTGAATTAATTTTTCCTGGTAATTTTTGTAAATTTGATATATGTTTTTATCAAAGGCTGTAGAAATTGATTTGCTAAATATTTCTACAGTTTCCAATTTACTTTTTGATTTGGATATTAAGCCTAACACCATTTGAGGTTTATATATTTTACTATCTAAATTCAAATCATTTAGAGCCCTTTTTATCACTGAGATTTGATCGTAGTTATCATAGATTAAAAAATTTTTATCTACTGATAATAATTCTGTGTTTTCTCTAAGTATATATGCGCAAAATGAATGAAAAGTTCCTATATTAGGTAAAAATTTTAGTGGTGTTGAACCTAACATGCTAAATATTCTTGTTTTCATTTCTGCTGCAGCTTTGTTTGTGAAAGTTAATGCTGCAATTTGGTGTATAGATGTATTGTTCTCAACTAACCAGGCTATTCTTGAAGTTATAACTCTAGTTTTGCCACTTCCTGGTCCAGCTATTATTAAAGCAGGACCCTCGTTATGCATTACAGCGTCGTGCTGGCTGTCATTTAAATGGTTTAAGGATTTTGATTGCATAATTTATACTGAAATCAGTTTACTTATGTCAATTTGAGATTTTATTATTTTTGCGACTGATTTGATTTTATCTGGATTGAAAGGATCAATTTTATTATGAATTAAATTGATTTGCTTTGCTGTTTCGATAGTATTAGAGTTTAATTGAATCAAAGGAATATTTCTTTCTCTCGCCTCATACATTACATAATCAGCAATTTCATTTTTGCCTGCTAAAATCAGACAATTAACATTTTGGTATATTGCTGACATTTGGATATCCGGTCTGTCAGTTCTAACAATTACAGCAGAATTTTCAAATGAGCTGTAGTAATCCTTACCAGAATCCATTCTTGGCGTACCAATTAAATAGTTTTCTATAAGCAGATCTGTATTGTCTTCATTTATATACTCACCATTCAAGAATATTTTTAATTGATCAATTGTCATAGAATTTAGCAATCTTGTTTCTGGTATGGCAGCTATAAGTTTTTCTGTATTTTCTTTTAATTTTGGTTTTATTGATGATTCTATATGCGAAAATTTATATTTTGGGATTTTGTTGTATATAATCCAATCTAGATTTTTGAAATTATTAATTTCTTTAATATTTCCATTTTTTGAAAATTCATTAATTAATAATTTTTTAGATTCAATATTTGATGATCCCGTATTTAATTTTGATGATATCTCGTTATTAACTTCAACTAATACAATCTTGTATTTTTTTGAAAGTCCTTCTATTTCTTTACTTAAATCATTTATGCTTTGCTTTGATTTTACTTGGGCAATATCTTTTGGTTTGAATTTTGTACTTTGAGATAACAAATCATTAAAATTTGATTGTGTTTGTTCCATTTCGTTTAATGAGTTGTTTAAAATTGGATTAATAGCAATATTCTTAATATTTTTTTCACTCATCAAATATGAAAAAGCTGATAGAATTAGACTTTTACCAGCTTTTGGTTTATTAGAATAAAAATAAATTATCATAATTGAAAATATCTTAGTTTTAAGAAATTATATCAAAACTTCTTCTTTAAATTATTATTTTTGATCTTATAAATGAGAAATAATTGAAAAAACAACTTAAATCAATCCATTTGTACAAATCGTACTACCTCGTTATCACTGTAGTTTTATGCTTTGTGTTAGTTAGTTGTTTTTATAATCAACAAACTAATTTGACGGAAAATGAAATTCGTTATTTAAATTTGGAGACTAAAATTAAATGTCCAATATGTCCTGCAGAAACTATTGCAGAATCTAATACTAAAATAGCTAAAGATCTTAAAAATTTTATTAAAACTAAAATTGACGATGGATGGTCTGATAAAAAAATAACTGAATTTTTGGTTTCTAAATATGGGATAGAAATACTAGCCTCTCCTGAAAAAAAAGGGATTGGATTATTTTTATGGATTATCCCTATTATTATTCTAGTTATAGCTTTTATAACTTTTATAATTCTTTATTTTAATGTTCGTGAAAAAAGGATTTACTCATAATGCTTGGACCATTAGGTGATTTACTAATCAAACTATCATTAGGTGTATATATATACTCATTAATATCTTTAATTGCAGGGATAAAATTAAATGATATAAGATTATTGATGAGTAGCAGATTTTCTACTTATTCTGGATTTGTTTTAATGATCTTTTCTACAATTTGTTTGATTTTTGCTTTTGTAACTCATGACTACAGTATTCAGTATGTAGCTGATCATAGTAGTAATGCTTTGCCAATGATTTATACATGGATTGCATTTTATTCGGGTAACGAGGGCTCTCTATTATTTATTTGTGCGTCTTTAGCAGTTTTATTATTTTTATTTGTCAGAAACCATAGTATTGGTGATATGACATCCAATTATTCTACAGTATTTGTTTTACTGTTTATGATTTTTTTGCTGGGAACAACATCTTTATTAGCAAATCCTTTTAATTTATCTGAGTATACTCCGGAAGACGGGCAGGGTATCAATCCACTTCTTTTACATTTCGGGATGTTTATACACCCTCCAGTTCAAATGATTGGCCTTACTGGAGTAATTGTTCCTTTTGCTATTTCTCTAGGAATTGTAATTTCTGGTGATATGGATTCAAAATTAAATTTATTAAGAAAATGGAGCATTAGTATATGGATGATATTAACTGCAGGTTTAGCTTTAGGTAGCTGGTGGGCTTACACAATACTGGGATGGGGAGGATATTGGGCATGGGATCCAGTTGAAAATTCCTCATTGATGCCTTGGCTAATTATGACAGCTTTAATTCATTCTTTAATTGTTCAACGAAAAAGAAATATGTTCAAAGGATGGAATATATTCTTAGTTATATTCGCTTTTTTCATGGCTCAAATGGGTATGTTTATCAATAGAGGTGGAACCGTACCATCAGTTCATTCTTTTGCATCGTCTTCCCTTGGTTGGACGTTCTTGATTTTCATGACTATTTCAACAATATTCTCATTTTGTTTTTTTATATACTATTTCCCTAAATTACATTCTCCTAAAAAAGTGAATTCATTGCTTTCTAGAGAATCTTTTATTTTAATTCAGAATGTGTTGTTTTTATCTGTTGCTCTTATTACCTTAATGGGTACTATATACCCTGTATTTACTCAGTCTATAGAAAACCAAGAAATTTATGTGGGGCGAGAATTTTATGATACTGTAAATGCTCCTATCCTTTTCGTTCTTATGATAGTACTTAGCATAGCTCCATTTATTCCATGGAAAAATACTAGTATTAAATCATATTTAAGAAAAAAAATTCCAATTGTTACTTTTAGTATATTGTTATCTATCTTTACAAGCTGGCTTATTAATGGACACTATTGGGTTACTATATCCCTGTTTATATTTTATTTTGCTTCCCTTCAATTTCTTCTTGAATTATATAGAATAATAATTCTACCTAAAAATAGTAAATTTAATTTTTCGGGTAAATTAAAGAATATTTTTAAGATATTAGGAGCTAATTCATCTAGGTATGGAGGATTGATCTCCCATACTGGTATTTTATTAGTAATGCTTGGAATTGCAGGAACTTCATTTATGGGAATCGAAAGAGATTTTGCTTTAGCACCAGGCCAGAAAGCTAATTTTAAAAATTATGAATTTACATACATCGACTCTGTTATAACTACTAAAAGTGATCATACTAATTACAAGGCTTTTATGGAGATAAAGAAAAATGGTAAAAATTTAGGAACGTTTTTTACATCAAAGAGTTACTATCCTAGATTTGATATGAATTCTACGAAAGCTGGAATAATTGAATTTGGATTAGAAGATTTTTATTTTTCACAATCAATACTGTCTGAAGATAATTCTGCTATATTTGAAGTTAAAATCAATCCGTTAGTTTCTCTGATTTGGTACGGAACAATAATAGTAATTATAGGCGCGTTGGTATCTGTTTTACCATATTTTGATAGATCTTATGCAAAATCTAAAAATTCAGGAGAAATAAAATGATAAATATAATAGGAATTGTTTTATTGATTGTTATATTTTTGATTATATATTCACCATTTAATGATAAATTTTTTAATGCTTATAATTTGAGAAAATATAATAAGAATTTCAATTCGATTGATAATTCAGATTTAGATTCTTTGATTAACGATTTTAATTCAGGATTGATCGTATATGAAGATTTTAAAACTGAACTTTTAAAATTATATCCAAAGTTTGAATTTTCTAAATTAGATGAAATTCATTTAAATAATAATTACTTCGAAATCAACGATGTTTTATCAAATGCTAAAACTTAATAAATTAACAATTATTTGTACTTTTGCTTTTGCTTCAATTTTAATTTTTAATAATTTTGAAGCAATTTCTGCATCAGAAAACGATTCTTGGTCCATAATTGGTACTATTGTAAATGGCTCTGATAATTTACCTCTTTCTGATCATTTGGTTATCTTGCATGTATCTCTTTCTGATGAAATTAAAGAATACAGTTCGAAATCTGACGATAAAGGCGTATTTTCTTTTGAAAATATTAAACATCCTGCAGATTCGATAATAGGCATTTCATCTATTTTTAATGGAGTATTGTATGGAAAAGATTTAGGTATCTTATCTGATAAACATGATGAAGTTAAATTAATTGTTTATGAATCAACACCTGATTCATCTGAAATTTCAATAGCTACTTCTACTATTATGTTTACATCTATTGATCGTTCTCAAAATACAATGTGGGTTTTAGAGCTTTATAAACTAAAAAATAATTCAAATCAAACATTTAAACCAGATCCTGATAAACCAATGAGTATAGTTAGAATTGCATTACCGAATGATTATACAGACCTAATGATTGATTCAGACATGATAGGAGTTGAATTTGTAGCAATTGACAGAGGATTTGGAGTACTTGGAAATATATATCCAGGAGAACATCAATTACTTTTTACTTATGGAATAAAATATAAAGATTCTGATTATAATTTTAAAAGAAATACACAATTTGACTTGGGAAATTTAAGAATCATTTCTGAAAATTCAATTAATTTGGTTCTAGAAGATTTTGAGTATACTTCACAAAAAACTGAAGTAAATAGTAAGGAATATAATTTAATTGAAGTAAACAATATTCCTAAAACCAAATCTATGAATATTAAATTTACTAATTTACCCAAACCTTCTTTATACGACAATGGAGTAAATTTTGTTCAAAACTTAAATAGTGGCTGGTTGCTGTTAGTATTATTTTTATCTTTGTCTACCGGATTATTAATCAAGGTGTTTTTGTCTAGAAAATCACAAGTTTAATGAAAATATATCTAATAATGCCTTAGCAGCACTTTGACCATAATTAACAGGTTGTTTAATATCAGGGTGTGTTGCATCTGCTTTTATATCTTGAGATCTAACTTGAGCTAATTTTAAATTGTCAGCTGAAATTATTCCCAAAGTTATTGGAATATTATAATTTAAACTAACTTGCATACAACCACTATAAGCATTTTCAGATACTAGTTCATTGTGATTTGTATCCCCCTTGATTATTGCGCCCAAAGCAATTGCTCCATCAATTTTTTTATCCTTTGCTAATTTTGATGCAACAAATGGAATTTCTAATGCTCCAGGTACCCAAAAACTTTCTATATTTTCTTTTGGTATGTCATTTGACAGTAAAGTGTTCAATGCTCCGTCATATAGATTCACAGTTATTTCAGAATTAAAACTACTAGTGATTATTGCTATTTTTTTACTTTTTGACATTAATCTTTTTCTGATGCTTTTTTAAATTCTGACAAGTTCAATAGATGACCCATTCTGTTCTTTTTTGTTTTGAGATACTCTAAGTTTTCATTTTTTGGTTTAGCTTGGATTGGAATGATTTTTTCAATTTCAATTCCAGCGAGCTCTAATTCCTTTATTTTTTTTGGATTATTTGTCATTAAATCTATTTTTGAAACATTCAAGTCACGTAATATTTCTGCCGCAACTGAAAAAGTTCTTGGGTCCGCGGCATAGCCAAGATGCAAATTCGCATCAACTGTATCTAATCCTTGGTCTTGTAAAATGTATGCTTTTAATTTGTTTGTAAATCCAATTCCTCTGCCTTCCTGTCTAAGGTATATGAGTATACCGTATTCAGAGTTAGATATTTCATTTAATGACATATCCAATTGCTCTCCACAATCACATCTGGAACTTTTAAACACTTCCCCGGTTAAGCATTCGCTATGTACACGTACAACAGGCGTTTTTGTTTTTTTGTTAAGCTTACCTTTTTGTAAAACAACATGCTCTAAACCGTCAGGATAAGATTTGTAATTCTTGATATTGAATGATCCAAATGATGTTGGTAATGACGGATATTCAGCACTCTTTCTTATAAAAGTTTCTGTTGGTTCATCAGGAGTAATATTTACTAAATTCTTTTCTTTTCTATATTTGATGATATCTTCTACACTTACAATTTTGATGTTATGTTCTTTGGAAAATTTAACAAGATCATCTCTTCTTGCCATTGTTCCGTCATCATTTATTATTTCGCATATTACTCCAGCAGGGTATAAATCTGATAGTATGCATAAATCTACTATACTTTCAGTTTGCCCATCTCTTTTTAGTACTCCACCTTCAGCATATCTCAATGGAAATATATGACCTGGTCTTGCCAAATCTTCAGGTAAAGTTTTATCAGAAATCAGCATTTTTATAGTATTTGATCTATCATCGGCTGATATACCAGTAGTTGCACCTTTAATAGCATCAACAGTAATGGTAAATGCTGTTTCATTGGAAGAAGTATTATCTGTAACCATACGAGTAATATCAAGTGAATCTAATCTGCTTCCTAACATAGGTACACAGATTAATCCTTTTCCATAAATAGACATGAAGTTTATCATCTCAGGAGTTACTTTATCTGCTGCAAACGCCAAATCACCTTCGTTTTCTCTATCTTCATCATCAACAATAATTATCATTTTACCGTTTTTCAGGTCTTTTATTATTTCTTCAATATTACTCAACATAGTTTTATTTTTTTGTGTTTAAAAGTTTTTCTATATACTTTCCAGTTATATCAAATTCAAGATTAACATTTTGCCCAATTGTTTTATTTTTTAAATTTGTATTTTCAAGGGTAAAAGGTATTATTGATATGGAAAAATAATTACTTGCACATTCTACTATTGTGAGACTAATCCCGTCTACTGAAATATATCCCTTTTCTACTACATATCTAGAGTGTGTTTCAGGGATCGATATTGTAAATATTTTGGCATTTACATTTGTTTCATGTTCTGTAATTTCACCTACGCAATCTACGTGGCCTTGAACCAAGTGACCACCTACTAATCCATTGTATCTTAATGGTTTTTCTAAGTTCACTAATTCATTTTCAGACAATTCACTTAAGTTTGTTCTATTGATTGTTTCTGGTGTAACTTCAACACTAAATGTTTCTTTATTTATGTTTATAACTGTAAGACATATACCGTTAATTGCGATACTTTCAGAAATATTTAATTCTTTTGACAATTTTTCTTCTTCAATGACTAAAATATTATCTTTGAACTCTACTATTCTCCCTATTTTTTCAACAATACCGCTAAACATTTAAAACCAACCTTTTATTAAAATATCTTCTCCAACTTTAGTATGCTCTATGTTTTTCATATTTACTATATCTGTCATTTTATCACTTTCAATATTTGAAAAGGGAACATATTCTGAGCCCCCAATAATTTTGGGGCTAATAAACATTAGGATTTTGTGAATTAGTTTAAGTCTTAAAAGTTCACTTGAAAGTGTGCCACCACACTCAATTAATATATTTGTTAAGTTATGTTTTAGTAAAATCCCATATAAATAAGTAAGATCAACTCTCCCAGCTTTATTTAATGGAACTTTTTCTATTACTACAGATTTAGCAATTAATTCATTTTTTGTTTTTTCATTCATTTCTGAGGTGATAATAATACAGTTGGAATCAAGGCAATTTGAATCTAAAGGGATTTTACCTTTTGTATCTATTATAATTTTTTTTGGTTGATATGCTTTTTTATTGTTTTTTAATCTTACATTCAAAGTCGGATTGTCTTCTATAACAGTATTAATTCCTGTTAAAATAGCATCTGTATTAGATCGATACTTATGCACTAGTTTTCTTGATTCTTTTCCAGATATCCATTTCGAACCCCCAGTATTAGTAGCAATTTTCCCGTCTAAAGACATTGCCATTTTAAGAGTTAGAAATGGAGTTTTTGTTTTTACATAATGATTATAGGATTCCAATGAGTAATTTATTGTTTTGTTTATTTTTGACATTTCTGTTTTTATATTAGCTTTAATCAACTCATTGATCCCAGCTCCATTAATTTTAGGATTTATATCTTTTGCTCCAACTACCACATGTTTAATTTTACTTTTAATTATTTGATCAGTACAGGGAGGAGTATTAAGAGTTAGATTGCATGGTTCTAATGTTGTGAATAGTGTTGATTCTTTTAAGTCTTCATTGCAACTGTTAATAGCTTCAATTTCTGCATGATTATGCCTAAATCTTTGAGTATGTCCTCTTCCAATAATTTTATTATCTTTAGATACTATAATTGCCCCAACAGGAGGATTAGGAGAACAATTTCCCATTGCTAACAAAGCTTCATTTGCTGCTTCCTGCATAAAGTCCATAGTTATTTTTTGAAATCTTTATGAAATAAGCTCGCAGTAGGAAGTCTTTGTCCCTGATACTTTGAATTTAATTTGTCAGATCCATAAGGAATTTCAACAGGAGTTGTTAATTTATTGAAAGACATTTGACCAATTTTCATACCTTTATATAAAGTTATTGGAAGATTGGATACATTGCTTAATTCAAGGGTTATATTACCTTTAAAGCCAGGGTCAATATATCCTGCTGTTGAATGTATTAGTAATCCTACTCTTCCTAGTGAACTTTTCCCTTCCAATCTTGAAACTAAATTTGTTGGTATTTCTACATATTCTAATGTACTACCTAGAACAAATTGATTTGGATGTAAGATAAAAGGATGTTTATCATCTACTTTTACTAAAGAGGTAAGATTATGTGATATGTTTTTTACATCAATGTATGGAATATCTGTATTTCTGAATACAAGTATGTTTTCATCTAATCTCACGTCGACACTTGCTGGCTGAATTGCATTTTCACCCAATGGTTCTATTATTATATTTTTATTTTTTAATTCTTCTTTAATACTTTTATCACTTAAAACCATTTTATATACTCCAATAATTATTTAATACTAAATCCCATATTTACATTAAACGTAATAGTTAATTGCCCGGAATTTATTTCTGTAGAGGGAGCTGCGTAAGCCATTTTTGTCATCATCATATCTGACTCAGGTAAAGGTTGCGTAAAATTAGTGGGGGAGTGTTCAGATATATAGAAAGGCAATCCAAGAGAAACCCCTGCGTAATCAGCTAAACTTTGAGCTTTTTGTATAGCATTATTTACAGCATTTTTTCTTAATTCGTTTTCATATTTTGTAGGGTTCTCGATTGAAAAGTTTATGCTGTTTACTCTTAAATTATTTCCAACTGAATTTGGGCCGGTTGACAACTGATCTATTAGTGAACCCACATTTTCCAAATCTCTATATTTAAATTTTGTGTTGTGAGTGACTTTATAGCCTGTTAATTTTGACTTTCCTTGGCTATATTGATATTGAGGAGAAATAGTATATCTAGTAGTTGCTATTTCTTTTTCTATTACTTTATTTTTATCCAATATATTTAGTAATATTTGATTAGCACCAGACACTTCTTCTACTGCTTTAGATACACTTATATTTGTTGCTTCAATTCCCAAGGTAATTTCAACTAAATCGGCTTCAACCATTACTGATGAAGATCCTGAAACAATTATTCCGTTTTGTGAACTAGAAATAATAGTGCTATTTTGGGGTGACATACTTTTAGTTATATCTGAATCTTGATAAACCTTTGCATTCACTGGGGTATTATTTTGATTCTCCTGTGAGTTACTTATTTCATCAGCACCACAGGAAATTAAAAATAATATAATTGGTACTGTGACTATATATTTTGATAACAATTTCATAATATTATATTAATCTTAAACAATTAATTACAGTTTACATAAATAATACTAAAATAATAATAAGTATTTATAACAAAATGAAGTCTATGAAATATTTTTATAAAATGTGGAAAGGAATAAACGAACTTTCTGAAAGTTTGTTATTAGGAATTTTGTTTTTTATTTTGCTAAATTTAACACTTCAAAATTATGAAGTTGTTGGAGATAGCATGGTTCCAAATTACAATCAAGGTGATAGATTACTTCTATTAAAATTTTCATATTTAAAAAACCCGAATTCTGATGAGTATATTAAACCTTTTAATCCTAAAAGAGGTGATGTTGTTGTATTTAATTATCCTAATAATCCCGAACGTAAATTTATCAAAAGAGTAATTGGTATTTCTGGTGATACTATTGAAATTTCAAAAGGGAAAATTTACCTTGATGACAATCAAATTAACGAAGCATACTTAGATAACGATAAATACAAGGATCTGTCTGATTTTGGCCCTGTAACAATAAGTACAGGGCATGTATTTGTTCTTGGCGATAATAGGTGGGTTAGTAACGATTCAAGAAATTGGGGAGAACTAAGTTACGATTATATAATTGGTGAACCAATGATTAAATATTGGCCACTTAATTAATTTTTAAAGAAAAACCAATTATCTCTACTTTCAAATTGCCATCTTTCAAAGTTTCTATCAGAAACTCCAGATCTGCCACTTCCAATAAACCATCCTGCATCAGTATTATCACAAGCTAACGGATTCGCATCTCTATATTCTCTTGGAATAATCACATCAGAAAAAGAATTGACACCTTTATTTTCAAATTGTTTAAATACTTCTTCACTTGATACTTCTAAAAATGAAGGAGCATAGGTTTTGCCATTTTTTACTTGGACTTCAACTGCTATTTCACCCCAAGTGTTTTCATCACCAAATGTTCCTATCTGTTGCCCAGCTTTTACTTCTGAGCCTTCTTTCAATCCATCTAATAGAGCAACGTGAAAATATCCAAAATAATAACCAGGATTATTTTTCGATACAATTTTAAAATTAGATTCAGTTCCATATGGATTTTCCTTATATGAAACACCAATAATATAGCCATCTACCGGAGAAAAATATTTAATTGACATCCATTCAAAAGTATGAGGAGTTTTGGCATATAAATCACTAGAATTAGGGACTCCAACTGGGATTAGATAGTGTTTCATACTTTTACAATTTTTATTTGTGGGATCGTGTTCATCAGTACTAGGCGTATAATTGTGACCAACACCAGATCTGATTTTTGATATTTTTGAAAACTTTTCAATTTCAGTAAAATTAAATTTGGCTATTTTAAGAGGATTATATGGATCAAAGCTGTCTGCATATTTTAGCTTGTCCCAAAAATCTTTGGTTTCTCCGCCACTACCTTGATTGTCTTTTTTTGCTTGGGCTATCCCTTTTAAACATTCATCTCTTGCCACAGCAGGAACATTTGCACATGGGTTTTTTGAATTCATATCTACACTAGATTTATCACCTTTTTGAATTTGATTAGGAGGTGCTTGATGTGTGGTTGATTTATTTGATGAGTTAATCATTTGGGTAGCCATTTGAATGTCGGAAGTTGTTTTTTGTATACACATATTTTTTGAAAAGTCAGGAGCACTAGAACAAAGTTCTTTTGGGTCCAGTTTATCCAACGTTCCTGAAATCATTGCTGATTGAATTGCATTAGAAATAAATTTAGTTAGATCATCTGGTGATGAAATATTAGGAGCAGGAGAAGGAGTTACAATATTAGGCTTACTACTTACGATTGGAGCTTTTGGAGGAATGGGTGTTTTAGGTGTTGACACAGTTGGAGGGGGAGAAACTGGAGGTATAGAGTTAACAGTTTTAGGATCAGTAGAATCTTTGGAGTCAGATTTGGTTTTAGAATTGGATGTAGACGGAAGGAGGGGTTTAGTTTCGTCTGACTTCGGGACAGGATTAGACTTAATTGAAGGAGCGGGTTTGGGCTCAGGTACTGGCTTTGAAGAATTAATACTCTGACTGTCAGTTTGACTTAATTGAATATTATTTTCTGTGGTTTTTGTTGTGTTATTATCTCCACAAGCTATTATAGGGGAAATTAATAAAATTAAAATAAGATTTATTTTTTTAAAATTACTCATGCAAAATTCTCTCGGAGAAATAGATTATTAAAAATAATTATATTAATATAATAAAATTAGTAACAATCTGCAAACTAAAGTTGTAAAATATATACGTAATTTTAAGGACCGGTAGCTCAGTTGGTAGAGCGCAACACTTTTAATGTTGATGTCGTGAGTTCGAGCCTCACCCGGTTCATTTCCTTCACTAATTCCTAGCTAATGGCTTTAATTTTCCTATCCAAGCAACAATTATTATTAATATGATCTGAATTATTGCTCTGATAACATGCCCTTGTTGCGAAAGTCTGCTTTCACCAATTTCAATATCATTTATCCACATATTTATATTTGCCCAATATACAATTATAAGAAAAAGAATAAACCCTAAACTTGCAATTCTTCTTGATGAAGGTATTATTATCAAAATTCCTAACATGATTTCAAAAAGCCCACTTATATATACCCAAAATAAAGGATATCCGATAATTTTTGGAACTATTGGCTCAAACCAATCAGGATCTAAAAAATGTTGTATTCCTATGTATATAAACCAACTACCATAAGTAATTGCAAGAATCAGTCTTATTAGATCTGCGTTTATATTTTTTATTATTTTGAAAATCATTGTTTAATATTAATTTTAATTTCTTTTTTATACTAGTTCGTATAGTATGTAACAATAATCTCTATATTTTACTATGATCAGAATTGCTACAGCTATATTTGCCAGTTATATTATTGGAGCGATCCCATTTTCATTTATGATAGGATCCAAATATAAACAAAACTTGTTTCTAAAAGGTAACAGGAAATCAGGTGCTGCCAATGTTTTGAAAACTTCTGGATTAAAACCAGCTCTTTTGGCTTTTACAGCGGATTTCACAAAAGGCTCAGGAACTATGATTGCTGCAAGATCTCTAGGTTTTGATAATAGTATAGTTATTGTATTGGCCATGAGTACTATAGTAGGGCATTGGAAATCTATCTTTATAAGATTTAAGGGTGGGGATGGCTATGCTACGTTAGCAGGAATTACTCTCTCATTATTTAATGTTGCAGGTTTTATTACATTTGCGGGAGCTAGCATGATAACCTACTTAGCTAGGTTTTTTAAGTATTCATCCACATTAAGTGTACCTGGTGGATATCTGATATTATTGATTTGTACAAGAAATATGAATGTTCAAGTAACTGGAATGGGTGTTATTTACTTTTTGGTTTTCTTTAAATCTAATTATCCCATTATAAGACAAAAATACCTGAATTAATTAAACACTATAACTAATTTAACAACTTATTTATGGCTTCAGATAACTATAAAATTGGAATAGATTTAGGTGGTACAAAAATTGAAATTATACTGCTCGATAAAAGCGGAACTGAACTATTTCGAAAAAGAATTAAAACACCGCAAAATAGCTATAGTCTTACATTGGAATTAATTTCAAAATTAGTTTTTGAGGCTGAAAAATTGATCAACTTTGATGCTACAGTAGGAATAGGAATCCCTGGTAAACTTTCACAAAAAAATGAATTGATTGAGTATGCAAATAGTACTTACCTAATAGGCAAACCATTGATTTCCGATTTGGAAAATTTGTTGAATAGAAAAATAAATGTTCAAAATGATGCTAATTGCTTTACATTATCTGAATATACAGATGGAGCTGGAAAAAATGTTGATTCACTATTTGGTGTAATACTTGGCTCAGGCGT
>Ga0114933_10001341_pt1 | contig 27630 bp, 23 predicted proteins | sample 4SBtaG_FD_89691 | JGI IMG/M metagenome (GOLD analysis project Ga0114933, IMG submission 89691) | Deep subsurface microbial communities from Kolumbo volcano to uncover new lineages of life (NeLLi) - 4SBTROV12_W25 metaG | ecosystem: Environmental > Aquatic > Marine > Volcanic | place: Kolumbo... | reverse complement strand
GCATTGAGAACAGATTTCTGAGAGGCCAGTAGCACATGTGACCAGATGTATCCCGCTACAAAATCAACATCATCTGATTTGACCAGTTTATCGGTAACTTGTTTCCCGGTTTCCGGCTTGAATCCATCATCTGCAAAGATGACCTCAATATCGAGATCGCCCATTGTGCCGTTTAGATCCTCGACCGCGAGATTGACCGCGTCCCGCATATCGTTGCCGATAACGGCTGCCCCGGTGGTCAGCGTCGTTACAAAACCAATCTTCACACTCTCTGCCGAACCCACGCCCGGCAATGCCAAAATCATCAGCGCCAATGTTCCGCGCATAAAATTCTTGATCACTTTAATTCCTCCTCATGAATCACAGCCTGCCCCTCGCTCACGCAGTCCTTTCTTGGATGAAAGCCTGATAAGGCTTTTTGAACCCTAGCAGTCGAATCGCTCGCGACGGTCGAACTCCGGTAGTATTTTAAACAATAATAGGCACTTCGAAACCTTTGGCCTACCAAAGCCGTCATCGTGAAATGGATACACCTCAGACGCTTGTTATCGGAGCGGGCATGGTTGGCAGTTGTTGCGCGCTGCATCTTCAACGCGCAGGCCACAAGGTTGCCCTGATCGACCCTCATCCGCCGGGCAGTCAAACGAGTTATGGCAATGCCGCGACGATTGCGACGTACGCCTGTATCCCGGTAAATCATCCCAAATTACTGAAATCCCTTCCGAAACTCCTGTCCGGATCGGAACGGCCGCTATCGATTTCTCCTGCCTACGTGCCCCGTATGGCGCCCTGGCTTTTGTCGTTTTTGCGCCATTGTCGGCGCGAGCGGGTCGACCAGACCATCTCCGCGCTGGGCGCACTGCTCCGGCATGCCGAAGACACTACTCTTGCGCTCGTCCAGTCAGCAGGCGCCGGGGATTTTATTCGCCGTAACGGAACACTGTATCTTTATTCGGATGCCAATAGCCGTTTGGCTGCTCAAGACGACATCGCCCGGCGGCGGGAACAAGGCATGTCGATCACAGAAGTTGAAGCTGACGCAGTGCGGGAACTCGAACCCGCGCTCGCCCCCATCTTTGCTGGCGGAATACTTTACAACGACGGTTTTCAACTGAGCGATCCGCAACAGGTGATCATGAGACTCGTCGATCAATTCGCACAGGACGGTGGTGAAGTCATCCAAGACCGTGTTGACCGCATCGAGTCCGCGGGTCTGGATCAGGTCACCGTGCATTTGTCTGGAACTTCAAAAACGGTCCACCATGCGGTCATTGCCGCGGGCGCCTGGTCTACCCGGATTCAGGGCCCGGTGCTCGATCGTTTGCCGCTTGACACAGAACGGGGGTACCACGTGATGTTTCCAGAAAACCTCTCGACCCTGTCACGGCCGGTGGGGCTCGCTGACGCCGGACTCTATCTTTCCCCTGTCGATGGTGGCTTGCGGGCAGCGGGAACCGTTGAACTGGCAGGTCTTGATGCCAAACCCGACCCAAAGCGTCTTGACTATATCGAGCAGGCTGCCCGCCGTGCACTACCGTCGCTGAAACAGCGCGGGGATACCTGGCTGGGCTTTCGACCCACATTCCCTGATGCCCTGCCGGTTATCAGTCACTCATCAAAACATCCGTCGGTGGTCTACGCCTTCGGTCATCAGCATGTGGGGCTGACGCTTGGCGCTGTCACAGGGAAACTGGTCCAGCAGATGATTGACCGTGAGACACCTATCGTCGACCCGACACCCTATCGAGCCCAACGGTTTCTGAGCTGACGATCGCTAAGCGATCAGATCCGCTACGGCGCGCAAATACATCCGGGTCGCGCGGACACACTGCTCAATCCCAACAAACTCGTCAATGGAATGCGCCTGAGACAAGGAGCCTGGACCGCAGACGACTGCGGGCGTCTTGAGATGGGGGGCATCCGTTGCTCCAGGAAAGGACCTGGCACGCTCGGGGCGGCCTGTGAGGTCTGCCGATGCATTAAGCAGAGACTGGACTACGGGTGACTCGACGGGCAGATCATTGGCAGGAATATCCCAGGAAGGCTCACTGAGTTCATAGCGAAAACCTGGATCTTCCTGTGTTAACGGATCGAGTCGGGCCGCGATATCCTGGTGCACCTGTTCAGTTTCATCACTGGGCAGCACTCGGCGATCGATCTCCAGCTCGCAATAATCCGGTACCGCGCTGGCGAGATCACCGCCACGGATAACGCCCGGACTGTAAGTGCCATGCCCACAAAGCGGATGCGGCTCTCTAGATGCCAGCTCCTCGTTGTAATCGGAAAGCGCATTAACAACACGGGCCATACGCTCGATGGCATTTTCCCCCTGTTCCGGAATACTGGAGTGCACTGCCTTGCCAAACGTCCGAATGAATAAGCCAAATTGTCCTTTATGAGCCGGACAGACCGACAGATCTGATGGTTCGCCGATAATGCACTGATCGGCGAACGGACCGTTGCGTCCGATCTCTCGAGAGCCGATCATCTGCCACTCTTCGTCCGCCACGCCGCAGAGAATGAGCGACCCAGAGAGAGTGACATCGGCGTCCCGAAGCAAGCGTGCTACCTCAAGGTAGCACGCCAGGGCCGCTTTCATATCGCAAGATCCCCTGCCGTAGATCCGGCCGTTTTTTTCATGGGGTGTGTAAGGATCATCGTAGCCCTCGGTGGGCACCGTATCCAGATGTCCGCACAACATCAATGACGGGCGATCCTGATTGCCAGCTCGCGTGCCGAAAACGTTCGGGCGACCGGGCGCTGCCTCCCGGGAGGCAACCGTCAGGCCCAATTCATGCATCTGTTCAAGATAATATTCGCCGATCTCCTGCTCCCGATGACCGGGGCGAGCGTCACCCTCCATCGGATTTTCACTCGGGATGGCAATCATCTCTTTCAGCCAGCGGGTGATGGAACTGACCGATAACTGGTCAGAGAGTTCCCGGTACAGGTCTGTTGTCGTCGACTTCATCAGGGCAATACCATTTTCCGGGCCTTCCGTCATGCATCGGAAGATCCACTCTAGTGAATGCTTTTGAGCACGCGCAACATAGCACGAATCCGTGCCGCCAATGCTACACTCGCCGTCCCCTTATAGCCCTGACCCGGAACAGACATGGCCTACTTGGCAGAATACGGCCTTTTTTTCGCAAAAGCCCTTACCCTCTTTCTGCTGATTGTCGGCATTCTGTTGACTGTCGTCAGCGTCGCCATGCGCAATCGGCATGTGCCGTCCGAACAAATTGACGTAAAGCGCATTAATGACCGCTTCCGGGATATGGCTGACGCGCTCGAGATGGCCACTTTACCTCCCGCGCTTGTAAAAAAACGACAAAAGTCGCAAAAGAAAGAACGAAAAGCCCGGGCGAAATCTGAGAAGAATGCGCCAGAGGAGCCCAAGAAGCGTGTTTTTGTGCTGAATTTCAATGGTGACATCCGTGCCAGCGAAGTCGCCCTGCTGCGCGAAGAAGTCACCGCCATTCTGCTCGGGGTACGTGAGGGCGATGAAGTGCTGGTCAGGCTGGAGAGTGCCGGCGGCATGGTCCACGCCTATGGTCTTGCTGCTTCCCAAATCATGCGCCTTCGTGACGCCGGGGTCGATGTCACGGTCTCGGTCGACAAAATCGCGGCCAGTGGAGGCTATTTGATGGCGTGTGTCGCCAACCGCATACTGGCCGCCCCTTTCGCTGTGATTGGCTCTATTGGCGTGGTCGCCGAGATCCCCAACTTCAACCGCCTGCTGAAAAAACACGACATCGATTACGAGCAGATCTCCGCTGGCGAATACAAACGCACGATCAGTATGCTGGGAGAAACCACTGACCGGGCGCGGGCGAAGGTGAAAGAAGAGGTGGAGCAGACCCACACGCTGTTTAAGGATTTCGTTAAAGCCCGTCGACCCATCGTTGATCTTGACGCGGTCGCAACAGGCGAGCATTGGCTCGGAACCCAGGCACATCAACTGAAACTAGTCGATGACATTCGCACAAGTGATGACTATCTTATGAGCCTTCGCGACGCCGCTGATATCTTTGAGGTGGAATACACCATCAAGAAAAAAGTGCTCGACCGGTTGTCAGGCCTTATCGGCCAGCTCGGCAAAGCTCGGACACTATCCAATAATGATGCGCCGATCACCCGGCTGTCCTGAGGCGCTGGGATGATCTATCAGCTTGGAGACCAAATTCCGCAGCTGGACGAAGATGTTTACATTGCTCCCAGCGCGGACGTGATTGGCTCCGTCAGCCTTGGCGCCCGTTCCAGCGTCTGGTTTGGTGCTGTCCTTCGGGGAGATAACGATCAGATCTCGGTGGGGGCCAGGAGCAACATCCAGGACAATACGGTAATCCATGTCGATGCGGGCGTTCCCGTGACAATCGGCGACGACGTCTCGATCGGTCATAGCGTGGTCATCCATGGATGCACCATCTGTGACAAGGCGCTGATCGGCAATGGGGTGGTGGTTCTGGATTTTGCTGAGATTGGCGAGAACAGTCTCGTGGGCGCCAACGCTTTGGTCACGGAACGCAAACGTTTCCCCGCGAGATCGCTGATCCTTGGCTCGCCTGCCAAAGTCGTCAGGGAACTGACCGATGAAGAAGTCGAGCAACTCAGCCGCAATGTCCAGAGCTACCTGAACAAAGCCCAGCGCTATCGAACCAGCCTGCAGCCTGTGAGCTCCTAGCATTAGGCGTCTCGGTCTCCTGGAGAGAAATACGGCAGAAAATATAGACTTGTTGCAGCGCAGCATGTCATACTGATTGCCGTCATGCTGCATCTCGAATCCCCTACCGATGCCAAGCGCTGGTGCACTGACCAGCGGTCTCAAGGTAAAACTCTCGGCTTTGTGCCTACCATGGGAGCACTGCATAAAGGTCATCTTTCGCTCGTGACCCGGGCTCGAACAGAGAACGGAATCTGCTGCGCCAGTATCTTTATCAATCCGCTGCAATTTGAGGATCAAGGGGACTTTGACGCCTATCCTAGGGATAAAGAATCAGACCTCGCACTGCTCGAGGCCGAGGGATGTGACATGGTCTTTATGGGTAGCCTTGAAGAGTTTTTCCCTGAGTTCTCTGATCTTGCCAAAATCGACATTCTCCCGGCAGGGCCTCATGGGTCGGGACTTGAGGAACAATTCCGGCCAGGGCATCTCGACGGTGTTCGAACCATCGTGGAGCGGCTCTTTTGCACTGTCGGACCGTCGAGCGCCTATTTCGGCGAAAAGGACTTTCAACAGACTCTGGTCGTTTCTGACCTCGCCCGGGAGATGGGTTATCCCACTATTGTGGTATGTCCGACAGTTCGGGAAGACTCAGGCCTGGCTCTGTCATCCCGCAACGTCCGATTGAGTCCGGATGAAAAAAATCTTGCGCATCAGATATATCCGGCACTGCTAGCGGCCCGTGACGTGTGGCAGTCAGGCGAACGGACTGCCGACAGACTCTCTGCCGCCATGACCGACCACCTTAACCATGACGGACTCATCGTCGAATATGCGGAAGTCCGGGACCCGGCGCATTGGACAGCCCAACTGCCCCAAACCCCGCTTGAGCGTGCCCAGGCACTGATTGCCGTGCGTATCGGATCAGTGCGCCTGATCGATAACCTGAGACTTGATCGGTAGCACCACCGGACTTCGCTATGACGTATGCGCTCTTGGAAGTCCGTTAGTGCTCGCCGCCTGCCTTGAAATTGAAAACCGCTCCCTCTTTGATTCCGGAGGGCCAACGCGACGTCAATGTCTTCATTCGGGTGTAGAACCGAACGCCTTCAGGACCGTGCATATAGTGATCGCCAAAGAGTGAGCGCTTCCAGCCTCCAAAACTGTGGAAAGCAAGCGGCACCGGAATCGGAACGTTCACGCCTACCATGCCGATCCGGGCACGGTGCCCGAAATCCCTCGCGGTATCTCCATCTCGGGTAAATATCGCGGTTCCGTTTCCATACTCGTGACCATTGACGAGCTCCAGTGCCTCCTCGTAGTTCTCTACGCGAACCACAGACAAAACCGGTCCAAATATCTCATCGCGGTAAATATCCATTGCCGGTTTCACACGGTCAAACACGGTGGCACCAACAAAACACCCCTGCTCGTATCCTGAGACAGAAATATCACGGCCGTCTACGACAAGATCCGCACCCTCTTCCACGCCCCGATCGATATACCCCTTGATCCGGTCACGCGCATCCGGGGTGATAACAGGTCCCATTTCCACACCATCCTGGTCATACGCTCCGACTTTGAGCGTCTCGATCCGGGGGACAAGTTGCTCCATCATTCGATCCGCTGTGTCATCGCCGACAACGACAACGACCGAGATCGCCATACACCGTTCTCCTGCTGAACCATAGGCGGCGCCCATCACGGCATCGACCACCTGCCCCATATCCGCATCGGGCATCACAATCATGTGATTCTTCGCACCACACAGTGCCTGAACGCGTTTGCCATGTGCGCAACCAGTCCGATAAATGTGTTCGCCCACCGTAGTGGAGCCCACGAAGCTCACTGCCTGAATGGTTGGATCAGTCAACAGGGTATCCACGGCCTCTTTATCCCCGTTAATGACATTGAGCACCCCATCCGGCAGGCCCGCCTCAGTCATCAGGCGCGCCATGTATCCGGCACAGGAAGGATCACGCTCTGAGGGCTTGAGCACAAAAGTGTTTCCACAGGCTATCGCCACCGGAAACATCCACATGGGCACCATCGCCGGGAAGTTGAAGGGTGTAATACCAGCGACCACCCCCAGCGGCTGGCGCATACTCCAGGAATCGACACCGTTGGCCACCCCTTCACTGAACTCTCCTTTAAGCAGTTGCGGGATGCCGCAGGCAAACTCGACCACTTCCAGCCCACGCGTGATCGAGCCCTTGGCATCGTCCACGGTCTTGCCGTGTTCGGAGGACAGAAGACGGGCGAGTTCATCCATGTTCTGGATCAGAAGCTCTCGATACCGGTACAGCACCTGCACCCGACGGGCGGGCGGCACCTCCGCCCAATCGATAAACGCGTCTGCAGCATTGGCAATTGCGTGGCGCACCTCGTCGGCGCTCGCCAATGCCACCTGCCGGGCCACTTCTCCGGTAGCGGGGTTGTAGACGTCACCGTATCGCCCACTGGATCCTGAAACGACCCGGCCGCCAATGTAATGGCCGACTTCTTCCTTGACTGCTGTATCCATGATGCTAATTCCTTGACTCTTTTACATAGCGGGTCATGCTAACTTCCTTCATACATGCCCGTTCATCGTTCAAACACTATGCGAAAACACCGCTTTGAGCGTACGAATCTGCGCCATGCCCTCTCCAAAAAACTCTTGGTGCTCTCGCTGGGATTACTTCTGGCAGCCCCGATTGTCGGCTTTTCGCAGAAACTTCACAAGTTCAACAACCTGACTGAAGTGGTCTATTTTTTCGAGGTGACCCTCTACTGCGGGCTTGCTACCGATGCCGTAATCAGGGGATACCACCATCTTGAAGACGGCTTCCGCCGAACCCATCACCTCACCTCGGAGGAGATGGATGAACAACGCGGCAAAGGATGGAACCTGGCTCATGCCGAATGGCAAAATCGGGGGCTGGGCGGCTTTCGGGCATGGTGTGCCACGGAAGGACGCGAGGCCGCCAATGCGCTTTCCTCTTTCCCACCACCCGCATAACCCTGCTTGTTGAATACACCAAATAAGGGCAGAATCTTTTGCGATACCGTTGCCCACCCGGCAATGACGAACACCGAAACCAGTCGATATGTATCGACACTATCGAGACTGCCATGAACAAACCCATCAGCGAAAACCAGAAAAAAGACATCGCCCACGCACTGCACCCCTATACCAATCTTGCAGCGCATGAGGAACAAGGGCCGCTTGTCATCTCACGTGGGGAAGGCGTCTATGTCTGGGATGATCGGGACAATCGTTACCTCGAGGGGCTGGGCGGGCTTTGGTGTGTCTCGTTGGGTTTTTCAGAGTCTCGGCTGGCCAAGGCGGCGGCTGATCAGTTTGCTGCGTTGCCCTACTCGCACACGTTCGCGCATCGCTCGACAGAGCCCGTCATCGCGCTTTCTGAAAAGCTGTTGGAAGTGGCGCCCGAGCCCATGACCAAGGCCTTCTTCCTAAGCTCAGGTTCAGAGGCTATCGACGCAATGATTCGCTTTACCTGGTACTACAACAACGGTCGGGGTCTGCCGAAGAAAAAGAAAATCATCTCCCGCAAACGCGGCTACCACGGCGTCACCGTGGCTGGGGGCAGCCTGACGGCAATCCCCCTGATGCAAAACGATTTTGATCTGCCGCTTGAGCGGATGCTTCACACTGACACGGCCGGGTATTACCGCTACAGCGAGGCCGGCGAATCAGAAGAGGCATTTGCCACAAGGCTTGCTGACAACCTGGAGCAGCTGATTCTCAAGGAAGATCCTGACACCGTCGCCGCGTTCGTGGCGGAGCCTGTTATGGGTGCTGGGGGCGTCATGGTTCCCCCGGCCACCTACTTTGAGAAAATCCAGGCGGTGCTGAACAAATACGACGTATTGATGGTGGCGGATGAAGTCATTTGCGGTTTCGGGCGCACCGGCAACATGTGGGGTTCCCAGACTTACGGCATCAAGCCCGATATGGTGACCTGCGCGAAGCAGCTGTCTTCAGGCTATCTGCCGATCTCGGCGCTCATGATCTCGGACAAGATCTATGACGTTCTGAAGTCACAAAGCAAAAAGCACGGCGCACTCGGCATGGGCTACACCTATGGCGGGCACCCGGTCTCTTGTGCTGTGGCTTTGGAAACCCTCAAGATCTACGAAGAGCGCAACATCCTCGATCATGTCAGGAACATCGCGCCACATTTCCAGGCACGCCTTGGCGAATTCGGGACAAGCCCGATTGTCGGTGAGGCGCGCGGGGTCGGTTTGATCGGCGCATTGGAAATCGTGATGGATAAATCAACCCGTGATCAGTATCCGCCCGAAGTCAAAGCCGGAGCCCAGATTGCGGCTGCCGCATTGGCAAAGGGTCTGATTGTGCGCGCCCTGCCGGGTGACGTGATCGGTATTTGCCCACCTCTTATCATCACTAAAGAACAGATTGACGAACTGTTTGACGCACTGGCGAGCGCCGTCGACGATACTGCCAACATTTTGAAACAAGCGGCCTAAACCGCGCCTCCTCGTGAAGTCCTGTCCGTTCGGACTCTGCCGACTCGGCTTGCGAGCGATATGTGCCCTGCTTTTGTTGGGCACCATTTCGGTGGGCAAGGCCGATCCCTCTATTAACGTTTGGCTAAGCGCTGAGTTTGAGAACGGCTGGCCGGTAGAAAGCAATTCAAACCGGTTTGGCTGTAACGACAAGATTTATGCCGTCATTGATCTTCTTGAACTTGAGGGCGGAGCACATCGCCTGCAGGCCGACTGGACCGACCCCGGTGGCAAAATCCGAGAGCATGTTGACTACCCTTTTAATGGTGCTGGCAGTACCCGCATTACGATATGGCTAAAGCTGCATCCCCCTAAAGGTTCAGCGCTCTTCAGCTTCTTTAATCCTGCTATGGGGATGGATGATTTCATCGGCTTTTGGGAACTGGCCATCCGCGTGGACGACGATACCCGTTTCAATACTGAGTTCGAAGTACTCTGCTGACTCCCAACCGACCAATACACACTGACCATGCTTAATCATTGCAACACGCCTTTGCGCCTGTTGACTTGCTGCCTGGCTTTTTTTCTTTTTTCGCCGGCCATTGCCGATGAAGAAGCCGATGACGGCAGCGGCCGCGTCGACCAACTGCATGACGAGTGGTCAAAGTGGGTGCTGAAAACGGCCAACCAGGTCGATGGGTTCTTCTCAAACTCGCAGGCGAGTGAGACCGATCAGCAGACCCGGCTTAGGGCATTTCTCCGGGTTCGCTACGATGGTAACGAGGGCACCAGGCTCAACCCGGGTATTCGCGCCCGAATCTCCTTACCCAACACCGAAAACCGTCTCAAGCTCATACTGGGTGATGACGAGGACGAGGGCCGCCTGAACGACCTTGATGACAACCAGCAAAATATCAGTCTTCAGGTACGGGGCAAGCGCGAGACCGCGTTAAAGCAGATCCGCTTCGATATTGGAATACGTCGTCGGGACAGCAGGTATCAGCCCTACGTACGGGCCCGACACAAGAAAGCTTTCACCACAGACGGTCCCTGGGTGGCGCATTTGACCAACTCCTTTTACTATTTCACCAAAAGCAAATTTGAGTATCGGGGCCAGGCTGACTTTGACCGGGTAATCGGCCAAGACTTTTTCTTTCGCCCAACCACCGTAGTGCGCTGGTACGAGAACAACTCCAGCGAGTGTGATGATAGCTGGTGTCTCGACCAGTATTTCAGCCTGTATGAAAAACTGCGGCGCTCAAAATCAGAGGCGATCGCCTATGACCTGGAGATTTATCTTCGCGATAAACCGGAGTTTGATGTATTCGATGCTGTCTTGAAAGCACGCTACCGAAGGATGACCAAGAAGAAATGGTTATTCTGGGAGGTCGAACCGGGCGTACATTTCCCCTCGGAATATGGTCACGTTGCCACCTTCCGATTCACGGTGCGGCTTGAGGGCATCTTCGGCTACAACACGACGGTCGATATCAATGAAAACTTTATGCCAGTGAAAGCGCCGTGGGATCAAAATACGCAGTCTGTTGAATAAGAACGTGATGTTTAGTTGGCGCTTTGCGCGTTGAAGTACATCTTGTAGGCAACGAAGTATTTGTTGATGTTCCTCACATAATCTACTGTCTCACGCCCTATTTGCTCTGCCGCGAGCACTTCAACATTGCCAAACCATCTGTTGGGGTCAAAGCCACGCGGTTGCGCCTTTTTTCGAAGACGGCGTATCCGGTTGGGCCCCGCGTTATATGATGCCCACGCAAAGTCCATCTTGGCAGCAGGATGAATCTGTGAATCGCTGAAGTAATGCTCGCGTAAAAACGCCATATATTTGGTACCCGCGTGAATATTGTTCTCGACCGTGCTGATATCGGGAATTCCAACGTTCTTGTCCGCAGCAGTGCTCGGCAACAATTGCATCACGCCGATTGCCCCGGCACTGCTTACTGCAGATTGATTCAACCGTGATTCCTGATAGGCCTGAGCAACGAGTTCGAGCCAGTCGATGCCATAAGTCTGCCCATAGGTTTCGAATAATTCACGCATTAGGCGTAGCCGCTCTCGGTCACCTTTCGACACGGGGTTGGTGATCCAGCGGTTTTTTTCATAATACCGGGTGAAAAGAATATTGCCCAAAAGCGAACCCTTGCGATTCTTATCTACAAACTGATTCAGGCTTGCCAGTAGTGCCGCATTGTCTTGGCGTACCGCCCAGGCGATTTGGCCGCCCTGGTGGATCGCCAAGTCGGGGTAGATACGGATGTTGCTGAGCATCTTGCTCCAAATGGTAGCGATATGCCTATCCGCAACAGCCAGCTGAATCGCTCCGGCATCCAGCATCTCCAAAATGTCTTCCGTGCTAAGTTGCTCTTTGGCTTCCGATATGTCCACCGGGGCGAGCCCTTTGCTCAAGAGAAGTTCATTAAGGGACTTAAGGTGCATGATGTAGCTGGAGCCCTTTCTCGCAACTACGGTCCGTCCAGACAAATCACTTAGTGATGTCAAAGCCTGGCCATCCCGCCGGCCGATAATGACCTCGTCCACAGCCTTAAGGTAGGGCTTGGTGAAACTGACGTGCGCCAAACGCTCTGGTGTGATGGTCAACCCTGCCGCAACAACATCACCGTGCCCCGAAGTGAGTCTGTCCAGCAGTTGGTCAAACGGCACGGGCACAAAGATCAACTTGACTCGATCCTCCAGCGATGAAACTGAGGAATTAAGGAGTTTTTCATACTCCATCATTAGGTCGTACTCGAATCCCCGAGGGGATCCCTGGTCAAAAAAGAAGTTCGTTCTCCCATAGGACACAAGAACCCTTAGAAAGCGCCGCTCACGTATCCTGTCGAGATCACCCAAAAAGGGTCGTTTGACTCGCTCGAGCAATTGACCCGACTGAGCATGCTCAGCAAGCCCGCTTCCCGATCGGGACGCGTCGCTGTTCGAGAACGGTGACCTGATTTCAACTCGCAGTCTCAAATCGAACTGAGCCGGATCGGCATCATTGACATACTCCGGGGCTGCGGAGGAGGTCGCGGAATGGACTGACAGGTCATTGCCTAAAAGATCCGAGTCATCGGAACAAGCTCCGAGGAGAGCAAGCGTTATCGCCGCAAGAGAAACGCCGAATAGCCTAAAAAGGGGCCTCCGCCGGGGAAAGTATGTCTGAGTATGCTGAGAGGCGAAGGACATCAGGTTGTCCGTTAACGGGGAAATCAGTCAGCGCAGCGAGTGAGCCGCCTCACACAGGTTTGACAACTTGCGCCGGGAGAGATTCCGGCCCAGAAGACCCAAACCACAATCTGGGGCCGCGATGAGTCGCTCCGCGTCGATATGCATCAATGCCGCCTGCAGGCGATCACGGATAACCTCGACAGGTTCCACTTCACTTTTTGCGATTGCCACCACACCCAAAATGACCGTGGTGCGCTCAAACCGCTCCAGCAGAGCCAGATCGTTATGACGATGGGCGTCTTCCAGTGATATCGCATCGATAGACGCGTCCTCAATCGCACCGGCAAGATCGAAGTAACTTTGTCGGTCCGCTTTGGGATAGTCCACACTGTCGATCCGATCAGGATAACCGCAACACATATGAACGGTTTTGACGACATCCTTTGAGCATTTATGGAAGGCCCGCTCCAGGTGCTCAAAGCCAAAATCAAGCGCATCTTCAGGTTTTCGTGCAAACAACGGCTCATCGATCTGGATGTATCGACATCCCGCCTGTGCGAGATCAAGCACTTCCCTGTTTAGGGCATCTGCAAGATCTGCGCCGCGCCGCCTGGGATCATCGTAGTACGCATCGGCTGTGGTATCGCCGATGGTCATTGGCCCTGGCATAGTGACCTTGACCGGACGTTGGGTCAGATTCTGCGCTCTTTGCCAGTCATGCCTCAAAAACGGATTCTTGGCGCGGACGGGCTGTCGAATCGTGGGCAATCGGGCGACGTAAGCCCCATTGCGCAGCGTTTTCTCCGTCAGGTTGGAAAAGTCGATCCCCTCAAGATGTCGGCAGTGATAGTGAATGTAATTTTCCCTCGGCACCTCACCATCAGTCGGAATATCAATTCCCACCTGCTCCTGGTCACCCAGCACCTCGGCCACCCCTCGGGAGAGCGTTGCTTCGGCATCAGCGCCAAGCGCAGCCATGGCCTCCGCCCACCACCTCGTGGGATCCGAGGTATCCGTCCCCTCTGGCGTGTTAAACCAATCGGGTAACGCGACAAATTCAGGTTTTGGGTAAGCCCCAATACAGGTCGTTTGAATCATGTGAATCTCAGTGACGGGTACTTGAAAATCTTGCTGAAGATCGCTCGCGCGCTTCTTGCCTTATTCGTTCTCGACAGCTGAGTCCACTTGTTTGCCAAGATTGCCGGGATCAAAAATACTCTGGTACTGACGCCCTTCCTGGTTGGCCTCCACTGCAGCGTCAGCGCCAGTCTCAGTCTCGACAGCGGAATCTACCTGTTGGCCGAGGTTGGTGGGTGCAAAGATGTTCTGGTACTGGCGCCCTTCCTGGTTGGCCTCCACTGCGGCCTCTGCACTTTCGCCGCTCGCCTCCCGTTTGGCTTTTGCCTCGGCAAGTTTTTGCTGCTTCAGCGCTTCAAACCGAACCCGATTCTCCTCAGCGACTCTCACCTTGCACTCGTCTACATCATAGCCCTGCGCAAACCACAGGCCCGCGAGCAGACTGACCACGATGAGTCCAGTCAGCGCGCCAACCGGGATGCGCATCGGACGCGGCGATGACGCTGTGCCCGTGCTCGGCAAGCCCTCTGCCGCCAAAGCACTTGCCGCCTTCTCTTCCTTGCGCTTGAGATACTCATGCACTACTGCAGCAATCAAGGTGAGTCCGATGATAATGACGGCGAGCGCGCTGATGGACGGGTTGATCCCATAACGCACCTTGCTGGCCAGCACAGTCGTCAGCGTGCTCTCAGAAACGATGGTGAATACGGTCGTGTTGTAGTTTTCAAACGAAGCCAGAAACGCCAGAACGGCCGCCGAGGCAATAGCCGGCTTCAGGAAGGGCAAAAGAATTTTTCGGAAGACCTGGGTATGCGTGGCCCCCAAATCCAAGGCCGCCTCTTCAAGGCCGGGATCAAAGCGCTGCAGTCGGGCCAGGAAGACCAACATGGCGTAGGCTGCGATAAAAGTCGACTGGCCAATAATGGTCATGAAGTAGCCGTCGTAAAAAAAGCCGTCCTCTGCACCGAGTACGACCCGATCGATTCTTTCCCAAAAGACGAGCGTCGAGATGCCGAGCACCACGCCAGGAACCAGAATCGGCGAAATCGTCACCGTATACATCACCGAGCGCGCGCGTTTCTGCAGTTGGGTCAGCAAAAGCGATGCCGCCAATCCTATGGGCACCGCGAGCAATACCACCCCAATCCCTACAAACAGACTGCTACGCAGGCCACCCATCAGATGCTTATCCTTGACCAGGACATCAAACCACTCGCCCGTGATGCAGTTCCAGGGTGAAATCGAAGGAAACTCGGAACTGTTGAATGCCGTAAAGGACATTACGACCAAAGGACCGAAGAGGTAGGCAAAAAAGAGCAGGATGTAGAACCCAACTGCTATCCGCATGACACCTGCGGAAGTCATCGGCCGATCTCTCCAATCTTGACTTTAAAAATCTTCATCACAGCCAACACCAGAAGCACACAGGTCAGCATCAGCACAATGGCGTAAGCCGATCCCCGGGGCCAATTGCTGCCGGTGTTAAACCACTGATAGATGATCTGGGTAAACCAAAGACTGCTTGGACCTCCCAGGATCTGGGGCGCCGCCAACGCACCCGCTGACAGCATGAAAACCATGGTACAGCCGGAGGTAATGCCCGGCTTGGCGAAGGGAATCACCACTCGGCGGTGAATTCTGAACCAGGAGGCTCCCATATCCCGCGCGGCTTCGATCTGATTTTTGTCGAGACTCTCTACCACGTTGTAGATCGGAAAAATCATGAGCAAGATATAGGCGTAGCCGAGTCCTGCATACAGTGCCACATCCTCTCGAACAAAGTCGATCGGCTGGGACAGGATACCGAGCCCCATAAGCATGGCGTTGATGGTTCCCTCTTCGCCGAACAGGATTCGGAATGCAAACGCGCGCAGCAATTCATTTACCCAGAACGGGATGATGAGAGAGAGCACCAGTAGCCTTGCCTTGCCACCTCGGGCTACCTGAGCCAGGTAGTAGGCGATGGGATAGCAAATCGCCAGATCAAAGATGGTGACAAACACAGCCGCGATAATCGTACGGAAGAAAACTGTGACATCGACCACATTAAATGGGTCTGGATTATTGGGGCTGCCGTACGCGAGGAAATGGTAATTGACCAGAGTGTAGACATCTTCGGGTCCGCCCATCTTGGACGGATCCATCTGCTGCCAGTTATGCCGGAAAGAAAAATCCAGCATGAACAACTGGGGCAGGACGATCATGATGATGACCCAAAGTGCGACCGCGCCCAGCATGTAGACTGAAAGCGCTACACCGTTCCTGGCCAAGAACCACCGGAGCCAGCCCAACATTGCTATACCCTCGGAGCTCAGTCAGCGGCGAGTTCGCCGTGGGCAAGCACAATCGCGCTTTGCGCTGAAAAACCGATAGTGATCCGCGAGCCGATATCATGGACGCCAGCGCTACCATCATTCATCACCGACATCCGAACCTGATCCCCAGACTCAGTCCGGAGCAGGAGATGCCAGAAATGACCCTCGAACTCCTGCTGGATGAGTTTGGCGGTCAGGCTGTTTTCATGAGCTGCCCCATCGGCCAAGCGGATGGCCTCTGGGCGAACAAACACAATCGCTTCGTCGCCGGACGTGACCGACGCCGTGCTTGAGAGCCGAGCCCCAAACCGTCCGGCCTGCGTCTCGACGGTAGCAGTTTCCCCGGAGACCTCAGCCACCCGCCCGGAGAAGACATTGTTCTCACCAACAAAAGAGGCCACAAAGGTAGTCTGAGGATGATCGTAGACGGTGGTACCGTCTCCGATCTGATCGATCACTCCCTGACGCATCACGGCGATCCGGTCGGACATGGTCAAAGCTTCGCCCTGATCGTGGGTGATATAGATGAAGGTGATCCCCGCTCGCTGCTGAATCGCCCGAAGCTCAGTACGCATGTGCTGCCGAAGTTTCAGATCGAGCGCAGACAATGGCTCATCGAGCAGCAACACCTCAGGTTCTGCACACAAGGCCCGGGCTACAGCGACCCTTTGCTTTTGCCCGCCTGACAGCTCATGGACCATCTTATCTCCTTGGCCTGGCAAGGCCACCAACTCCAGGAGCTCGTCAGCCTTTTTGCGGCGCGCCGTCTTGTCGACTCCCTTGACTTCAAGCGCAAAAGAGATGTTCTCCCATACGCGCATCAGAGGGAACAGTGCGAGATTCTGAAAGATCAACGCCGTGGGCCGGTGGTTGGGCCCGATACCGGCCATATCCTTGCCGCCAATCAGGACGCGACCCCGACTGGGCGGCTGGAAACCGGAAATTGCCCGAAGCAACGTGGTCTTGCCACAGCCGGAGGGGCCGAGAAAACTGAAAAATTCACCCCCCTCGATAGTCAGACTGGCATCCCGGACCGCGACGAAATCGCCGAATTGGACCCACACATCATCGAGTTGAACGTCTGCACTCATCGAATGACTGTAACCCATAAAAGCCATGGCGCTGATCCGATCAACGCCATGGCGTTAGGAAAGAACGTGCGCCCCCGGCCTAAACCGGGGGCAAGACTGCCTGGTTAGGCATTCACGAACTTGTTGCGGTACTCCGTACGAACGTCGGCATACCACTGCGGCTCTTTAGGCCACGGCCACAGATTGGCCAAGGAATTCCCAGGATAGATCTGAGTGAACCACTTGCCGTAATCAGCACTGGCATGCTTATCTGCGCCCAGCACAGCAGAGTTATAGCCGTGCTGACCCCATCCATCTATGCCGCCACCATCGATTGATCGCCCGGCGGCGACTGGATCAAAGCAGTAATCGAGGAACGCATAGGTTTCGTCGACGTTTTCGGCAGCCGATGAGATCGTGAGACCATCTACCCACGCCAACGATCCTTCGACCGGCGCACGGTAGATCACGGGCTTACCTTCTTTCATCTGCACGGTGGGCGGGCCATCCCAGGTCTGGCCGACCACAACGCCGCCGCTCATGAAGCCGTTCTTCTGACTGTCGGCATCGTTCCAGAAAAGCTTGATCTGGCTTTTGTGTTTAATGCAGAAGTCTGTCACGACCTGCCAAGTCTTACGCATCGTTGCTTCGTCAGCGTAAGCCGCGCGCATCGCACCCGGATCCAAGGCTCCCGTCGTTTCGAGATAGAGACCTGCTCCGAGCATGCCAGAATGCGGGCGCATCATGGTCTTGCCCTCAACATCTGACTGCCAGACGTCTCCATAGCTAGGCATTTCGCCGTCACGCGGCGGCGTCCACTTGTCTGAACGCCAGGCAATACCTTCCGTGCCCCAGATCTGCGGAAGCCAATGGGATCCCTGACCGCCGAAGTTCCACTCGTTGTCGCCTACCGCCAGCATCGCCGGGTTAAGGTTTTTCACGTTGGAGATACGGCCGTAATCGATCGGCTGGAGCAGACCCAACGGTTCCCACTGGAGCGAACGCATATTGGTTGGGCTACAGACATCAAAGCCTTTGCCCTTGGTCGCCTTCATCTTGTTGATGATTTCTTCGTTCGAGCCAATCCCGGTGAAGTTGACCGTGATTCCCGTTTTTTCCTTAAAGGATTTCAAAAACCCCGGCGGACAGTAGTCCGACCAGAGCAAGACGTTGACCTCGCCAGACGAGGCCAGCACCTTGGGGCTAACGATCCACGGACCTACTGCGGCCGCTGTAGAGACCGCAGCGGATTTTTTTACAAATGATCTTCTGCTGTGATTTGGTTTTTGATCTGACACTTTATCCTCCTGAGTGGTTTGATCTTTAACAGTTTCCAAGTTCCCCAGGTCTTTCCCCGAGGCCGGACACTTCCGGAAACCATGACGGATTCGCTAATCTGTTATGGCTTGCCAGACCTTAATATAAAGATATTTCTATTTTGTTGCACCGTTGAATCAGCCTTGCCGACGGCCCAAGACCCGCCAATACAGTATGTTCTGACAAACGGTACGCCCCAGCCTTGGTAAACAAAGGGGTACGACCCCTATTCCTGTCAGTATTCGGCCAGGGTTTCCCGGATCACTTCACAGATCCGGTCGATGTGATGTCGCTCACTCACTAACGGGGGGGCGACCAGGGCAGCGTCACCGGTCATCTTGATGTGCAGGCCATTTTTGAAAAGACGCTTTTGGAAATCTATTCCACGAACGCCGGGATTTCCCATCGGCTCCAGATCAATCCCCGCAAAAAGCCCGTAACCCCGAATGTCGGTGATGAGCGGAATATCGCTCAGCGCAAACACCTGCTCAAGGAAATACTCGGACAAATCTGCCGCGCGGCCGATCAGATTTTCTTTCTCGAAAATATCCATGGTTGCGATACCAGCGGCACAGGCGCCCGGATGAGCTGAATAGGTGTAACCGTGGAAGAACTCAATCGCCCCCTCAGCAGAACTATCCATGATTGCATCATACACCTTGTCGCTGACTGCGACTGCGCCCATCGGCTGCGCCGCGTTCGTCAAAGCCTTGGCCATCGTCATAATGTCAGGCGTGACGCCAAAGGCCTGCGATGCAAACGGCGTTCCCATCCGCCCGAAACCGCAAATCACCTCATCAAAAATCAGAAGAATCCCGTGGTCATCACAAATCTGGCGCAATCTCTCCAGATAGCCCTTAGGCGGTACGAGACAGCCCGTGGACCCTGCAACGGGCTCGACGATACAGGCCGCTATCGTATCGGGACCGTAGTTCATCGCGATACGCAGCAAGTCTTCAGCAAGATCAAGCCCTTCATTCGGCTGTCCCTTGACGAAGCGGTTTTCCGGAAGCCAGGTATGGCGCATGTGTACCACTCCCGGAATCCCCGGACCAAACGCCTGGCGGTTTTTGATCATGCCGCTTAGAGACACGCCTGCCATATTGACACCGTGATACGCCCTCTCGCGCGAGACGAAGCGCTGGCGCTGCCCCTCGCCTCGGACGTAGTGGTACGCGTAAACAATTTTCATCGCTGTGTCGACTGCTTCAGAGCCAGAGTTGCCGAAGAAAATATGGTCAAGCCCGTCAGGGGTCAGTTTCGCCACCCGGCGAGCAAGTTCAAAAGAAAGGGGTTGGGCCAACTGAAAAGGAGGCACATACGCAGAGGCCTTTAATTGGTCATGCACCGCCTGGGCAATTTCCGGCCTGCTGTGTCCAGCCGCGCAGCAGAATAGCCCGGAGGAGCCATCCAGAATCCGGTCCTCAGAATCGTTGTACATATAGACCCCTTCGCTACGAACAACAATCCGGGGATCAGCTTTGAAGTCCCGGTTGGAGGTAAAAGGCATCCAATAGTTTTCGAGGAATTCCGGATCGTATTTCATGATTTTTCCCTTTAAAGACTTCGCCAAAATGGTGGTTTTGCAAACCGAAGAATTATATGATACTCGGCTCCCCAGCCGCTCATCCGATCACTGCGCAAAACCGTGCTCAAGTGACCTGAAAACACGCTCTGTCGCCGAGAACGAAGCTACGGGCGGTAGAGACGGCGGCCCAGAAACGGGCAAATGGTGGCAACGCCAAAGCCCTTCTTTTTCGACATGGATCGCATCCTGGCCTGAGGGCTGGCGATGCGCAATAACAGGAGTGAAGTTGATGAAAATGACCACCGAGGAAGCGTTTGTCAAAGTCCTGCAGATGCATGGCATTGAACACGCCTTTGGGATTATCGGCTCAGCCATGATGCCGATTTCAGATTTGTTCCCGGCTGCGGGAATTAAATTCTGGGACTGCGCACATGAATGTAACGCGGGAATGAGTGCCGATGGTTACACGCGAGCCTCTGGCAAAATGAGTATGGCTATCGCGCAAAACGGTCCAGGTATCACTAACTTTGTCACTCCAGTGATGACGGCCTACTGGAATCATACGCCGCTGCTCCTTGTTACGCCGCAGGCGGCCAACAAGACCATAGGTCAGGGCGGCTTTCAGGAAGTCAAGCAGATGGCAATCTTTCAGGATCTCGTCTGTTATCAGGAAGAGGTCCGTGACCCGACGCGGATTGCAGAGGTACTGAACCGAGTCATCGAAAAGGCCCATCGCGGCTCAGCGCCCGCGCAGATCAATGTACCTCGGGATTTCTGGACCCAAGTAATCGATATTGAACTGCCGCAGGTGATCGACATTGAGCGCTCACCGGGCGGTGCAGACTCCATCGCCCGCGCGGCAGAACTGTTGTCCGAAGCAAAGTTCCCCGTCATCCTGAACGGGGCCGGTGTTGTGTTAAGCGGCGCCATCGAGGCGTCTGCCGCACTCGCCGAAAAACTGAGCGCGCCGGTCTGCTGTAACTATCAGCATAACGATGCCTTTCCAGGCTCACACGCCCTCTCAGCGGGCCCTCTTGGATACAACGGATCAAAGGCGGCAATGGAGCTCATTTCCAAGGCGGACGTAGTGCTGGCGCTCGGCACCCGGCTGAATCCTTTCTCCACCCTGCCCGGCTACGGTATTGATTACTGGCCCCAGGCCGCCCGTCTGATTCAGGTGGATATCAATGCCGACCGGATCGGCCTCACCAAACGGGTTGAGGTCGCCATTCAGGGAGATGCCCGGCGGGTTACACAGCAACTGCTTGAGCAGTTGGCACCAGGTGCCGGAAACGCCGGCCGCGAGGACCGGCTTGCCGAGATTGCCCGCAGCAAAACCGCTTGGTTCGAAGAACTTGCCACTATGAATCATGAGGACGACGATCCTGGCACCACCTGGAACCAACGCTCGCGCGACAGCCATCCCGAACGGATGTCTCCGCGCCAGGCTTGGCGGGCGATCATGGCGGCACTCCCCAAGGAGGCAATCATCTCTTCGGATATCGGCAACAACTGTGCCATCGGCAACGCTTATCCGAGTTTTGAGGCAGGCCGTAAATATCTCGCACCGGGGCTTTTTGGCCCTTGCGGCTACGGCTTCCCGTCGATTCTTGGCGCCAAGATTGGCTGCCCTGATACACCGGTCGTGGGCTTTGCGGGAGATGGCGCTTTTGGCATCTCGATGAATGAAATGACGGCCTGCGGAAGAAACGAGTGGCCCCCCATCACCATGATTATTTTCCGCAACTACCAGTGGGGTGCAGAAAAGCGAAACACCACCCTGTGGTACGAGGACAATTTTGTGGGCACGGAACTCAATGTAGGCGTCGAATATGCGGAAGTGGCCAAAGCGTGCGGCGTCCACGGCATTAAGGTCGAAACCGCCGAGGCACTTACTCAGGCACTCAATACAGCGATTGAAGAGCAGATGAACAGCAATGTCACAACGTTTATCGAGGTGGTTCTCAATCAGGAGCTGGGAGAGCCGTTCCGCCGGGATGCGATGAAAGCGCCCGTCGCTGTTGCCGGAATTAACCTTTCTGATATGCGTACTCAGCAAGCGGGTTAGAGGGCCAGTAAGGCAGTCGGGGAGGCTCCCTGCTGGATACTCTTGGCGAGGGGGATCTTGATCACCCCCTCACCTCAATTTACCGAAACCGGGGGGAAATGAGATGTTGATAGGAGTTCCAAAGGAGATCAAAAATCACGAATACCGGGTGGGCATGGCGCCCGCCAGTGTGCGGGAGGCCGTAACACACGGCCATCAGGTCATGATTCAGTCTCAGGCAGGTGAAGGGATTGGCGCGTCCGACGACGAGTATCGTTCGGTCGGGGCTGAGATTGTCGAAGACCCGAAAGACATTTTTGCCCGCGCTGAGATGATCGTAAAGGTCAAAGAACCGCAAGCCAACGAACGCGCCATGCTGTCTTCAGGGCAGATCCTGTTTACGTATCTGCATCTGGCACCCGATCCTGATCAAACCCGCGATCTCGTCACGAGCGGCGCTACCTGTATCGCTTATGAAACCGTGACCTCCCCATATGGCAGCCTGCCGCTTCTTGCACCGATGTCCAAAGTTGCCGGCAGAATGGCGATCCAGGCGGGGGCGTATTGTCTCGAACACCCCCACGGCGGCCTCGGCATGCTGCTCGGAGGCGTGCCGGGTGTTGACCCAGCGAAAGTCGTCGTACTGGGCTCCGGAGTGGTCGGCACGCATGCGACTCACATCGCCGTCGGCATGGGTGCAGATGTCTGGGTCATTGACCGCAGTCCTGAAGTCATTGAATCCCACTGGCAGCAGTTCGGGCGATCCACCAACACGGTCTTTTCAACCCGCGATGCTCTCGAGCGGCACGTGCTTGAGGCCGATCTCGTGATCGGCGGCGTGCTGATCCCGGGGGCTGCTGCACCCAAGCTCGTCACAGCAGAGATGGTGTCGGCCATGAAACCGGGTTCTGTCATCGTCGATGTCGCAATCGATCAGGGCGGCTGCTGCGAAACCTCCCGACCCACGACACATGCTGAACCGACCTATGTGGTCGACGACGTGGTGCACTATTGCGTCGCCAACATGCCCGGTGGCGTTCCGCGTACGTCAACCTTTGCCCTGAACAACGTCACCCTCCCCCACATTCTGGCCCTGGCCGACAATGGCTATCGGGTGGCGCTCGAGCAGGATCCGCATCTTTGCAACGGACTTAACGTCCACGCAGGGAAAGTGACCTGTCTTGAGGTTGCCAGAGACTTGGGCTACGAGTATGTCGACCCCTCAACCGCGCTCACGGGCGGTTGAGTCTCAGGCGGTTCCTATGCCCCGCTTGATCCGGGGCATCAACCTCTGGGGCAACACCGGCGCTGAGGGTCAGGTTTAGGCCGCCTCAGCCAGTTTTGTATTGGGCGCGGGCCGACATCAAGGTATCCGCCGATATAACAGTCCTGCAGCAATGGCAAAAGTCAGCGTCGGCAGAGTCGCGCCCAGGATAGGCGGCAGCCGATAAACAAGAACGATATATCCAAGCGCCTTGCTTGCGGCAAAAAAAACAATCCCGATCATAATTCCGATAAAAAGATTTCTGCCCATGCTGTCTGTCCGGATACTGCCAAATACAAACGGGATCGCCAGCAGCAACATCACCGCGGTGGCAAAGGGCAGATTGAGTTTCGACCAATAGGCCAGCTCGAAGTTGCGCGTATCCTGGACATTGCTGACAAGATGCGCGATGTACTTTCGCAACTGCATCAGTGACAACTGATCTGGCTGAACCAGAAAGACCGACATCGTTTGAGGCGTCACGGAGGTGGTCCAACGCGCCTTGGGCGCCTGGGCCACGGTCGTAAACCCCTGCTCATCGATGAGCGTCTGCTTGACTTCATCAAGATCCCAGAAGTCCTCGGAGAAATAACCCCGCCCCGCATGAACCAGGGCCCGGAGTTGGCTGCTGTTGTCGAACTGGAATACCCGGACATCCCTCAGAGAAAGATCGGGCAATACCTCACGCACGTTTACGAACGTGCCTCCATCTCGCATCCAGAGCCCGGAATTAGATTTATGCTCGATGTTCTGCTCAAGCGCCTGAGCACGTCCTCTTTGCGCCAATGTTTCAGTCCAGGGGGTCAAGAACTCTCCGATCAGCAGGGCGATAAATGCAAGCAACAAACCCAGCTTGAGCACCGCAGAGGTGATTTGCCCGATCGACACACCGCTTGAGCGCATCACGATCAGCTCCGAATCCAGTGCAAGCAGGGAAAGCCCAAAAATCGCCCCAATCAGCACCGCCATCGGAAAAATCTCGTAGGTGATTCTGGGTGTACTCAGCAACACATACCGCAAGGCGTCCAAAACGGAATAGTTCCCAGTACCCAGGTGGGAAACCTGATCAATGAAAGTGACAAACGCGAAAATACCGGCGAGCACGCCAAGCACCACCAGAATCTGCCCCATCAGCACACGGGCGAGATAGCGTTCCAGGAGCTTCATGTCGTCAGGCCGCTCGTTGGCGCGGTCGTGCCCAGAACCATAACGGTTCATCCCGCGAGCGGCGCCACAAGAGATAGCCCGCGCCCAATGCAAAGCCCAGGTGCACAACTACCAGTAATGTGACCGCACTCGCACCGCCGTTCGGAATCCTTGCACAAGCCATCGTGACGAGATTGGTGTAGGTGAAGTAAACGATCAGGGCGCTAAACATGGAGACATAGCGGTTGCTGCGCGGGGCCACTCGGCCAAGCCCCAGCGCAAACATCATCAATATGGGCAGCACCACTATCTTGGAAATCCGCCAGGCAATCTCTTTTTGTTCATGAGGTCCGCCGCTGCGCCACAAACGTGTCGTCTTCCAGCCATGAAGAGGATACTTGACGGGTGCTGCCGCCGTGCTCCTGTCCCTTAAGGTATAGCGCTCAAAATTGATCACTCGATAGACGCTGTCACCAGGGGCGCCTTCGTAACGCACACCATTCTCGAGGACCAGGAATACCTGCCCCTTTTCAGGGTCCGTATGCCGGTGTGCCGACTGAGCGAGGACGACGCCCTCCCGGCCTGCATCAGAACCCCAGGCAAAGATGCCCTCGTACCGGCCGTTTTCCTTGTTAAGTTGCTCCACAAAGTAAACGGCTCGGCCGGCCTGGGTTTCCATGAACACCCCGGGACTTACTCCAACGATGTCCGTCCTAGTCTTGAGCTCGTGCTCGATTGCGCCGACCGACCGCACGGCCATAGGTCCTACCACCATCGAAAAACTGCCCACAGTAAGAGCGCCTACGAGAATAAGGAACACCACCGGTCGAAGCAGATGGGAAAGCCCCAAACCCGACACGGCCATGATGGTCAGCTCGTTCTGACGGCTCCAGCGACCGAGCACCAGCAGCATCGCCACAAACATCATCAACGGCAAAATGACATCCATATAAGCGATAACTTTCAGGAAAAGCAGCACGAAAATGCTGTCGACTGGAATGATGCCTTCCGCAGCCTGGCGAAGAAATCCTAGGACGCGAACCACCACAAAGATACAGAAAATTACGGCCGTCACGGCAAAGCTGGTCAGCAGTACTTCCCGGGCCAATGCCCTGCGAAGAATCATGAGTTATGCCGCAAACGAGGTTTTGACATTGCGCTCTGTCACCAACCAAAATACGGCCTCATTTTACGTGAATCAGGGATTCTCTCCTACCGGCCCCTCAGCGCCCGATCCACTTCTTCAGGAAATTTATGAAAATTCAACTCTCTTCCCCAGATATGCTCGATGCCCGGACGGACTGTCTCGTCGTTGGTGTCAGGGAAAATGCACAACAGCCGCAAAGCACACGCAGGATCGACAAAGCGACAAAGGGCCTTATCGACTCGCTGATGCGCTCAGGCGATATTGACGGGCGACCGGGAAGCGCACTGATGGTGCCCTCACCTGCCGGGATTGAGGCGAAACGCCTGCTGCTCGTCGGGGTAGGCGATAAACCTGACGTCGACGACTTCGCAAACGCCACACGCGCGGCGGCGCGTCAACTCTGCAGCAGTCGATCGGTCAGCGCGGTTGTCGCCCTGACCGAGGTTGCAGTCTCCGGTGCCGACCCGAGGGCGCGCGCCCGGATGCTCTCCCAGGCGATTGAGGAAGCAGGTTATCGATTTAACCAGCTGAAATCTGCCGAAGGGAAGGAAGCAGCACGCCGGGAATGCACCGTCAAACGCGTCAGTCTTTTAGGTGGCTCGACAAAAAATGATACGTCAGTGCGTAAAGGCATCCAGGAAGCCCATGCCATCGCCCATGGCATGTCGCTGGCCAAAGACCTGGGCAATCTGCCGGGAAATATCTGCACCCCCAGCTATCTCGCCAACCAAGCAAAAAAACTTGGAAAAAGTCACAAACTAAAGGTGAATGTACTGGATGAGGCCAAGATGAAAGCGTTGGGTATGGGGGCGCTGCTCTCGGTTTCCCGTGGCAGTCGTGAACCCGCCCGACTCATCATCATGGAGCATCAAGGAGGCCGCCGTTCGGATCCCCCGGTAGTGCTGGTGGGTAAAGGTCTTACGTTTGATGCCGGCGGTATCTCGCTGAAGCCGGCTGGCGCGATGGATGAAATGAAATACGACATGTGCGGCGGCGCGAGCGTTTTTGGCGCTATGGTCGCGGCGGCGGAGCTTAATCTGAAATTAAACGTCATCGGTATCGTACCCAGCAGCGAAAACCTACCTGACGGCGCTGCCAATAAACCCGGCGATATCGTGACCAGCATGGCAGGAAAGACTATTGAGATTCTCAATACTGACGCCGAGGGTCGGCTTATCCTTTGTGATGCCTTGACCTATGCCGAGAGATATAAACCGGCCGCCGTCATCGATATCGCCACCCTGACGGGGGCCTGTCTTGTGGCCCTTGGTCATCCTGCATCAGGACTGTTCTCTCCTGATGATGATCTTGCCGATGAACTGCTTGCGTGTGGAGAAACTGCCCGGGATCGGGCCTGGAGATTGCCCATCTGGGACGAGTATCAGAAGCAACTCGAAAGTCCTTTTGCGGACATGGCGAATATTGGCGGGCGCACCGCGGGCGCGGTCACTGCCGCCTGCTTCCTGGCCAGATTTACCAAAAATATGACGTGGGCACATCTCGACATCGCCGGCACCGCGTGGCACTCAGGAGCAAACAAAGGAGCCACCGGACGCCCGGTGCCGATGCTGGTACGGTTCCTGATCAACCGTGCGGAAGCCTGAAGGAGCCTCAACCGAAATGGCCTGCCGCGTAGACTTCTATGTTCAGGCCGCAGAGGCTCCCAAGGGGCATCTCACGCTGGCCTGCCGCGTGACCGAAAAAGCGTACCAGGCAGGTCACCGAATTTACCTACGTTGCGAGGATGCGCAACAGGCCAATGAGCTGGATGAATTGCTCTGGACATTTTCGCAGAGCAGTTTTGTGCCGCACCAGCTGGTGTCCTCCGGCCGGTCCGATGCCCCCGTTACCATCGGGCATACGCCCCCCAAGTCGGAGGATACGGAAGTGATTGTCTCGCTGACTCACGAACCGATCCCGGACATGGGCAGGTTTGCCCGGATAGCTGAGATTGTGGGGCACGACAGCACACAGCGCGAATCGGGAAGAAAACGGTACCGGTTTTATCGTGAACAAGGGCTTGATCCCGTCACGCATGAGATCCGGTTATAACGGAGTCTCAGCACCGTGAGCATAGAAAACAAAAAAGGTAAAGAAGAAAGTCGAGAGAAACTGATCCAAGAGTTACAGGATCTGGGACAATTGATCGCACCAAACGACAGCCCTTCCTCTGAGACTGAGTCGCCTTCTGAGCCTGCGCCCTTGCTCACACCTCTGTCGGACGCGTTTGACGAAGCAAGCACAGAGACCACCGAAGTCGAGGTTCCCGAGGGGCCTGCGACGGTTGACATGTTCGTCGCTGACGATCCCCCAGAAAGCACCCTCCCCGCAAGTCACGGTGAAGCCCCGAACGCAGCGCCGCCATCCCATGAATCAGAGCAAGGCCTGGATCAGGATCAG
>Ga0114933_10001340_pt1 | contig 27633 bp, 27 predicted proteins | sample 4SBtaG_FD_89691 | JGI IMG/M metagenome (GOLD analysis project Ga0114933, IMG submission 89691) | Deep subsurface microbial communities from Kolumbo volcano to uncover new lineages of life (NeLLi) - 4SBTROV12_W25 metaG | ecosystem: Environmental > Aquatic > Marine > Volcanic | place: Kolumbo... | reverse complement strand
GCCGTAGCCTCCATTGATATAGCTAACCCTTGAATTACATTTGTGCCATGACCAGTCGTTGAAGATTCAGCTATAGATCGAACTGGTCTATACTCGGTACCGGTGTAGTATTCAGTAACCCAAATAAGAAGACCAGTAACTACCAGCCCAGTAACAGCACTAAGAAATAGAGACATACCATTTACTTCAGTACCACCCACCTGAAATTGTGAATCAAATCCTATTACCCAACTAGTAACAGCTGCTATACCAACTAAAGAAAGCAATGCAGATGCAATAAACCCTTTATAGAGAGCCCCCATTATATTGTTACTATTTCCTAAACGCACAAAAAAAGTGCCTACTATAGAGGCAATTATACAAATTCCTCCTATAGCAAGTGGATAGACCATCATAGATTCTTGCAAAGGGTTTCCTACGAGATATATTGATATTAAGACCATAGTGGCAACAACTGTTACAGCGTATGTTTCAAATAAATCTGCTGCCATACCTGCGCAATCACCAACATTATCTCCAACATTATCAGCTATAACAGCTGGATTTCTTGGATCATCCTCAGGAATGCCAGCCTCTACTTTACCAACTAAATCAGCACCAACATCTGCTCCTTTAGTGAATATACCCCCACCCAATCTTGCAAATATTGAAATAAGAGAGGCTCCAAAGCCTAAGGAAACTAAAGCGTCAATCATATCACGCCCGCCTATTACTCCTTTATTTTCAAGTAGTATAAGAATACCGTAATAACCTGCCACGGAAAGCAGAGCTAAACCAGCAACTAACATGCCTGTTACTGCTCCCGCTCTAAATGCAGTTGATAAACCTTCAGCAAGACCCTGACGAGCAGCCTCGGTTGTCCTTACATTAGATCGAACCGATATATTCATTCCAATAAAACCGGTAGCACCGGACAAAACAGCACCTATCACAAAGCCTAAGGCTGCAGGCCACTTAAGTACAAATAATAGAATTATAGTTATTACTACACCAACCATTGCTATGGCTCTATACTGTCTATTTAAATATGCTGCAGCCCCTTCTTGAACAGCAGCAGAAATTTCCTGCATTCGTTCAGAACCAGAACTCATAGCTAAAACCGAGCGTGAAGCCCATATACCGTATAAAATTGCCAAAATGCCACAAGCTACGGCGAACCAAATAACTGAAGTCATATCAAAACTTCCTCTGTATTAGTTTATTTAATGTTGGATTACCTATTGCTAATATTTAAAGCCAATTACGAATCTAACAATTTATTAAAAGACGCGGGAACATGCCAAAAAGATATAGTGAACGCAACCGGTCAGTACATTTACTTTTAATATTTTTCTAAATAAATACTTAAGCTGTCGTTACAACTCTTCTACCCCTTAACCAAGTAACGCTAATTAGAACGGCAACAAGCAAAGGGACCGCAGCTAAATTAACCGCATTCCATCCTACTGTCTGATAAGTACCCCCTGCTAATAATGAGACTACAGCAACCGTTCCAAAAACAAAAAAATCGTTCACGCCTTGAACTTTTGCCTTTTCTGCCGGCGTATAAGTCTGTAAAAGTAAGGTAGTACCTCCTGTAAACATAAAATTCCAACCCAAGCCAACAAGTGCCATGGCTACTCTTAGGTGCATAAGGGAATCACCATTTAAATTTACCATTATACTGGCGCCAGATATAAGAGCGCCGATCGTTATTATATTAATGTCACCATAACGCTTAATTAACCAACCAGTAAAAAAACTCGGGACAAACATACCTAAAACATGCCACATAATTACATTAGTAACATCGAAGAATTCGAAAGAATGTATCGGATGAGAGCCCATAAATAATGGGGTAGCAAGCATAACAAAATTCATAACACCATATCCAACCATCGAACTTAAAACTGCAACAAGAAATGCTGGCTGAGCTGCAATTTCTCGAAATGGACGAACCTTTCCTGTACGTTCTTTCTCATCAGGCATTGGGATATCAGTAAATAACAAAAATATAACCATCATTATTTGCATGACTATAATAACTGCAAAAACACCACCATAAATTATTGGCGCTAAAAGATCATATGCCCACGCTGATAATGTTGGCCCCGCTAAGCCTGCAAACACTCCTCCAGCCAACACCAAACTAACGGCCTTAGCTTTTGTATTTTTGTCAGCTGTATCTACAGCAGCAAATCTAAACTGTTGGTTAGATCCTGCACTTGCTCCAAATAATGAGGAACCTATACAAAAGATTAAAAAATCTTGATTATAAAGTGCATATAATGCCAGAAAAGCTCCCAATGTACCAATAACTATGAATATAATAAACCCGTTCGCCCTTCCCACTTTTTTCATTAAAAGTGCCGCTGGCAAGGTTGCTAGTGTCATAAATGTAAACTGTAAGGTAATTGGTAATGTCGCTAATCCAAACGGCAAATTAAATATCTCTATTATCGGAGCTAAAGCTGCCCCTATAAAGGTAGTAACAGAGAAAATTAGTACCATCTGAGTTTGAGCCAATGCTTGACAGAAAGATAATAGCGTTACGTTTTTTATTACAGAACTTGTATTCATTCGCTCAGTATTCTCTTAACTTTGAAATCAAAATGTTTAGTAAACTGTCCTAATAAATTATTAATTGATAACTCTTATAAAATAACACCTGTTTATCAATTTAATTATTAAAATGCTGATATCCCTCAGAATCAACTTTTAGTATTTTTCCATTTATATCCTTTAAAGTTATAACATCTTCATTCAAACCTGCTCCGATGATTTTACCTATCTGTTTTATTTCAACATTATATTTTTCAGATAATTCACTCACTTGAGATATAAGTTCAAAGGGAACGGTAAAAACAAGCTCATAATCATCACCTCCAGATAATAATTCTATTCGTGAATCTATATCATTTTTAATAATAGATTCAGCTTCACTAGAGATTGGAATATCATTTAAATATATTTCAGCATAAACGCCAGAGGCTTCACATATATGCCTAAGATCAGCTAATAGTCCATCTGATACATCAGCTGCACTGTTTGCAATTCCGTTGAGGCCTTTTCCAAGATCTATCCTAGGAGTTGGCTTTCTAAATCTATTAACTAAATAATCAGTAATAGAAATATTATTTGATTTATAACGGCCTTGAATTAATGAAAGACCAAGTGCAGCGTCACCAATAAACCCAGAAACATATATGTAGTCACCTATGCGAGCTCCACTTCTCAGCAAAATATTGTTATCGTATATTTCACCTATCATTGTTATAGAAAGCATTAATTCACTATGAGTATGTGTTGTATCCCCTCCTATCAATGAAATACTGAATTCCTTCTGCTCATCAGATAATCCCTCAACAAATGATTCAATCCATTTTAAAGTGGTAGAACTGGGAAGGGCTAAAACAAGTAAATATGCCCGTGGAACAGCACCCATAGCAGCTATATCTGATAAATTAACTCGAATAATACGACTAGCTAATATTTTAGGATCTTCAGATTTAGGAAAATGTACTCCTTCTATAATGGCATCAGTAGTTAGAACGATATTTCCTTTTTCTATATTTAATTTTGCAGCGTCATCACTTAGCCCATATGCTCCACCTTCTCCTAATGAAAGAGGAGAAAGAAGCTCTTTAATCATTTTGAATTCATCAAAATGTGTTGATTTGATAGAGCTCATATTAAGAATTCGTTTCTTATAAATTTTGTTCTAGCCGCAATCTTTTTGATAATTTATCTAGTATTGCATTTACTAAAGCTGATTCATTTCCCGAAAAGAACGAATCAGAAATCGATATATATTCACTCACTAAAACGGCGGGCGGTATTTCTTTATGTGCTATTATTTCATATATACCACATCTTAATATAGTTAGTAACAATGTTTCCATTCTATCTATGGGCCAAGATTCATCTAGTGATTCATCTAGAATATCATTGATTTTATGTACTAAATCCTGTGTTCCTGTAACAAGCAAACGATAGAATTCTTCATCAACATCGTGGATTTTTTCTGATATATCTTCGGACAATTCATTTGGAGCGATACTTGAAAAATATGAAATAGATTTCTCTACAGATACATTATTAAATTCGATTTGATATAAAGTTTGTACTGCTGACAGCCTAGCTACACTTCTAGCTAAATTATCTTTATTTACACTTGAAGAGTATGTTTTTTCAGAAATCACCGAACAGACAGTCCAAAATTATTCTTTAATTCAAACATTTTTAGGCATACACGGGCAGCCTCTCCCCCTTTGTTTTTACGATTAACAAAAGCCCGTTCTTCAGCTTGTTCTTTATTATCCACTGTTAGAACTCCAAATCCTATCGGAACTTTATGCTCTATAGCAATTGTTTGCAGCCCTCTAGCTGTTTCACCGCAAACATAATCATAATGAGATGTCTCACCTCGAATAACACAACCAAGAGCTACATAACCATCGACTGACTTATTTACTTCTGGTTTCTTGTTTGAATTAATTGACATTGATATAGCTGCTGGTATTTCGAATGCTCCTGGCACTTCTATAATTTCCCAAGTTGATTTGCTCTTCTTTAGCTCTACAATCGACCCAGCTAACAACTCTTCAGCAATTTCTTTATAATATTTCGATACCACCAACATAATATGAGCGTTATGCGGCATTATCCATCTTCCCTATTTTGCGATTCATTACTTATAGGTCGTGTTTCAACAACTCTTAATCCAAAACCTTCTAGCCCGATTATAGATCTATTAGAATTAGATAATAATATAATATCTCGAACACCCAAATCGGTGAGTATTTGTGCACCAACTCCATAATCTCTTAGTTCATTCACTGGACTACTAGGAGAACTACGTAATTGTTTAATCCTATTACTTTCATCAGTTGGGGAAGTATCTCTTATAACTACTATTATTCCACTACCTTCTGCACCAATCATCTCCATAGATTTTTGCAATACTCCAGCATCTTTTGCATCAACACTCCCTAAAGCGTCGCTTCCCAGGCTGAATGAATGCATACGGACGAGTGTTGGCACATCAGGAAAAACATTACCTTTAACAATAGCCACATGCTCCGCATATTCTACCTTATTATAATAAACGTAATATTTAAACTGACCTCCATATTCAGAGTGAAAGTCTTTATCCAGTAATCGCTCAACAATACGATCATTACGTCTGCGATAGGCAATTAAATCTGCTATTGCCCCTATTTTTATATTATGGAATTGTGCGAATTTAATTAACTCAGGTAAACGTGCCATTGTTCCATCATCATTCATAATTTCACAGATTACTGAAGACGGGTTTAGGCCAGCCAATCTAGCTATATCAACTCCCGCTTCAGTGTGACCTGCTCGCACTAATACCCCACCATCTCTCGCAGCAAGTGGAAATACATGACCAGGAGTTACAATATCATTAGCTCTTGAATGAGGATCTATAGCAACACTAATCGTTCTAGCTCTATCTGGAGCCGAAATTCCTGTGGTTACTCCATCTTTAGCTTCGATTGAAACCGTAAATGCCGTTTCCAATCCTCCGCGACGTGATTGTGGAAGTAAAGGTAAATCAAGTTGATTTACTCTCTCTCTGGATAGAGCTAAGCAAATTAATCCACGCCCATTGGTTGCCATAAAGTTTACTGCATCAGGAGTGGCCATTTGAGCAGGAATAACCAAATCACCTTCATTCTCTCGATCTTCATCATCAATAAGGATAAACATGCGCCCATTACGGGCATCATCAATTATATCTTCAATTGGCGATAAAATACTAACATCATCTTCAGATCGCTGAATCTGGACTTCATCTTTCAATGCTTAACTCCGTTCCATAAGTCTCGCTACATAGCGAGCTACTACATCAATTTCTAGATTAACAATTTGACCGGTTTCATAAAAACTAAAACTAGTACTTTCCCATGTATGAGGAATGATATTTACGCCAAATGTATTATCCACAACCTCATTAATAGTTAGTGATACACCATCAATAGTAATTGAACCTTTACTCGCAATATATTTAGATAATTGAAATGGAGCAGATATCAAAATTCTATGATTATTTCCTTCTAATTGTATACTTTCAATCTTTCCTACACCATCAACATGTCCAAGTACTATATGTCCTCCCAACTCGTCTTTAAGACGCAAAGAACGTTCAAGGTTTACATGCGTACCAGTTTTCCAAGTATTTAAACATGTGCATTCTAAAGTTTCACCTGAAACATCCGCTGCAAACCATTCTTTACCCAAATCAACTACCGTCAGACATGCGCCACTACATGCTATAGAAGACCCCAAGGAAATATTATTGGTGTCATAATTCGTGCTAATTTTCAATCTATACCCTACTTTTAGAGCATCAATTAGCAAGACACGACCAATGTCAGTAGTTATTCCAGTAAACATTTTAATTAATCAATCCTATTCGACCATAAAGATCCAGTGTTTCAGAACCAATATTTTCATGATTAAGCAGTTCAAACTTATGCATGCTATCAATACCATCAACACCAAGATTACTAAACACCGATTTTCCATCCGCACCAATTAGACTTGGGGCACGAAACCAAGCTAGTAAATCAACCAGATTAGATCGCAAGAAAGAGGTACTAAGAGTAGCCCCCCCTTCAACCATAAGCCTGGTAATACCTCGCTTAGCTAGAGCCGCGAGAGCCAAATATAAATCAATATGCCCTTCACCATCTAGGGCAACTGATATAATTTCAACACCGTATTCTTCAAATTTATTTATCACAGAAAGATCATGATTTTCCGATGTTATTATCCAAGTTTTATAAGACGATGCTGTTTTTAATATATCAGAATTGATGTCTATTTTTAAACTGCTATCAAATACGACTCTTACTGGTGAACGATTCTCAAGACCTGGCAAACGACAGGTTAGCTTTGGATTATCTTGAAGAACAGTATTTATACCAATTGCTATGGCATCATACTGAGATCTCATTATATGAACCTTTTCACGAGCTAAAGCACCAGTTATCCACTTTGATTCACCAGTCTTAGTTGCAATCTTGCCATCTACAGTAGTAGCCATTTTGAGGGTTACTAATGGCCGTCCTGATCTAACTTTGTTAAAAAATCCAGCATTTAAAGATTCTGATTCATGCTCTAATATTCCTGAGACAACCTCAACACCAGATTTTTTTAATAACTCTATACCCATACCCGACACTCGGGGATCTGGGTCAACACATCCTATCACAACTCTTCTAATACCAGATTCTATTAATAAATTAACACAGGGCGGGGTCTTACCATAGTGACAACATGGTTCAAGAGACACGTATGCAGTACTGCCTATAAGGCTATCTTTACCATAAACACTAATTGCTTGATTTATTGCTTGATTTTCTGCGTGAGGAAAACCCCCGTTTTGGGTTGTTCCACGCCCTATAATTATTTTTTTATCTGTATCAGACCGAACTATAACACAACCCACGGAAGGATTCGGCCACGTTCTGCCAAGACCTCTCTGACCAAGTCGCAACGCTATTTTCATATATTTAGAATCATCACTCATGGCTTTAATAAGCCAGATTTCTATTATTTAATCTAGAGCTTCAGGTGCTAATTGTTCAACACCAATAAAATCTTCGAAATCTTTTGCTTCTCTAAAATTCTTATATACGGATGCAAATCTTACATAGGCGACTGAATCTAAACTAGCCAATGCATCCATAACCGCTTCTCCAATAGCATCGCTAGATATTTCGGACTCACCCGATGATTCAAGACGCCTTACAATACCACTAACAACCCGGTCTATTCGCTCTGGATCAACAGGACGTTTACTTAAAGCAATTCGCATAGACCTTTCCAATTTATCACGATCAAAAGGTGCTCTTTGCCCATTATTCTTGATAACTAATAAGTCCCTTAACTGAACACGCTCAAATGTTGTCCATCTAGCTCCACAATTAGGGCATGCCCTTCTACGACGTATAGAACTATTATCTTCTGTAGGACGTGAGTCCTTAACATGAGTATCGGAATGGCCACAAAATGGACACTTCATATCTTACACCCTCATTAATTAAACGTTTTAATTTAATTATCACCGTAAATGGGAAAACGACTACATAAATCGGAGATTTTTAATCTTACTGAATTTTCAACCTCTATGTTATTTATTCGATTATTAGAAAGTCCATTTAGTACTTCTGATATAAGTTCACCTACTATTCTAAATTCACTAGAGCCAAAACCACGTGTCGTAGCTGCTGGGCTACCGAGCCGTATGCCAGAAGTTACAGATGGTTTCTCTGGGTCAAATGGGACCCCATTCTTATTACAGGTTAAACCTGCTTTTTCTAAAGATGCCTCTGCTATATCTCCGGTCAATCCCTTGGGCCTTAGATCAACTAATAATACATGTGTGTCAGTTCCACCTGAAACTATGTCTAATCCGTTTTCCATTAAGACATTCGATAAAACTGACGCATTCTTAACAACCTGTTCTACATAATTTTTAAAGCTAGGCTGTAAGGCTTCACCAAAAGCTACAGCCTTAGCAGCAATAATGTGCATAAGAGGACCGCCTTGAAGACCTGGAAAGACCGCAGAATTCAATTTTTTACCTATATCAACATTATTTGTTAGAATCATTCCGCCCCTTGGCCCACGCAATGTTTTATGGGTCGTAGTTGTTACTACATCTGCATAAGGTAAAGGGCTTAGATGTACTCCTCCTGCCACCAGACCTGAAAAATGGGCCATATCTACCATTAACATACAATCATACTTATCTGCGATATAACGAAAACGTTCAAAATCTATAGAACGAGGATAAGCAGAGCCCCCAGCAATTAAAATTTTTGGTTTATATTCTTTTGCTAATTTTTCAATTTCGTCAAAATCAATTAATGCATCACTGCGCTTTACACCATACTGAATTGAGTTAAACCATTTTCCAGATTGATTCGGGGGAGCTCCATGAGTTAAATGGCCGCCAGCAGCTAATGACATACCCAGGATGGTATCACCTGGTTTACACAATGCTAACATAACAGCCTGATTTGCTTGAGATCCAGAATGTGGTTGAACATTCGCATATTCACATTTAAACAAAGATTTAGCTCTATCAATCGCTAGTGATTCTGCTACGTCCACATATTCACATCCACCATAGTATCTTCGACCAGGGTATCCTTCGGCATATTTATTAGTAAGGACTGAACCGGCTGCTTCTAAAACAGCTTTAGAAGTAATATTTTCAGATGCAATTAACTCCACCTGATCTTTTTGCCTATAAAGTTCAGAATTAATAGCATCAGATATTAACGGATCAGCATCAGCCAAGCCTCTGTAAAAAAAATCGTCATTATAATCTTCAATATCAATAGCTTCAGTGGTCATTAAATATTTATTCCTTGTTTCGATCTGAATCTCTTTATTTATCCCAATTTGACTATACGACGTAGATGTCGTTCTCCTCCTTCAAAAGGAGTAGATAAGAAAACACGAAGGCACTCTTTGGCAACTTCTGATCCAATTATGCGTGCCCCCATAGATATTATATTGGCATCATTATGCAGCCTAGCTAGACGCGCAGTTGTCGCATCATGACAAACAGCCGCTCGAATTGAGTTTATTCTATTAGCGGCTATGGAAATACCTATACCCGTCCCACAAATAACCACGCCTCTATTAACAGCCCCTTCAACTAATACTTCCGCAACTTTTTTTCCATAATCTGAGTAATCCACAGCATCTGTATTATTAGTACCTAGGTCTATATATTTTATATTCATAGACTCCACTTCAGATTTCAATTTTTCCTTGAGAGAGAAACCTGCATGATCAGCAGCTAGAGCTACAATAATCTGGGTCATTTATTATATCCGTTGAAATAATTTGATTATTTTTACCTAATAGACTTACCACATATTGTGTGTTTGTGCCAAGTTACTACTAATATTATGTTTAAGAGCTTATTTATTAGACATATTTAATAAATTTAAAAATAATATTATAAATAGATATAATATTAAGCTGTATATTAATGAAACCAACTACTACTTATCATGTTAAGGGATGAGGTGGTTATAAATGACTCAAGAAACTAATGTAAATATAAATCATAAAGATATGCTGCATATGACGGCACAAGTGGTCACCGCATACGTAGGAAATAACAATATTAACGGATCACAAATTTCTGATTTAGTTAAATCTGTATATACGAGTTTATCAGGATTAAATGATATCTTAGAAAAGTCTTCTTCGATAAAGAAAATTCCTGCGGTAGCAATAAAGAGATCAGTCAGGGCTGATTATATAATTTGCCTTGAAGATGGTAAAAAATTAAAAATGCTTAAACGACATTTAAGAACCACTTATGGATTAAGCCCCGATCAATATCGTCTGAGATGGGGACTGAAATCAGATTACCCAATGGTCGCCCCTAACTACGCGAAACAAAGGTCTGCATTTGCAAAAAAGATAGGATTAGGAAAGAAGTCGGCCTAAGAAATAGTATAAACATTTTTTCTTATTATTTTATTGATCTAAGGTAATAAAAATTCTTTTCAGGACATAATACAATGGCAAATAAAAAACATAAATTCATAGTAAATAGGTCTGAAGAAGCAATTTGGGAAAAAGGTCTGAGGAGTGAGTTTGAATATAGGGACCTAGGTATCCGTGAAGCGACATCAAATGAATTTGGAGCGCAGGTAATAAGAATGACTGAAGGTGCCCTTCATGAAGCAACAGGAAAACACAGTCATCTAACAAACTTCCAAATGTTTTATGTCCTTGAAGGAGAAGCTAAGTTTTATTTTGATAATGAAGGCGAAATAACAGTTAAAAAAGGAGACTGTTATTATCAACCAGATGGGCTAATACATGATGCACTGTATATGTCTGATGACTGCAAGTTGTTAGAGATAACCGCACCGGCAGATTTTGAGACTAAGATTTATTAAAATTAATCATAGAGAAAAACACTAATTAAAACATATACATTGGATTTGTAATGAACGAAGTTAACAGTTCTTCAAAAAATAATACCAAAAAAAATAACTTTATCTGGCAAGACCCGCTACTACTTGATGATTTACTTACAGAAGATGAGAGAATAGTCAGAGATACGGCCAATTCTTATGCCCAAGAGAATCTGATGCCAAGAATTTTGGAGGCAAACCGTCAAGAAAAATTTGACCGTAATATAATGAATGAAATGGGTAAGCTTGGTTTTCTTGGATCAACTTTACCAGAAAAATACGGATGCGCAGATGTAAATAATGTTTGCTATGGGTTGTTAGCTAGAGAAATAGAAAGAGTGGATTCAGGATATAGATCCGCCCTGTCAGTTCAATCTTCTTTGGTAATGTGGCCAATTTATACTTATGGCAATGAAGAACAGAGAATAAAATATTTACCAAAACTTTCAACAGGTGAATGGATCGGTTCATTTGGCTTAACAGAACCTAATGCAGGATCTGACCCTTCTAGCATGTTGACAAGGGCCACCAAAACAGAGGATGGATTTTTATTAAATGGTTCAAAAATGTGGATATCAAATGCACCAATAGCTGATATATTTGTTATTTGGGCCAAAGACAATGAAAATATTATACGTGGTTTTATTCTTGAAAGAGAAATGAAAGGACTTACAACTCCAAAAATAGAAGGTAAATTCTCTTTACGGTCCTCATCAACAGGTGAAGTCGTGATGGACAATGTATTTGTTCCTTTTGAAAATAAACTGCCAAATGCACAAGGACTTAGTGGACCCTTTGGATGCTTAAATAAGGCTAGGTATGGGATAGCTTGGGGAGCAATTGGAGCTGCCGAGTTTTGTTGGCATGCAGCCCACCAATACACATTAGACAGACATCAATTTGGAAAACCTCTAGCTGCAACGCAACTAGTTCAAAAAAAGTTAGCCGACATACAAACAGAAATAACTTTAGCTTTACACGCATGTTTAAGACTTGGCAGATTAATGGATGAAGACAAGTCATCGCCAGAAATGATTTCTCTACTCAAACGTAATAATGCAGGTAAGGCACTTGATATAGCAAGATTATCCAGAGATATGCACGGCGGCAACGGAATATCCGATGAATTTCATGTGATACGTCACCTTATGAACTTAGAGACAGTTAATACATATGAAGGGACGCATGATGTTCATGCCTTAATACTAGGAAGAGCACAAACTGGAATACAAGCATTTTTCTAATAAAATGAATAAAGATCAAGCAATTAACCAACTGCGTTTGCGGTTATTATTATTAATAATAGGCCTGATATTATCTTATATTATATCGTTTGGTTTAGCCATTTATTTTGTATTGAGTAACAATTATTTTAAGGATGATAATAGCTTATTAATTATATCTATTGGCATAATTTTACTATTTATGAGTTTTTTACATATCAGATTTCAATATAGAAAATACAGCCTTTACCTTATGAGAGCTCAGAATCTAGAAGAATAATACATTAATATCTCTATCTAATAACAAAAGATTTATCATTACAGTTAATGTATATATAATAGAGTTTTATAAAACTAATATTTTAACAACTGGGGTGTCGCCTTTTCTAGTCGACTGAGATCATACCCATAGAACCTGAGCTGGATAATGCCTGCGTAGGGAGTAGAATTATTAATAAATTTTCAAATTCTCAACCTAATGTATCTATAATAGGCGCAGGTGTATGCGGTCTAAGTATAGGCTGGCGGTTAGCTAGTGCTGGTTGTCAAGTAAATATATATGAGCGCGGCAAATCTGGACGGGCAGCTTCTTGGGCTGCTGCTGGTATGTTAGCAGCTGGCGTTGAATGTGAACCCGGAGAAGAAAACCTATTAAAGCTAACAACATTAAGTCAGAAACTTTGGCCTAAATTTCTTCATGACCTTAGCAAAGACTCTAAACAAAATCCTGAGTATCGCAATGAAGGAACACTTGTTGTTGCTATAAACCGTGATGATGCTACAAGATTAGAATTCACCTATAATTTTCAAAAAAACCTTGGAATAAACCTTGAATGGCTTGATGGATATGAAACTAGAAAACTTGAGCCTCATTTAAACCCATCTATCGTGGCTGGCGTATACAGTTCTAACGATCATCAAATAAATAATCGTTTACTTATGAGATCATTAGAGGAAGCCTTTGTTCATAAAGAAGGAATAATTCACGAGTACACAGAAGTTACTGACATAGAGACACATAATGAATCTGTGAAGGGTATAATAGTTGATGGCTCATTAATAGAAACCGATGTGGTGATTATTGCAGCAGGTGCCTGGTCTAATAATATAAACGGACTTACTAAGGAATGTATCCCTCCGGTCAGACCTGTTAAGGGACAAATGCTATCATTGAGTATGGAGCAAAATTCACCGCTATTAAAACATGTAATTTGGGCCCCAAATGCATATTTAGTTCCACGTAATGATGGAAGTTTATTAGTTGGAGCAACTATAGAGGAAAATGGTTTTAATCCCGACTTAACAGCTGGTGGAATATTTTCCTTGTTAGAGGCCTCTTGGCGTGTGATACCAAATATTGAAGAGTTACCCATAAAAGAAATGTGGGCTGGATTCAGGCCAACTAGCAGAGACGATGCTCCAATACTTGGCGCAACAAAGATTAAAGGACTTGTAATGGCAACAGGTCATCACAGAAATGGGATACTTCTAGCACCAGTTACAGCTAACGCGGTAAGTGAATTAATTTTAAATGGTGAAACAACTAAAGAAGTAGAGCCTTTTTCAATAGAACGATTCAATAATAACATTGAACATTAAAGCATCTATACAGATAAAGTAATGAATAATGAATAATTCTAAAATTATTGTGAACGGAAAATTAGAAACATTCACAGCGAAAAATATAAGCGGATTACTGTTACAAAAAGGTATCACGCCAGACATGAAAGGAATAGCTGTTGCTATAAACGGCGTTGTAGTCCCAAGAGACTTTTGGAAAACTAGAAATATAACATCGGGAGATGAAGTAGAAATTGTTAAGCCTTTCAAAGGAGGGTAATCGGAAAAGTACTATGTCAGATAAACTTCAAATATCTAATAAATATTTTAACTCCAGGTTATTAATAGGGACTGCCGGATATCCAAATCAGCAGATAATGTTAGATGCTGTATCTTCCAGCGGAGCTGAAATAGTAACTGTATCTATAAGACGTATTAGCTTAGACGCATATTCAGAAAGTATGATCGACTTAATTGGAGATAAGTATCACCTACTTCCAAATACAGCAGGCTGTGCAACCGTTAATGATGCAGTTCTTACAGCGCAACTAGCCCGAGAATCACTTCAAACAAACTGGATAAAATTAGAGATAATTGGCGATAGAGAAACACTATATCCGGATAGTAATCAGCTAGTGATAGCCGCCGAAGAACTCATAAAAGATAACTTTATTGTTCTACCATACTGTACTGATGATCCAATCATATGCCAAAAACTACAGGATATTGGGTGTGCAGCAGTAATGCCATTAGGGTCACCCATTGGGTCAGGAATGGGTATTTGCAACCCATACAATATAGAAATGATTTGTAAACGCAGTAATGTACCAGTCGTCCTTGATGCAGGAGTAGGTACGGCATCAGATGCCACTTTGGCCATGGAACTTGGATGTGACGCAGTGCTACTTAACTCAGCGGTATCCAAGTCAATAAATCCGGTAAGCATGGCGAAGGCAATGCGGGACGCCGTAACTGCTGGACGCTTAGCGTCTTTATCAGGAAGAATACCTAAACGTAAGTATGCAGAGCCATCTAGTCCTCGTCTTGGACTTATAGGTTCATAAACTTTACTTATTAATATTACTGATCTGTTTTATTATAGCTGAAAAATCAAGTTCTGAATTGTCTTCTTGCTGAGAGAATGTATTGTATAGTTCAGTTGCCTTCGCTCCTAAAGGGGTATTAAGTCCATTGTCCTTGGCAGCAACTTGAGAGAGATTTAAATCTTTCAACATCATAGCAACGGTAAACCCTGCGGAGTAATCTTTATTAGCTGGAGATGTCGGCACCGGCCCTGGCACAGGACAATAATCTGTCATTGACCAACATTTACTAGTTGCAGTAGATGCAATATCCCATAATTTTTGAATATCAAGGTCAAGTTTTTCTGCCAATAAAAAACCCTCACTAACTCCAATCATTTGAATAGCTAACATTAGATTATTACATACCTTAGCAGCCTGTCCGCTGCCCGCATCACCTGCATGAAAAATATTTTTTCCCATAGATTTAAGAATTGATTCGGCTTTATCATAAGCTTCAATTTTACCTCCACACATAAACGTTAATGTTCCTGCATCAGCTCCACCTACTCCTCCTGAAACAGGCGCATCAATCATTTCTATTCCTCTTTGAGCAGCAACTTCCATGACTTGACGAGCAGTGATAACATCTATGGTTGATGAATCTATAAGTACGGTTTTAGGTGAAACAGAATAAAGAATTTTATTGTCTTCAAGATATACAGAACGGACATGTTCTCCTGCGGGAAGCATAGTGATTACGAATTCCGCATCTATAATAGTTTCTTCGGCAGAATTTGCTTTAGTTGCTCCTTTGTTTACAGCTCTATCAATAGCCTCAGGGATGATATCATATGCTTTAACTTTATGACCGTCTTGAATAAGATTGGAAACCATGGGGCCACCCATATTCCCAAGCCCAATAAAGCCTATTTGTGACATTCTATTTCCTTTTGTTATATTTAATAATTATAGAAATCTGGCTCGTCTGATTTTTGCGTAAAGTATTCATCAATGTCTTCTTCACTTATATCATCAACTTTTGAGGGTGACCATTTAGGAGTTCTATCTTTATCTACCACAACTGCCCGGATTCCTTCGAATAGATCATGCCCATTGAAACAGCGATTTGCCATGCGATATTCCATAGCCACAACGTTTTCAAATTCTTCAATTGTTCTAGCTTTTCTTAGCTGACGAAACGTAATCTTTAGACTGGTTGGACTCATTTTATTAAGAGAATCAATCGTTTCTTTACTCCAAATATCATCTTCTGATTTTAAATTTTCTATAATTTTTTCTATACTTTCAGCGGAAAAGCACCGGTCTATAGTTTCTTTTTTTTCTGATAAATTATTTAATCCCACTTTATCTGTATATTTACAAATCACGTCATCAATATGGCCTGGTTGATTTGAAATAGCACTTAACTCATTAATTAATAAGTCAAGTGAATCTGATTTCATATAATAGTCAGCAATTTTAGCATATAAACAATCAGCGGCTGACAGTCGGGCCCCAATTAGGCCTAGATACATACCAATTTCTCCAGGACATTTAAGTAAAAACCAACTTGCACCAACGTCTGGGAATAAACCTATAGAAGTTTCTGGCATTGCAAACAATGTTCGCTCAGTTACAATTCTATGAGAACCATGTACCGATACTCCGGCACCACCGCCCATTACAACTCCATCCATCAAGGCTATGAATGGCTTAGAAAAGTTAAAAATTGTTACATTAAGCAGATACTCATTAGTATAGTAAATTTGACCATAATCGGTACCACGCTTATTATATAAAACACGTATATCACCTCCTGCACAAAATGTTTTGTCACCAGCCCCCTGAATGACAACGGCGAAGATTTTATTATCTCTTTCCCAATTTAATAATTGAGCATGTATCATTTTAACCATAGAAAGTGATAGAGCATTTAGTGCTTTGGGCCTATTTAGAGTTATTAAACCTATAGACCCCTTATGATCAAAAATTACCTCAGTGTTATCGTTCATAGAGCCTCTGGTTATTGCCTTAGAATATCACGCGCAATAATTAACCGCATGATTTCATTAGTACCCTCAAGTATCTGATGTACTCGTAGGTCCCTTAAATAACGCTCAATAGGAAAATCTTTAAGATAACCGTATCCGCCATGTAGCTGCAATGCGCGGTTAACAATATCAAATCCGGCATCTGTTGAAATCCTTTTTGCCATAGCTGCAGCGGCAGTGGTTCCAACTTTATTATCGTCTAGCATACTTGCGGCACGATATAACATTAATCTAGATGATTCTAATTCAGAAGCCATATCAGCTATATAAAACTGTAAAGTTTGAAATTCCGATAGTGGTTTTCCAAATTGTTTACGATTTTTAATATGCTCGATTGCTAAATCAAGACAAGTCTGGGCGCCACCCACTGAACATGCACCAATATTTATTCGACCACCATCTAATCCTTGCATGGCTATTTTGAAGCCATCACCTTCTTTTCCTACTATGTTGGAAACCGGCACACGACAATCCTGAAATATTACACCCGCTGTAGGTTGACTATTCCACCCGAGTTTTTCTTCGAATTTACCAAATGAAAGTCCCGGTGAATCTTTTTCTACTAAAAGACAAGAAATACCATTTGGTTGATTGCCCCCAGTTCTCAACATACAAACAAAAACATCAGAAACTCCTCCTCCAGAAATAAAAGCTTTCTCGCCATTTATAACGTAGTAATCTCCATCTCGTTTTGCTGTAGAAGTTAAAGAGGCAGCATCTGATCCAGATCCAGGTTCTGTTAAGGCATAGCTGGCAAAATATTCCATAGTAGTTAACTTAGGCAAAAAACGCTTTCGTATATCGTCACCCCCAAACCTATCGATCATCCATGAAGCCATATTATGAATAGATATAAATGCAGCAGTTGAAGGACACGCCATTGATAGTTGTTCAAATATCAAAGTTGATTCTAAACGACCTAGAGCAGACCCTCCATATTTTTCAGAGCAATATATTCCAGCAAACCCTAGTGCAGCAGCAAGACGCAATGTTTCCTTTGGAAATATAGATTCTTTATCCCATTTAGCTGCATTAGGAAGCATTTTTTCAATTGCAAACCTATGTGCCATTTGCTTTATTGAAAGTTGCTCTTCTGTTAGCTCAAAATTCAATGAATATTAGCTCCTTTGAAACTTATTAAGAGGATATGAACTATAACTAATAACAATAATAGTACCAAGACAGTGTATTGTTTATATGTATAAATAAACATTATCAAGGCATGACAGAACTACAGATCTATAGCTATATTAGTTCGTGTCATAAATTTTACGAAAGAATGTTTATAAAATGAGTCGAGGCCCCACAACTCCAGTTGGAAAATACCCACAAACTAGAATGAGACGGAATCGTCGCCATGAATGGTCACGCAGAATGGTACGAGAAAATATCCTTAGTTCAAGTGACCTTATTCTTCCAATTTTCATTTCTAACGAGATGGGTAAATTAGAAAAGATCGATTCTATGCCGGGAATTTTTCGTCATAGTATTGATTTAATTTCTGATATAGTTGGTGAAGCAAAATCATTAGGAATACCTTCTGTAGCTTTATTTCCTGCAACACCACCTGAATTAAAAACACCCATGGCAGAAGAGGCATATAACCCTAACAATTTAATATGCCGGGCCATAAGAATAATAAAAGAATCCCATCCAGACATTGGTATAATTTGTGACGTTGCATTAGACCCTTTTAATTCTGATGGCCACGATGGCATAGTTCGAGATGGACACGTAGTGAATGATGAAACAATAGAAGCATTATGCAGACAAGCATTAGTTCAAGTTGAGTCAGGATGTGATATAATTGCCCCATCTGATATGATGGATGGGCGTGTTGGAGCCATCCGTGAGACTTTAGATAATTCTGGTTATAATCATACTCAAATCATGTCTTATGCGGCAAAATATTCATCCGCTTTTTATGGGCCTTTTCGGGATGCTATCGATAGCTCGGGTTTCTTAGCTGGTGAAACTAAAGATACTTATCAGATGGACCCCGCTAATTCTGATGAGGCTTTGAGAGAAGTAGCTCTAGATATTAGTGAAGGTGCTGATATGGTAATGATTAAACCAGGCCTACCCTACTTAGATATAATTTGGCGCATAAAAGAAAATTTTGGTATCCCTACTTTTGCATATAACGTAAGTGGTGAGTATGCAATGCTAAGATACGCCGCTGATTCAAATGCTATAGAGTATACTAAGGCAATTATGGAAACATTAATATCTTTTAAAAGAGCTGGCTGTAATGGAGTATTAACTTATTTTGCGTTAGATGCAGCCAGGGTTATAAACTCACAATGATTAATAAGAAACACAATAAAGACCAAAAAAATAAAGCACCTGCCGGATATTACGTGTATTACAATCCAAGAGTACATCAATTTAAACTCTTAGCTATATTAGCCATATGTATAGTCTTAATTACATTACCTTTGATGGTAGAAAAAACAGAACCAGGGCCTCTATATATACTAAGTTTATTCATAATGGGGTTTCTCTTGTGGGCTTATGTAACTCTCCTTCGTATCCGTGATAGACGTCCGCAGGTAATAATTGATGAAGCCGGAATCTTTGTGAGAGATTGGTACAGCAATATACTGCCATGGTCAGAAATCGAATTTATATCACACTCTAGTTCGGTTAGAAGAGGCATAATAAGTGCACTAACTCGCTCACGTAGAGGTCCATATTTACTATTTAAATTTTCTAACAACCCAGAGTATATTTCATCTATATCTCCTCCATTATCATGGATCCATAAAATATGGATAGAAATGGAACTACAAGAACCTGCTATCATGGAATTTGGTTTAGATAGTAAAGCCACACAAATTCTCAAAGCAATTGAAGAACATATTGAATATTGGCAAAAATCATCAAATTCAGATATTGAAGATAGTGCAATAATTGTAAGTACTAATTAATGGGTATGATATTAAATATGTTTCATATCTAGGTGCATAAAACGCATAATATTGATAGATCCTATGAAATTATCTATAAAAGCTATATTCGGAATAAAATCATTAAGATACTCTTAGATTTATGACAGTCCAAACTTCTAAAAAACCGTTAATTTTTCATCGTACAGGGCCAATGCCTTGTCCATATATATCTGGTCTTGTTGAACGTAATTTATTTACAGAACTGACTGGAATTAAAAATCAGGAACAACATGATTTCTTAACTAAAGCAGGCTTTAGAAGATCTCATAACATAGTTTATAGACCAGCATGTAATGGATGTAATAGCTGTGTCCCTGTTAGAATTGCAACAAAATATTTTAGAACTGATCGTTCTGAGCGTAGAGTTCTTAAAAAGAATAATGACATAGTTATCAATGTATTAACTCCTAATGCTAATGCTGAACATTATAATTTATTTAAAAATTATCAAGAAGATAGACATAGTGATGGTGAGATGGCTGCAATGACCTTTTCGGATTTTCGTTCAATGATAGAAGACACATCCGTAGAGACTTATTTAATTGAATTTCGCAATAGCCAAGGGGTTTTACTAGCAGGTTGTTTAGTTGATCAAATAAGTGATGCATACTCTGCTGTCTATAGCTACTTCAGCCCTACAGAGAATAACAGAAGTTTAGGTAATTTTATTATTCTTTGGTTAGTAGAAAGAACAAAGGCCTTAGGACTGTCCTATGTGTATCTCGGGTACTGGATTAAGGATTGCCCAAAAATGTCCTACAAGTCACGATATAATCAAATCGAGTATTTAGGCCCTTCAGGATGGGAAAAATTCCAAAATAACTGTCTTAATTAAATTAGCTTTTTCAATAAATTAGCTGTTAGTAATCATACTAACGTATAGCACTGCCACCGTTGCTGAAAATTTTCCTCTGTCCTAGAATAAATCATCAATGTCTACCTATGTGTACTAGAAGAGAAGAAGTGTAAATAGTTTATAGTTATTTTTAAAAGCATCTATATATCTAAATTTAAATAACAACATTATCGGGGACAAATTAATGAAGAGACGTAAATTTATTAAAACAGCCGGTTTAGCTAGTGCTGGCGGTGCAATAGCTGTATCAAATATGGCGGCACCCGCAATAGCTAAGGACCGCATAGAAATAGCTATGGTAGCCACTTGGCCAAGAGACTTCCCTGGACTAGGGACAGGAGCTCAACGTATGGCGCAGCGCATTAAAGATATGAGTGATGGTCGCATTCAAATACAATACTTTGCGGCAGGAGAACGCGTTGGTGCGTTTGATTCATTTGATGAGGTCGCATCAGGCAATGCCCAGGCATATCATGCAGCGGATTATTACTGGAAAGGAAAACACCCAGGTTGGGCATATTTTACTTCAGTTCCATTTGGACTTACTTACACAGAAATGAATGCCTGGATAAGGTTTGGAGGTGGCCAACAATTATGGGATGAGCTAGCTGGAGGCTTTGGCATTAAAGCTGTGATGGCTGGAAGTACAGGCGTACAAATGGGCGGTTGGTTTAATAAAGAGATTAATACTGCAGACGATCTTAAAGGCCTAAAAATGAGAATACCAGGTCTCGGTGGTGACGTTATGGCTAAATTGGGAGCATCCCCAGTATCACTTCCAGGTGGACAGATTTATGAAAATCTCGTGTCTGGAGCAATAGATGCCACAGAGTGGGTTGGTCCATGGAATGATAGTTTCATGAAGTTTTATGAAGCTGCAAAATATTACTACTTCCCGGGGATGCATGAGCCAGGCTCAATGTTATCATTTGGAATGAATGCTTCATTTTGGAGTAAATTATCAAAAAATGATCAAGTTCTTATTGAGTCAGCAGCTTCTATGGAAAATGATGTAATGATGTCTGAGTACAATGCTAAAAATGGCGCTGCACTCGCTTCTTTAATTAAAGACCAAGGTGTAGAGCTAAGAGAGTTTAGTGATGAAATCTACGATAGCTTTGGCATTGCAGCTAATGAAGTATTTGATGAAGTAAGAGGACATAGTGCTCTAGCTAACAAAATTCACGAGAGCTTTCTCAAATCGAGAAGTGAAGTCGGTGGATGGGCTAATATAGCAGATGTTGCCTACCTTCGTCAGAGAAATAGAGTTCTCGGACTTTAAACATCTATAAGCAAGCTCTATAAAGCGGAGTTGTTAAGCTCCGCTTTATAATTCCAATGTTTTTTAATTAAATATACAAACATTTGTTTCGTTTCATAAACATTTTATTCTAGCGATTTCAAATATATGAGGAATGCAAATTTGAGGTCGAAAAAGTGATAGCTTCAACTGGTACTACTCATGACTGGGAAGTTAGTAAACTTGATTTATTTTATCGCTTGATTAGTCTGACTACGGTCAGTATCGGGTTTCTATTTCTATTTAATAATTATTTAATTTTTTGGCGTGGCTGGCCTGGGATTATTAATCTCTTTGCAACAAAAGGGTGGTTTAGTCTCGAAGAACTACAGAAACCTCTTACCTCAGAGGCAATCAATTTAGGATGGCTGCAATTATCAAGTTATATATTAGTTATAATTATAGTTATTACTTATATATACTTTACAAGAGATGACTATCTACGTTCTGACGCAAAAAAACTATCATCACTATCGGCATATATTATTAGGTCCGCCTTCTGGGCGGTATTAATAATTGGATTAACAGATAGTATCATCTCGTTTTTACGTGTTGAGGACTTACTAGATTCAGTAGTCGGAGATAATATGGCTAAAAATTTGGGTATATCACGTTACCGTGGAACATATATTCATTATCCGATTATAGGTTTATCTTTTATAATAGCATATTTTATTAAATCACTTGGATTTACATGGTTAGCAATTCTAGTTGTTCTAGCTGAATTTCAAATAGTAATTGTAAGGTTTATATTTTCATATGAACAAGCGTTTCTAGGTGATCTTGTGCGCTTTTGGTATGCAGCACTTTTCTTATTTGCCAGCGCATACACCTTAATTGAAGAAGGGCATGTAAGAGTTGACGTCCTTTATGCAGGGTTTTCCGCGCGTCGCAAGGCATTGGTTAATGCTTTAGGTTCATTATTACTTGGTATTCCTCTTTGCTGGATTATACTAGCTCTAGGTATGTGGGGAAAAGCAACAATAATAAACAGCCCATTACTTGCATTTGAAATGACTCAAAGCGGATTTGGATTATATGTAAAATATCTAATGGCCGGTTTTCTTGCAGTATATGCCATCACAATGATGATTCAATTTGCAAGCTACTTTTTATCAAACATTGCAATTTTTCGAAATGAACCAAATCAAATATCGATAGAAAATTAATGTATCAAATATTTTTAATTTATAAAACTTATACGACAATAATTGAATTGTTTCGAATATAATGGAACTTTTTTTCCTAGCATTACTTGTTTTATCGATGGCAGGAGCTTTAGCTGTTGGCTTCCCTGTAGCCTTTGCTTTACCTGGTTCAGCAATACTAACAATAGGTGCCGCATCAATTGCAGGCTTTATTTTTACTGGTGACGTAAGCTCTTATTTTTCTCAAGACGGTCCAATTCAATGGCTTACTGCCGGAGTTACTAACTTTAGAGGAGTATATTGGGAAGTTGAAAGAGATACCTTAATAGCTGTTCCTTTATTTGTATTCATGGGAATAATGCTTCAACGTTCAAAAATTGCTGAAGATTTATTAGTTACAATGGCCCAATTATTTGGTCCAGTGCCTGGTGGACTTGGTATATCTGTAGTTTTAGTTGGAGCTTTACTGGCGGCCACCACAGGAATTCTTGGCGCTACGGTAGTAGCTATGGGTTTAATTTCTTTACCTGCAATGCTACGAAACAATTACTCAAAATCGTTGGCATCTGGCACTATAGCAGCAGCTGGCACTCTTGGACAAATTATCCCTCCGTCTATTGTATTAATTATACTCGCCGACCAACTATCAAATGCAACAGATCAGGCCGCTACTTTACGATGGATTGAATATAAAAACGCCACTGGAAAATCTCTACTACCTAATGAGTTTGGAATAACTTCGACAAGTGCTGGAGATATGTTTTTGGGAGCTCTTCTGCCTGGGATTGTGCTGGTAGGTCTTTACGTTAGTTATATACTCATTACAGCATTAGTTAGACCAAAAATGGCTCCACCTATCCCGTCAGAAGAGAAATTTAATTTACGTTTTGGTATTAAAGTAGTTCTGGCCTTGGTACCACCTCTTACATTGATCTTAGCAGTTCTCGGTTCAATTATTATGGGGGTTGCTACAGTAAACCAGGCTGGTGCTATTGGTGCAATTGGAGCAATGATAATGGCTGGATATCGTTTGATGGAAGGCAAACGAAGAGCATTCACTCCTGCAATAATTGCTATATTATCAATTATAGCTATTCTAATTTTATTAAATCAATTTGATCTAAATATTAAAAATATTAGTAATAATAGGGATTTGATTGGTGTCTCATTAGCAATACTAGCTGTTATTGCACTTCTTATATCCGTAGCCTGGAGTACCTGGCGTACTATCAAAATTAATGACACCCTTTTGGGTGTAATGATAGAAACCGCAAAAACAACATCAATGGTTTTTATAATACTCTTAGGTGCGGCCATGTTAACAGCAGCATTTCGCAGTTTTGGAGGCGAGGAATTAGTTAAAGAATTTCTTACCAGCTTACCTGGCGGTTTCTGGGCGCAATTTATTGTTGTAATGGCAGTTATATTTTTTCTGGGTTTCTTTTTAGACTTTATAGAAATAGCAGTAGTAGTTGTCCCTATCGTCGCTCCTATACTTTTGTCAGATCCCGCGGCAAATGTAACTGCAGTATGGCTGGGGGTAATGATAGGTGTAAACATGCAGACCTCTTTTCTAACCCCCCCATTTGGTTTTGCACTTTTCTACTTAAGAGGTGTTGCTTCCATTGAAGTAAAAACAACCGATATATATAAAGGTGTTATCGCGTTTATAATTCTACAATTAGTGGGTTTAGGTATTGTGGGTGTGTTTCCAAGCTTAGTAAACTTTCTACCTAATCAAGCGTTTTTGAACTCTGATACAGCACCACCTCCAAAAAATAGAAGACTACAAATATGCATGGAAGAATATTTATATGAATGGTATCAAGAAAATACTGTATTTCTTAGATCTGAAATACAAATTGCTAAAAATATAGATATTAGTTACTTACCAGAGAAACGACTACAGGAACTTAATAAAAGCTTTTTGTATGCAGAAAAAACTTTCAATTTATTTGAAAATATTTTTGAGGCAAAAGAACAAGTTATTAAAGCAACTCCTGAATATAGACCAATACATAAATTAGCTCGTAAACAGGAAAAAATAATAAGAAATATAGATAAAGAAATAGAAAATCTTAATAATGAGATTCGTAGAATTAAACGATCCGAATCATCTTCTGAATCAAGCACAAAAGAATTTGAAGAAAGATTGCATTACCTTGAAGAAAAGAAAGCGGAAGAAAAAGCAAAAATACCTAATGACTGGAATATAATTAGAAAAGAATTTGCTAGTCATTTGAATAAAGAAAAACAAGCTAGAAGAATATATAGACAGAATGTAGATAAAGCATATCAACCCGTCATGAAATATATTTTATTGGCAAAATCAGGGGATTCACTAAACCAGATTCGTGACGAAATGCTTCATGTTCGTAACTTAGTAAGACATGGTTCAGTGAAAGAAGTTAAAGCAGCTATTAAAAATACACGGATAAAACTTACAAAATCTGCTCCTGATACAAATTCCATAAGTAGATTACTAACAAAAGCTTCTAGAGTTTTAAAAACAAATAATAAAAGTCGTCAAAAATCTACTAAATATATAGATGAAGCAGTTGAGTTATACTTAAATGAAGTAAAATGGCGATCAAGAGCTTCTTTAGAACTATATGAAAATTTAAACATATATAATGAAGCAATTAAAAGCTCTATTGGATTAAGATTACAAGACCGTTTACCGTCAACTGTAGCCAACAGTATAGCAATATGTCGCTCAACACATCGCGACATTTCACTAAATTTTTAAATAATTCTAAAGTCTGTAAACTAATAGCCCAAGTAAATTATACAAGCTATTATTCTATTTAAACCTAGGTAATAAACGCCAAACGTACGGAAAAATAATGGCGGCCAAAGCTAACTTTAGTATATCTCCGATTATAAATGGCAATAGTCCCTTTGTAAGTGCAGCACCAATTGCTGTACTAGCTCCAATTGCAGCAACATACTGACTTCCAGGTCCTTCAAAGAAAATTGTTAACCATATTAATCCCGGAATATATATAGCTAGATTACCAAGTAACATTGCTAATCCGGTATACCAAACGTTCCTATCCCATTTTTTTTCTGCAAGATATCCAGTAATTGCTGCCGCAAATACAAATCCGACTAAATAACCGCTGGTCGGTCCAGCTAAACCAGATTTGCCTCCAGCAAAAACCGGTAATCCGAGATACCCTTCTAATAAGTATAATAAAAGAGTTAGTCCACCCAGACGAAAACCAAAGGCCATCCCGACAACTAAAACACCAAATGTTTGACCGGTTATAGGTACCGGCCAGATAGGAACCTGTACTTGCGCTAACAAAGTAATAAATAAGCTTCCTAGTAGCGCCATAATTAAAGTACGTAGGAGACGATATGGTATAGAAATATTATTTTCTGGCCACACGACAGAAAGTAAAGTTGGTTGTATTTCCGCTATTCTGGGCATTTGATGGGTCCTTTTAAATCTGCAACGCAATCTTATAAATTAGATAATAATTATTAAAATGGTAGTTTGTATATATATTTTATAATTTATTTGTTCGAGGAAAACCAGTTGGCGGGAGTCGTCCAGCTTGTGCTCTCTTCCCTTCCCATTTAATTATTTCTTCTCTTTCAAATTTACGTTTTCTCGAACCAGTTCTAACAGTTAACCCTTCTTCTAATGTAAATATTTTTGCTGAGCTTAAGCCACCTTTAGAGTAACTTTGCAATTTAATACCCCTTCCCCGGGTCATTATAGGTAGATCAGATGTTGGAAATACAAGTAGTTTTCTATTGTCACCAATTACAGCAAGACGATCACCGTCACACTGGACGCATATCTTTGCCTTTACATTTCCATGTATATTTAATACTTGCTTACCCGATCTCGTTTGGGCAATTACATCTTTTTCCAAAACAACGAATCCTCTACCATCACTTGATGCAATAAATAACTTCTTATCTATATTATGAACTATTAGTGCTAAAATACTGTTATCATTGCCTAAATCAATCATAAGATTTAGTGGCTCTCCATGACCTCGGCCACCAGGCAACTTATCAACACCAATTGTATAAAACCTTCCATTAGAAGCAAAGACAAGTAACTTATCAGTAGTTTCTGCATTTATGACAAAACTTCCACTATCCCCTTCTTTGTATTTTAAGGACTCATGGTCAATATTATGTCCTTTAATACTGCGTATCCAATTCTTTTGTGAGCAAACCACAGTTACCTGCTCACGTTCTATAGTGGCTTCCAGAGGTATGTGAATTAAATCTTGGGGGACACTTACTAATGTTTTTCTAATGCCATTTTCTGACTTATATCCATATTTTTTCTTTAAATCAGAAATTTCTGAACTTAGATAATCTATCCTAGCTTTACGATTATTTAATATTTGTTTTAGTTGCTTCTGATCTATTTTAAGAGATGCAATTTCTTTTTTTATAGCCACTTCTTCGAGTTTTCGTAATGAACGTAAACGCATATTTAATATTGCATCAGCTTGAATATCATTTAATTTCCAACGATTCTTCATTTCAAGTTTAGGATTATCATCCTCACGAATAATTTCTATTACCT
>Ga0114933_10001338_pt1 | contig 27645 bp, 32 predicted proteins | sample 4SBtaG_FD_89691 | JGI IMG/M metagenome (GOLD analysis project Ga0114933, IMG submission 89691) | Deep subsurface microbial communities from Kolumbo volcano to uncover new lineages of life (NeLLi) - 4SBTROV12_W25 metaG | ecosystem: Environmental > Aquatic > Marine > Volcanic | place: Kolumbo... | reverse complement strand
TGCTTTTGTTTGCTTTTTAGCAGCTGCCATATTTTGGATGGTCAATCCGGGGTTTATGTACATTTGGGTTGATTACGCCAACTAATTTTGATCAAGTTTTATATGCTAAATTACATAATTGATGACATGGATGACTTTGAAAAAGAATATCCTGAATTTGATTGGAAGAATACTCCAGCCTACAAACATCCAGGAGGTAAAGATTGTCCATGTCCTAAACACGAATACATCAGAGAGCAGATCAATTTTACAAAACAGGTAAATGAAAAAGGCAAAGAACCATCCAAAGTCACTCTAAAATTTTGTCCAGATCACTACAAAGTATACATGGATGAAGTAATTCCTGCAATGCCCCTAAAGTACAAAATTCTAACAAAAATTGCACTAAAACTTGGAGCAATTCAAGTTGAACAACTAAAGTACATGGAATCAGAATTGTGTTTTTACTGTAAATTCGGTTCTGGCGGACATGATAAAAAAACAGAACTGCCACCAATGTAAAATCGAGTTAAGCTTATACTTGATCTGACTAGAGAATCAATGTGGGAATAGAAGATATCAGAGATTTCATTACAGAGCTTGAAAAACAAGGAGAATTAAAGAGAATCAAAACTGAAGTTGATTCAGATTTAGAAATTGCTGAAATTATGAGGAGGGAAATGTACTCCAATGGTCCGGCAATATTGTTTGAAAATGTAAAGGGCTATGATATGCCAGTTTTAGGAAACGCATTTGGATCTATGAAAAGATTAGAGATAGGATTAGAAATGTCAGACTTTACAGAAATTGGTCAACGTATTGCAGACATGACAAAGATGGATGTACCATCAGGATTACTAAATAAAATTAAAAAACTTCCAGAACTCTCAAAGATGACTGCTTCATTTCCTAAAGCAGAAACAAGTGGTCCAGTTACAGAAATTACTTCAAGTGATGCATCCTTTGATGACATACCAATTCTAAAATCATGGCCTGATGATGCAGGACGATTCATCACATTAGGATTAGTTGCAACAAAACATCCAGAAACAGGAGTTAGAAATCTAGGGGTTTACAGAATGCAAATTGTTGATAAAACTCACGCATTGATGCACTGGCAAAAACACAAGAGAGGTGCACATCATAGTGATATTTCAAAAGATAAGGGAGAAAAAATCCCAACTGCAATTATTATTGGTGGAGAGCCAGCAACAATATTTTCATCAATTGCTCCAGTGCCAGAAGGTTTGGACAAGTACTTGTTTGCAGGTATTACAAGAAAAGAAGGAATCAAAACTGTAAAATGTAAAACTATTGATTTGGATGTTCCAGCAAATGCAGAAATTGTTTTAGAAGGATACGTGGATCCTGCAGACATTAGAGATGAAGGACCATTTGGTGATCACACAGGATATTACACTCCAGTGGAGCCATATCCAACATTTACACTAACAGGAATTATGAGAAGAAAAGATCCAATTTACGTAACAACAGTTGTAGGAAAACCAATTCTTGAGGATGCATACATTGGCAAAGTGATAGAGCGTTCATTTTTACCATTAATTCAAATGTTCCATCCAGAAGTCATTGACTTTAGTATGCCAGCAGCAGGATGGTTCCAAGGATTTGCAATAATATCAATTAAAAAAAGATATCCAGGTCAAGCAAAAAAAGTCATGATGGGATTGTGGGGAATGGGACAGTTATCCTTAACCAAAATGTTCGTCGTAGTAGATGAGGATATCAACGTACATGACATCAATGATGTGATATGGGCAATTACTACAAGAGCAGATGCTGCAAGAGATACTGTAATTATCGATAATGCTCCTACAGATACTCTTGATCCAGCATCACCACTAGTCAACTTGGGATCTAAAATGGGAATTGATGCAACACAAAAAACAAGAGAAGAAGGTTATCTAAGAGAAATTCAGAAACAAGTCAAAGTAGATGAGGATACAAAGAATCTTGTAGATTCAAAATGGTCTAGTTACGGATTATGATACAGAAATAGGATTGTAAAAATTATCTCGCTCTTCTACCTGATAACCAATTTGATGAATGGCATCGATGATTATTTTATCAGTAAGTTCAGTAGAGCGGGCTCCAGTACAAGATACAACTTCTTCTCCAATTAGTGTGCCTCCAAAGTCATCTGCACCATATTGTAGTGCTAATTGAGCCATGCCAACACCGTTTGTTAGCCAAGATGATTGAATGTGAGGAATTAGTCCATCAAGAACAAGTCTAGAAATTGCAATCATTTTCAATAATTGAATTCCACCAGTTCCATATTCAACCAGTCCCTCTTCATGCATCAAAGTATTGTTTGGTTCAAAATTCCATGGGATAAATGCCATGAATCCTTTAGTTTTTTCTTGAAGTTTTACAATTTTAGAAAAGTGTTCAACAATATCATTATTATTTTCTACACTACCATACATCATTGTTGCAGAACTGGGAAGACCTAGAGAATGGGCTTCATCCATAATTCTAATCCAATCAGCACTAGAGATTTTCTTTGGACTGATAATTTCTTTAACAGAGTCAGTTAGAATTTCAGCGCCAGCGCCAGGAATTGATTGTAATCCGGCATCTTTTAATCTAGATAGAATTTCTTTAGTAGAAGATTTTTCAACTCTTGCAATCATGTCAATTTCTGAGGTAGATAATCCATGAACTCCAACTGTTGGGAATTTTTCTCTTATCATTCTAAAGGCATCCTCATAATATTCAATTTTCAAATTTGGGTTGTGACCACCTTGAATCAAAACTTGACGAATCTTAAACATCTCCCAAGATGTTTTTACTCTAGCTTCAATTTCATCAAGAGTTAATGTGTAAGCATCATCAGCTCCAGGAGATCTATAAAATGCGCAAAACTTGCAATCAGTAATACAGACATTAGTATAATTCAAAATAATGTTATTTACAAAAGAGGCTTTTTTGCCAAATTGTTTTCTTGTTAGATGACCAGCAGTAAGACCCATCAAATGAACATCATCAGATTCAAGCAATCTCAAGAGATCTTCAGGACCAGGTCTTTTCCCATTAAGGGAATTTTCTAAAATATCTTTGATATCGCTTTTTTGTATCTGTTCAGTAGTCTGACTCAAGTGATCTTCATCCTTTGTAATTTCTATTTAATTCTTGGTAGAAATAATGAACAAAAAAAGAAATAAACAAAATGAGTGATTTGTGCGCAATTTTTGAGAAAGAAGAGTTCAAAGATTCACGTTATTTTTAAGTAGGGCACGAAAATCAGATCAAATCATGGTATCAGGAAATCAAATTAGACTTAATCGAATTCTCAGAAAGGGAAGAATGCTATGTATTCCAATGGATCATGGTATTTCAAATGGACCTATTGAGGGCCTTGAAAACCCAGCAAATACAATTTACAAATGTGAAGGACATGGACTCACAAGTGTAATCATTAACAAAGGAATTATCAAAGCATTACCAAAACCAACCAAAGTAGGAATTTTAGTTCATTTTTCAAGTAGCACATCATTATCATTATCACCCAATCGAAAAATGCTAACAGGTTCTGTAAAAGAAGCAGCCGCATTAGGAGCTGATGGAGTTTCATTACACATCAACATTGGAGGTAAAGAAGAACCAGAGATGTTAGAACAACTTGGAATGACTGCAGATCAATGTCACAGATGGGGAATGCCACTTTTAGCAATGATGTACCCTAGGGGAGAAAATATCAAAAACCCACATGATCCAGAAATTGTAGGACATGTTGCAAGAATTGGTGCAGAATGCGGTGCAGACATTGTTAAGACCTTATACACTGGAGATATTGATTCATTTGCAAAAATTGTAAAGAGTACACCAGTACCAATTGTTATTGCAGGTGGACCTAAAGCAAAAACAGATTTAGATATTCTTCAAATGACTGAAGATGCTATGACTGCAGGAGCTAAAGGAGTCACATATGGTAGAAACATCTTTGCACACAAAACACCTGAAAAAATGGTAGAAGCATTAGCCGAAATAATTTTCAGAAAAGGAACAGCAAAGGAAGCAATGAAAAAAATTGAGTAAAACAAGAGAATTAATAATTTCACCTAAAGTGTCTCAGGCACAATTAGCTAAATTTCTTCCACAGTTAGAAGATGAAGGGATTAAGATGGTATATCTTGATCCAAAGAAAATAGGAAAGAAAAAATCAAAACTTCAAACAGTATATCCATCAAGTTCAGCAAACTATGTGGTTCTTGAAAAGGATGGACCAAAGCCAAAGGGTAAAAAAGTTGGAAGAAAATTCCAAATATTATCAAATTCAGATATTGACAACGTTCTCACTATCGCCAAGAAAGGATTAGACTTTGTAGTTGTAGAAGTAAAAGATTGGAAAATAATTCCTTTAGAAAACATTATTGCAAAATTACATAAAATTCACACAAAAATATTTGCCATTGCCAGAACACCTGAAGAAGTACGAAAAATGTTTTCGATTTTAGAGGTTGGAGTAGATGGAGTTATCTTTAGCACATCAACAATAAACGAAGTTCGAGAGGTCATGATTTACTTGGGAACCAAGAGTTTTGACATGAAACCAGCAAAGATTACAGAAATTAAAGAAGTCGGAGATGGAGAACGAGTTTGTGTAGATACAGCATCAATGCTTCACAAAGGAGAAGGGATGTTAATTGGAAGTAGATCAAACTTTTTGTTTTTAGTTCATAATGAATCAGTTGGTTCGTCATTTACATCACCAAGACCATTTAGAGTAAATGCCGGAGCAGTTCATTGTTATACATTATCTCCAGATGGAACTACAAACTATCTCTCAGAAGTAGAAACAGGTTCAGAAGTACTCATTCTAAATTCAAAAGGTAAAGCAAGAAGGGCCACAGTAGGAAGATCTAAAATTGAACGTAGACCAATGTTAATGATTAAAGCTACAGTAGGAGGAGAAACAGGTGGTATCATAGCACAAGATGCAGAAACAATTCGCTTTGTAAAATCAAATGGACAACTAGTTTCAGTTACACATCTAAAGAAAGGAGATATTGTGATGGTGCATTCAAAACCCGCAACAGGTAGACATTTTGGAATGGAAGTTTCAGATGAATACATTCTAGAAAAATGAAATACAAAACATGTGTATCAATTGCAGAGACAACACCGGCAAAAACTAAAAAAATATTAAAAATTGCACTATCAAAATCAGATTTTGTTGAAGTAAGATTTGATTTTCTAAAAATAGAGCAAATTCCAGAAACATTAGAAATTATTAAAAAAGATCTAAATAGAATTGTGTGTACATTAAGGCCAAAGACAGAAGGAGGAAAATTTCCTGGAAACGAAAAGGAAAGAATAGCAATTCTCAAATTGATTGCAGAGTATAATCCATTCCTCTTAGATGTTGAATTTAATACATTAAAGAAAAATTCATCACTAACAAAATATTTGAAATCAACAAAAACAAAATTACTTGTTTCATGGCATGATTTTAAAAAGACACCAAATTCTTCAGAATTAAAAAAGAAGATCAATCAAATGAGTAAATTTTCAACAAATGTCAAAATTGTAAGTACTGCCAAATCTACAGATGATTCAACTAGAATGCTTGAATTGTATAGTAAAAAAGGAAAAAACAATCTAATTTCATTTGCCATGGGCGATTATGGTAGAATTTCAAGAATTCTGTGCCTATATTTAGGCAGTCCATACACATACGTTTCATTAGGAAAGGCAATTGCTCCAGGACAGTTCAGTGTTGATGAAGTGAAAAAAATCACAAATTTAAAAAAATAGTACTAGAACAGTTGAGAGTTTAAATCAATCATATAACTCAAGAAAATAAGATGGGCAAATCATTTGCAGTAATTGGAGATCCTATTGATCATTCATTGTCTCCAAATATACACAGTGCAGCATTTATAGAAATGGATTTAGATTCATCATACATTGCATATAGAATTCCAAAAGGAGAATTAGAAGAAGGTATTGAAGGATTAAAAAAAATTAAAATCACCGGATTCAATATTACCATACCTCATAAAATTGAGATGATGAAATATCTTGATAAAATTGATGAATCATGTAGTTTGATAGGAGCAGTCAATACAGTATCAAACAATGAAGGAGTTCTAAAAGGATACAATACAGATATGGATGGATTCTTAGAACCATTTAAGAAAAAGGAATTAAACATTGCAGGAACCAAAGTTCTCATACTTGGTGCAGGAGGAGCAGCAAGGGCAATTGTTGCAGGGTTTGCAAAAGAAAAAGCAAAAAGCATAACCATTGCAAATAGAACAATAGAGAAAGCAAACAATCTCGCAGTGTTTTCAAAATCAATTGGATTGGATGCAGTTGCCATGAAAATAGAAGATGTCAAAGATACTGCAAAAAATTATGACATTATTGTAAATGCCACATCAGTTGGCCTAAAAAATGAACCCAGTGCAATATCTTTAGATGGAATAAATGAAAAAACAATTGTTTATGATATTGTTTACATGCCAATGAATACAGATTTTATTAAAAAAGCAAAAGAAGAAAAAGCAATTATCATTTATGGATATGAAATGCTTCTAGGTCAAGCAGTTAGAGCCTTTGAGATTTGGCACGGTATAGAAGCACCTTATAATGCCATGAAAAAAGCATTGTTAGGAGGATTTTGATGGCAAAAGCAAAGGCTACAGTCCATGGGGCAGTATCATTAGTGAATGCAATTGCAAACCAAAAGGGAGCCACTTTAGGAATTGCCCTAAAGGTAGAGGCCACAGTAGAAAACTCACCAGGTAAGGGCATTTCAATTCAATCAGAAAATAAGAGTCTTAGTTCACGATTAATCAACAAAACAATTGAGAAAATTGTTTCAAAGAAAGATTTAGAACAAAACAAAATCACGATTACATTAGACTCTGAAATCCCAACAGGTTATGGATTAAAAAGTTCAAGTGCAATATCTTCAGCAATTGCATTAGCATGTGCAAAAATATTCAAACCAAAATTTACTGATCAACAAATTTTACTTGCTGGCGTAGATGCATCAATTGAATCCAAAGTGAGTATAACGGGAGCATATGATGATGCATGTTCATGTTACTATGGAGGTTTCAATGTAACAGATAATGCAAAGAGAAAAAGAATCCAATTTGAGAAAGGGCCATCAAATCTTATCGCCGTAATATTTATTCCAAAAAATAGAAAGCGAGGAAACCTAAAGAAGCTAAAAATCCTTTCATCAGTATTTGAAAATGCTTGGGAATTAGCTAGAAAAACAAATTATTGGGAAGCAATGATCATAAACGGATTAGCTACGTCATCAATTTTAAATTCAGAACCCAAAATAATCACAGATTTAATTGAAAAAGGTGCACTTGGAGCATCAGTTTCAGGTAATGGACCATCAATTGCAGCAATTGTAAAAAAAGAAAATGAATCAGCCATCAAAAAAGTATTTTCTACATTAGAAGGAAACATTATAGTTTCAAAAATTAGCAACAAAAAGGCAGAAGTTCATGAAGTGTAAAATTGCTAAATCAAAAATTTCAGGTCAAATAGTTTGTCCTCCAAATAAGAGCTACACACATAGAGCAATTTTTCTTGCATCACTTGCTGGAAAAAATAGTGCTGTTGAGAATATTTTACTTTCAGCAGACACAAGTGCAACAATTGATACTTGCAAAAAGTTTGGAGCAGAAATCGAGGTCAAAAATTCATCAATTATAGTCAAAAATCCCATAAAAATAGGCACAAAAGTACCTGAAATCAATACTGAAAACTCAGGTACCACAATCAGGATAGCATCAGGAATCGCTAGTTTGTTTTCTGAAGAAATTACACTTACAGGTGATTCAAGTTTACAAAAAAGACCCATGCAGCCTCTCTTAGATGCATTGACAAGTATTGGGGCACAATGTAGTTCAACTGATGGAAAACCGCCAATTAAGATCAAAGGAAAAATTGTCGGAGGCGAAGTAAAAATCCCCGGGAATTTTTCTAGTCAATTTATTTCATCATTATTAATTTGTGCACCACTAACAGAAAATGGAATTAATCTAACCATAGAAGGAAACTTGGTATCAAAACCATATCTTGATGCAACAATAGCTTCTATGAGAAAGTTTGGCGTAACAGTTCAAACACTTATTCCGTACAAAAGATACAACATTTCCCCACAAATCTACAAGGAATCTACATTCACAGTTCCAATAGATTTTTCAAGTCTAGCTCTACTTCTTTCAGCAATAGTTCTAAATGGAGAAGACGTAGTTGTGAAAGGAAACATTGGCAACTTACCTCAAGGGGATGAACTCTTTATTGATATTTTAGAGCAGTTAGGGGTCAAAGTTTCAATGGATGATGACCATATCAAAATCCAATCACCTGAAAAATTAAATGGTGGAAAATTTGATTTGAGTAATTCGCCAGATCTTCTTCCACCACTTGCAATTTTAGCATTAAAGTCATCATCTCCAATTGAAATATTTAATGTGAAACATGCAAGACTAAAAGAAACAGATAGAATTGCAATTGTGTCCAGAGAACTTGTAAAACTTGGAATGAAAAGTCAAGAGAATGAGGATGGTTTAATTTTAGAAACATCTGAGAATATTTCTGGAGCTGATTTAATTTCTGAAGAAGACCACAGACTATTCATGGCTTTTTGTATTGCAGGTATGTATGTAGGAGATTGTACCGTGACGGATCCAGAATCAGTAAAAGTATCATATCCAAATTTCATCGAAGAGATGAATCGTATGGGTGCAAAAATTCAAACAGAATAAAATTATTTTTCAAAAAAACTATGTGTGATAAAAGGCGCGACCCTGTATAGAGTGAAAAGCATTCTCCTCACTCACAACGCTTTTGCGTAGATAACATGTCATTTTTCGCAGGGCCGCGCAAATTATTCTTTATAATTTACACGTTTTTGCATATATCATATGTGTTATTATGATATTTAAGAATATATTATAATTATTTCATAAAATGTTTAATTATTTTATAATTTTTAAACAGGTACAAAGTGGAATCATAAAATTATCAATTTTGGGATAAAATTTTCAATTAAATTAAGAATGAGGAATTATAAACATCGATTAACTTTGATAGTATGTTGCCGGGAAGTTCTATTGGTCAGCGTCTTGTTTTAACAAGTTTTGGGGAAAGTCATGGTAAATCCATTGGTGCCGTCTTAGATGGTTGTCCTGCAGGATTAGAGTTAGATGAAAAAGACATACAAAAAATGTTAGATCTTAGAAAACCAGGACAAAATATTATTTCAACACAGAGAAAAGAAGGGGATGTAGTAGAAATAATTTCAGGGGTTTTTAGAGGACATACAACTGGTGCACCAATTACAATGCTAATTTGGAACAGTGATCAAAAATCAAAAGATTATGAAAATTTGAAAACAAAACTTAGGCCAGGGCATTCAGATTACCCCGCCATGGCAAAGTATAATCATTTTAATGATCATAGAGGAGGTGGAAGGTTTTCAGGAAGATTAACTGCAACTCATGTAATGGGAGGAGCTGTTGCCAGGAAGCTACTCAAAGTTTCATTGGGTATTGAAACTAATTCATTTGTAACACAGATTGGAAAAACAAAGATGGAAAGGGAATTTAATGAAAAAATGGTTAATTCTATTTATAAAAATGAAGTGCGATGTCCAGAAAATAAAACTGCAAAAATAATGAGAGCAGATATTTTGAATGCCAAAAAGAAAGGGGATTCACTTGGAGGAATAATTGAATCAGTTACAACAAAAGTTCCAGTAGGATTAGGAGAACCAATTTTTAGTTCACTAGAATCAGATTTGAGCAAAGCTATTTTTTCAATTCCATCAGTAAAAGGAATTGAGTTCGGTTCAGGATTCAGAGGTTCAGAACTATACGGTTCAGAAAATAATGACCTTTACACAGTAAAGAAAGGAAAAATAGTCACAGAAACAAACAGATCTGGAGGAATTCTAGGAGGTATTTCAAATGGAATGCCAATTACCATGAGAATTGCTTTCAAACCAGCATCATCAATTGCACAAAAACAAAAAACAGTAGACATTAAAACAAAAAAAGAAACTATTCTCCAAGTCAAAGGTAGACATGATCCATGTGTAGTACCAAGAGCCCCACCAGTAGTAGACTCACTTGTAGCATTAACAATTGCAGACCATGCACTACTTTCTGGAGCAATTAAACCAGTAATTTAAGAAAATGTCAGACATTAATGATCTTCGTAATAAGATGGATGAAGTTACTCTAAAAATGATAGAGTTACTAAAGAATAGAACAGACATTGCAAAAGAAATTGGAGAAGTTAAAAAAAATATTGGTAAGGGAGTAACAGATGAAGCAAGAGAAGATAGTTTACGTGGAAAAGTAATTTCATTATGTGATAACATTGGAATGGATGAAACAATTGCTACAAAATTTCTAAATTTCCTATTAAACGAATCAATAAAAGTTCAATCAACTAACAAACAAACACATCTTTCAATTTTCTTAAAAGCAAAATCTCTTGAAGCCCAAGGGAAAAAAATTATCCATATGGAAGTGGGTGAACCAGACTTTTTACCACCAAAGATTGTAAAAGATGCATTAGAAGAGGTATTTGAAAAAGGATTTCTAAAATACGGACAAGCAAAAGGAATGCCTTCATTTAGAGAAGCACTTGCAAAATATGCATCTAACAAATTCAATGCAAATATCAATGAAGACAACATTATCGTCAGTCCTGGTGCCAGATTTTCAATTTTTACTGCAATAACAACTCTCTTGAATCCAGGAGATGAAATGATTGTAATTGAGCCTGCATGGCCAGCCTACAAAGATTGTGCATTAAATGCAGGAATCAAGGTCAGAACTATCAATACAACTTTTGAGGATAAATGGGAACCATCATTAGAACAAATCAAAAACACAATTAATTCAAACACAAAGATGATTGTACTAAATTATCCAAATAATCCAACAGGAAAAATTCTTGAAGAAAAATTACAGGATGACATAATAGAACTTGCAAGGGAAAATAATCTCTATGTGTTGAGTGATGAAATCTATTCACAATATGCAAAAACAAAATGGAAAAGTGTCTTGAGTTACAACTATGAAAAAAGTATTGTTACTCAATCATTTTCAAAATCTCATGCAATGACAGGGTTCAGAATAGGGTATGGTATTGCAGATTCAAAAATAATTGAAAAAATGGCAAAATTAGAGGCATTGTGTCTTACAAATGTCTCAGAGCCAATACAATACATAGCCATGAAAGCCCTAGAAGCAGATACATCCAACAATACTAATACAGTACAAAACAGACTAGATGTGTTGGCACAAAAAGCAAAAGATATGGGATTAGACTTTATCATCCCTGATGGTGCAATGTACCTTTTTGCCAGAGTCAATCAAGAAGGATTTGACGGAGTTCAATTTGCAAATAGCACATTAGAGAAAGGTTTGGCAGTAGCACCAGGGGAAGGATTTGGAGATTACAAAAATTTTATCAGACTTTCAGCATGTCAGGATGAAAATACACTGATTGAAGGAATGAATATACTACGCAACATCATGAGTGATAATCAATGAAGAAGATCACAGTTATCGGTGCAGGAGGTCAAATGGGCCAATGGTTTGTAAAATATTTTGCAGGTGAAGGATTTGAGGTTACAGGGTATGATACAGAAAATAAAATAACTGGAAAAGACACTATCACATCAGAATCACTAGTAGGTGGAATTTTAAAGGCAGATTATGTAGTATTGTGCACACCCACAAGAAGAACCCCAGAAATCATCAGATTAATTGCTAAAGAAATGAAAAGAGGAACATATCTAATTGAGATATCATCTGAAAAATCCAAAGTAGTTTCATCATTATCAAAAATGCCAGCAAAAATTAATCCAATTTGTATACACCCAATGTTTGGTCCAGGAATTAAAACAATTAAAGGTCAAAATATTATTTCAGTTCCAATTAAAGATGCTAAAAAAGAATTAACAGTTGCAAAAACATTGTTTGAAGGAGCAAACTTTGTAACAATAGATGCAGCTGAGCATGACAAAAAGATTGCAGTAATTTTAGGATTAACACATTTAATGAATTTGGTTTTTGCAAACATCATTTCAAAAGATGAAAAAATGAATCTCACAGAAAAGATGTCTGGAACAACTTTCAGAGTTCAAAAAACTCTAGCAGAAAGTATCATGACAGAATCTCCAGAACTAATAGAGACAATCATTGCAAACCCAGAAATTCGCAGAGTTGCTGAAGAACTTTGGAAAGATATTGGTAGACTATTAACATCTGTACAAGAATCAAAGACAGAAGAAGTGGTCAATTACATAAAAGAATGCCAAGAAAGACTTGCCAAACATACTGACACCAATGAGTCATACAAAAAACTCACAAAAATGGTTAAAGCAGTTGAAAAATAGCGGAAATGCGCTCAACAAAGATTGTTACATCATTCATTAGAGATAATGAAAAATTATTAATTCTCAAACGAAGCGACAAAGTAAAATCAATGAAAGGGTTATGGGCAGGAGTTAGTGGAATTATTGAAAACAACGAAGAGCCTCTTTCAAGAGCAAAAATAGAAATTTTTGAAGAGGTTGGAATTACAGAAGACAGGATTACTTTGATAAAAGCTTCAGAGGGAATGAGAATCCACTCACCGCAATACAAAAATCATGAATGGGAAATATTTCCATTCTTGTTTGAATCTAATAATCCCACTATCAAACTAAATTGGGAAAATTCTGATTTCAAATGGATAGATATTGAAGAATTAGAAAAATTTGAAACAGTACCTAGTCTTCAAAAAGTTTTATTCAATTTGTTGTAAATTTTCATTTTCTTTATCATATTTTTTCTGTTGTGGCAACATCATATAGACACAAGCACCACCACACATTGTACACGGTACATTATTTCCAGGGTGTTGTCCTGTTCTACTATGGATTTTTGCTGCCTCTTCAGGATCAATAGATAACGCAAGTTGTTTTTCCCAATCTAATGTACGTCTAGCTTCAGTCATTTCCATATCCCATTTGATTACTTTATCACGAATTTTAACAAGATCACCTGCATGAGCTGCAATTCTATATGCAATTAATCCAGCCTTTACTTCTTCAGCATTTGGTAATGCCAGATGTTCAGAGGGAGTAAGATAACATAAAAGATCCACACCTTCACTTGCAGAAACTGCAGCTCCAATTGCACTTGCAATATGATCGTGACCAGAGGCAATATCAGTTACCAGTGGGCCAAGAACATAATATGGAACATCACCGATTAACGATTTTGCCAATCTAACGTTTGCTGCAACTTCATTTAATGGAACATGCCCAGGTCCTTCCACCATTACTTGAATATCATGTTCATGGGCACGTTTAGTTAATCTAGATATATTGATCATCTCTTGAACTTGTAATTCGTCATGAGAGTCCAATATTGAGCCTGGTCTTAATGCATCTCCAAGACTAAATGTGACATCATATTTTTTTGCAATTTCCATCATGTAATCATAATGAGTAACGTAGGGATTTTCTTTGTCATGCTTTAACATCCATGCAGCAGTAATGGTTCCACCTTTACTTACTACCCCACCATATCTTTGAACTTTGAGAATTCTTTTAGCAATATCTTTAGTAATTCCACAGTGTACGGTGGTATAATCAACTCCATCTTTTGCATTGTTTTCAAATGCATTAAGATAATCATCTTCAGTTAAATTCAAAGGGTTTTTGTGAACTTCTACTCCATAGTTGTAAGCTTCATAGATTGGAACAGTTCCAAAAGTTATAGGTGCAGCATCCAAAAGTGTTTGTCGTATTTTTTTAACATCTCCACCATCACTAAGATCCATTATAGTATCTGCATGATATTTTATCGCAACTTTTGCTTTTTCAACTTCTTCCTCAATGTTTACATTTAGTGTAGAAGTTCCAATGTTTACATTGACTTTAGTTTTCAAACCTTTACCAATACCAACATTGTGAATATTTTGTGGTCTAACATTATTACTTGGAATTATGATAGAGCCTTTTGCAATTTTTGGAATTAACCAATCAAGTGAGACATCTTCATCTTTTGCTACTTGTTTCATTTCATCAGTAGCTACACCTCGTCTAGCTGAAGTCATTTGAGTGGCCATAACGTATTCTATGTTTTTACCTGATTTAAACAAATAGTGAAAATCATGAAAAGAACTGATCGCAAGAAAATATAATTACACTATATTAAGAAAAATGATCGATCTTTTATATCATAAATGACTAATAGATAACATGCAAACAATTAGAGAATGCAGACATTGTGGCAGAGAATTTTACAGCATGAAAGAAGAATTTTGTTCTAATGATTGTATAACTCAAACATCATCATAACAATTTAGTCAATCAAGATTTAGTTCATTTTCTAAAATAGCTTTTTCTGATTTAATTTTAGTAATTCTGTCTAGAATAGGCACAGTTAAGCGCTTAGAATCAGGAGAATTGGCAAAATTTTGTTTGATTTCAAATAATCTTTGAGACAGTTCAATTTCAGCTGAAAATAGAGAAATGTAATTACGAAGTTTTTGATTTTCAGATTTTATAGAATCTAATTCAGATACATCCATTATCGTGGGGGACTCCAACTCTCTTCCATAGTATCATCCATATTTTTTGAAACAAGATATTGCTTCCCACATTTGAAACATTGCCAGATAAACTTGTCATCCTTAATGGTTGGATATTGCATTGGTAACAAACAAGTTGTACATTGTAACACTTCAGGAACAGTATCATCAACCATAGGAATCTTTGTCATTAAAGAAAAGATAGGTGTTCGAGTATAAAATAGATATTACAAAAAAATCAGAAAAAATGGAAATACAGATTAGTGCTTTAAAATAAGAAAATCCCATGAACCTGTTATCCATTGGAGGATCTGATCCATCATCAGGTGCAGGAATTCAAAGTGATGTTAAATCATTTACAGAATTGGGAGCATATGGATTAACCGTGATTACAGCAATTACAGGTCAAAATACATCGAGTTTTGGAATGATTGAACCAGTATCAAAAACAATATTGAAAAATCAAATAGAATCAGTATTAACAGATTTTAAAATTGACGGAATAAAAATTGGAATGGTTTTCAATTCAGAAATTATTAAAACATTGTATCAACAATTAAAAAAATTAAAAATTCCAATTGTGGTAGACCCAGTAATAAAATCAACAACAGGAGGAGCACTGATTGAAAAAAAAGCAATAGAAGATTTTAAAAAATACATCATTCCATTAGCTACGGTAATTACTCCAAACAAATTTGAGGCTGAAATATTATCAAAATCAAAGATTAATTCAAAAAATACAATAGAAAAAATTGCAAAAAGTATTCAAAAAATGGGAGCACAAAATGTAATCATTACTGGAATTGAAGCAAAAAATAGCAGGATAGTCGATTTTATTTTAGAGAAAAGCACAAAGTATGAAATTTCAGGAGACAAAATTAGTAGTACAAATCATGGAAGTGGATGTAATTATTCAGCTGCAATAGTCTTTTCCATTTCAAATAAGAAAACAATTCGAGAATCAGTAAAATTTGCAAAGGAATTTGCTTACAATTCAATTAAAAATGCAAAAAAAGTTGGGAAAGGAATCAAGATTACAGATTTTCAGAAAAAAGATAAAATAAATTCAGAATTATCTCAGTCAATAAATGAATTTATAAAAATAAAAAATATTTACAAAAATATTCCAGAATGCCAAACAAATTTCGTATACTCTAAACCAAATCCCAAATCTACAAAAGACATACTAGGATTATCAGGACGAATTGTAAAGGCAGGAAATCAAGTCATAGTTGCAGGCAATCTAACATATGGGGGGTCTAAACATGTTGCAACAGCATTACTAACAGTGAATAAAAAATTTCCAAAAATTTCTTCTGCAATAAATTTGAAATATCAAAATTCAACAATTTCTAAAATTAAAAAATCAAAATTAACAGTAACGAGTTATGACAGAACTCAAGAACCAAATGATGTTAAAAAGAAAGGATCAACAGTAGCGTGGGGCATTAAAAATGCAATTAAAAAATTAAAAACTCCACCAGATGTAATTTTTCACAAAGGAGATTTTGGAAAAGAGCCAATGATAATCATTTTTGGAGATACCCCAAATATTACAATGAAAAAATTACTAAAAATTACAGGATAAAATTCTAGTCTAAAATCATCCTCGAACATAAATAGTCATATCTCAAATAGGATTTGTGAAAACCGTAATTCTGGCAGGCGGACTAGGAACTAGATTACTTCCATTGACAAAAAAAACTCCAAAACCAATGCTACCATTAGGCAAAAAACCAATTTTAGAACACCTTATTGATTGGAATAAAAAAAATGGTGTAAAATCATTTGTTTTGTGTGTAAGCCATCTTCGAGAAACAATTGAAGATTATTTTGGAGATGGAAAGAAATTTGGAGTAAGTATAGAATATGCTATTTCAAATAAACCACTAGCTACTGCAGGCCAACTAAAAACTGCAGAGGAATTCATTGACGATACTTTTGTTTGCATGTATGGAGATTCAATATTTGATTTTAGTCTTAGAAATATGATAAAACAACACAAAACAAAGAAAGCATTTGTCACTATGAGTCTAAATGAATACAAAACCAATTTAGAATATGGAGTAATCGATGTATCAAAAACAGGTAAAGTGTTAAGCTGGAAAGAAAAACCAGAGATAAAGGCAAATGTAAACATGGGTTGCTACGTAATGGAACCAAATGTGTTTAGTTTAATTCCAAAAAATAAACCATATGGAATGGATGATGTGATTAAAAGAGCTATGAAAAATAAAAAAATAGTCAGTAGTTTTATTACAAAAAAAGGATTTACAGATATTGGAAATAAAGCATCATACGAAAAAGCATCTAAAGAACACATACAAAAACGAGGAAAGAAATGAGCGAAGTAGTTATCAGAGAATTAAAAGAAGAAGATCTTTGGAATGGATTTCTAAAATCACTGGACTCATTAAAACAAGCAAGCAACATTGAAAAATCTAAAGCTAAAGATATTTTTGAAAAAATTAATGCCAACCAAGATCACATCATAGCAGTAGCAGAAGTAGATGGTAAAATTGTGGGCTCTACAACACTTCTCATAGAATCAAAATTCATTCATGACGGGGGGTTTGTAGGACATATTGAGGATGTAGTAGTCGATAAAGAATACCAAGGGCAAAAAATTGGTGAGAAAATTATGAAGTATCTCATAGAAATTTCAAAAAAACGAGGCTGCTACAAGACAATTCTAGACTGTACTGATGACGTCAAACCATTTTATGAGAAATTAGGCTTCAAACAAGTAGCTAGTGAATTAAGATTAGATAATATTTAGAAAAATTCTTTTTTTGGACGTCTCTTTTTTTCTTTTGTTAAATATGCACCAACTACAATTACAGGAATAGACAATATCATAAACAAAATAGGAGAATACGTTACAACATCTGTAATATAGATGTCATCAATTTTGTCAATTAGTGAATAACTGACAAACATTCCTATCAACATAATAATTCCACCTGCAACTATCAATCCCCCTACAGGTCTTGAACCATAACGTCTTGTCATTATGAAAGGAACTGCTGCCAATATTCCAGCAGGTGCAACACCAATAGAAATGAATTGAAATATTTTTGGATCAGCATCAAAAGTTATTGAAAATTCTATTGCTTCAGGAACATCAGTCATAAAATAGTAAATTGAAATCATTTCTCCAGCAAACATTGCAAATAAACCAAGACTAGTTACTGCAAGCCACTTTTCTATTGCCATGATTCTAACAAATTCTAGTTGATAAATAAACCATTCAATAAATCAAACAATACCAACCAAGTTGGCTAGTTCTTTCCTACAAGCTGCTCCAAGTTTTTCTGCTGCTTGTTCAGGAGAAATATCATTTAAGAAAATTCCATATCCACGCTCTAATCCAGACCAAGATTTTGTGATTGGATAAATTTCAATATGCCAATGGATTTGTCTACTGTTTTTCTTTTCAGGTGAAAGATGGAAAACAAGGTTATACGAAACATTCTTGACAGTTTTTGAGAGACCTCCCAGAGTTGCTCGTAAAATTAGTGACAAGTCATTGATTTCTTTTTGAGTTATTTTTGAGAAACTAGTAGTATGTTTTTTTGGAGATATCCAAAATTCATACGGATATGAGGGAGACCAAGGGCAAAATGCAATAAATCCTTCAGTTTGAAGAACCTGCCTAGGGCCTCCAATTTCTTCATTTACAGTCTGGCACATAGGACAGACACCTTTTTCATTTAGAATTTGATGAGATGCTTCAGCTTCTGTTTCAATTACAGGAGGAATAGTTGAGAAAGTTAGTAGATTGAGATGAGGGTGAGGGTTGGTGTTTCCTGCCAAATCTCCATGGTCGCCATAAATTGAAACATAAGTTACTCCTTTTTGGGTGTAAAGCCATCGTAATCTATCTTGAACAACTACTAGAACATTTGACCACTGCTCAATGTCTATTGTAGCAAAAGTATCTTTTTCATTCGGAGATGCAACCACAATGTAATGATATCCATATGCAGGTTCACTGTAGAAAGGTTTGTCACTGTAAGAATTTTCAGTTTCTATTGAAACGATAGGATTTTTACTTTCAAAAACTCTGATAGCCCAACCTTCAACATATGTTTCATCTTCATTATCTTGAAGACGTTGTAACATTCCATCTTTTGCAACAAGGGATAAAACAGAAGGGTTTGTCATAGATTCATTGCCAGGAGCAAATGGGGATTTTTTTGGATCAATAACTTTGTCATCTTTTTTAGAGACAATCATAAAACGCTCAGAAACATAATCTTTGCGCATATCCCCCATAATGGTTAATGGAAGTAAAATGTATGTTAAAACGTTTACTAAGATCTATTTGAAATCAATTTCAAAAATAATTTTCCAATAAAATTAAGAAAATCCTATTTTCATCAAATCAATATCAAATAATTAAAAATAAAAAATGGAACTGAGAAATTGTAAATTTTTTGATCGCATAGTTTGTTGCAAGATTTAAAGCAGAGCATTAGATTTTGAATAAACAGGGAATATTTTGGATAATTCTGATATTCACATGGTCTATGTTCTTTTAGATGGAGTGGGGGATTTACCACATCCAGATTTGGATGGAAAAACACCATTAGAGGCTGCAAATACTCCAACATTAGATAAAATTGCCAGTAATGGTTCCATAGGGGAAGTAATTTCTGTAGGAAAAGGCATTGCTCCAGAATCAGATATTGCAGTTTTCAACATGTTAGGTTACAAATTCAAACACGCAGATTACGTAGGTCGTGGAGTAATTGAAGCCATAGGAATTGGTATTGATTTTAAAGACGGAGACTTGGCTCTTAGAGGAAATTATTCTACATTAAATGATGAAGAAGTGATTATTGACAGAAGAGCAGGGAGACATATTGAAAAAGAAGATGCTGACGGAGTTGCAAAAGAAATTGAAAATAAATTGAATTTATCATCACCTAATGTTTCAGTAGTAGTCTCTCCAACAATAGGACATAGAGTAACAGTTAGAATTAGAAAGGATTCGCAAAAATTATCATCAAGAATTACTAACACAGATCCAGCATATAGTAATATTGGAGGTATGGGAGTTGCAAAAGCAGTTGGGGATTTTCTAAAAATTGAAAAATGTTTACCTCTAGAAGATACAGAAGATTCAAAATTTACTGCAAACTTGGTAAATGAATTTTCTGAAAAATCTATTCAGATAATGAAAGAAAGTCAAATTAACAAAAAGAGACAATCTGAAAATAAAAAACAACTAAGTTGTATTTTGTTAAGAGATGCAGGAAACAAATATCCTGACGTAATTCCAATCAATGAAAAATATGGCATGAATTTTTCATGCATAGTAGACATGCCAGTAGAAATTGGAATTTCAGAAGTATTAAAGATGAAAGCATTTGAAGCTGGAGGATTAACAGACTATGAAGAAAAAGCTAGAGTCGCTGCAAAAGCAATGGAGACTCAAAATTCAATTTATGTACATCTAAAAGGTCCAGATGAATTCGGACATGATGGAGACGCAATAGGAAAAATGAAAAACATAGAAGAGATTGATCAAAGATTTTTCAAAACACTAGTTGAAAATATAGATTCAAGTAAAGTTGCAATAATAATATCTGCAGATCATTCAACACCATGTATCAATAAAGGACATAGTGACGATCCTGTTCCAGTTGTGGTTTCAGGAGATTTTATCAAAAATGATGGGACAACTAGGATGACAGAAGAGCAAGCAAAGAAAGGAAGTATTGGTCTACTACAAGGTGCAGAAGTAGTTTCAAAATCTTTAGAATTAATTAAATCTCAAATCTAGTTAGTTTGTTTGCTTGTTGCATATCAACTGAATTTTTCCTTATTCTATCAACATCTATTGAATGATACATGGAAGGTGAAGTACCTAATTTGTCCAAAGCTCTTTTTAGCATTCCAATTCCAATACTTTCTTCATTTTCTTGTTCATGTGCAAATGCTACGGCAACTAGAATAATACCTTGAACAAGTTCTTTTTCTCGTCCATAGCATTGATTCCATACACCTTCAAAGGCTTCATGACATTCCCAGAATCGCTCATTGTTAAAGAAAAATATTCCATCTGTGATTCCTTTTTCTTTTTCAATATGTTCTTCAACAACATGTCTCACATTATCAAGATCACCAATAGGAGATAATTTGTCAACGAGTATGTCTAGATCTTCTTTTTCTGCTGCAACATCAAATTCGATAAATTTTGTAGCTACTCTAGCAAGTCTAACTGAAACATTCTTCATCTCAGATGCAAGATCTCTTGCTTTGTATGCTAATTCTCTACAGTTCTGAGGCAAATATTTCTCATTTTTAAAATGCAGTAAATATCGTTCCACGAGATAGTTTTGAAGGAATTTCTTAAATTTCTTCTGTAATTTCAATCAAGGTTTATATGAAATATCCAGAGATTTTTGATACATGTCCATAATTGAGACAATTACAGACGTCAACAATACCTTTCTGTCTAGAAGGGAGTTAACTTGTAATTTTGCAGGCCTAGGAGGCAAACTCAAAAGTCTTGAGGCTACAGATATGGTTACAAAAGAATTCAAACTTGATGGAAAAGTTGTAATTCCAATGAGATTGAAAACTCAAGTTGGTAAGTCTCTCATTACTGGAACATTCTATGTTTATGACGATGAAGGATTAGCTAAAAAGCACATTAATCCAACAATATTTTCAAGACTAGAAAAATCTAAAGCTAAAATTGCAGAAGCTGAAGCAGCAGCAAAAGAAGCAGAAGCTCCAGCTGATGAACCTAAAACAGAAGATGCCCCAGCTGAAACAACTGAAGCTAAAACAGAAGATGCCCCAGCTGAAGAACCTAAAAAAGAGGAGAAATCTGAATAATGCCTGTAGAAAAAAAAGGTAAGAAAGGTTCTAGTCCAAGTATAGCATCATATTACAAAGTTGAAGGCGACAAAACATCAAGAACTAGAAAAGTTTGTTCAAGATGCGGTAAAGGAACTTTCATGGCACAACACAAAGATAGAAACACTTGTGGAAAATGTGGCTTAACAGAATTTAATCAATAAAACTAAATTATTTTAAAATTTCAGAATAACTTCCATCTTCATTTTCATTAGAGATATGATCATGTATTGAAAAACCAATATCCAACATATCATTTAATGAGTTATTTACTTCTCCAATTTTATAAGTACACAAAAATTTTGAATGTTCATTTGAAATGGAATGTATGTATTTTTCAACAGCATCTATTTTTGAAATTAACTCAGATGTAAATCGAGATATGTCACATAGAACATTAAAAGCAACTCTACCTCGAAAATTTTCATTTAGAATTAAATCAACAAGTTTGGACCATTTTTTTTCAAACTCGACAGGAGATTTTTCTGGATCAGGCACAGAAAAATAGGAAAATAATTTTACTACAGAAGACGGTTCATTATTTTTTTTAAGTTCTTTAAAAATGAAATCACCATCATTTTGAGAAGTGATAAAAATACATCTCTCAGAAGAATCAATTCCAATCTTAAAGAAATCAATGAGTTTTTTGTGCAATATGGTGTTTGAACGATATATCAATAGAGGATGATGGTCTGTCAAGACACTCACAAAATTAGTTCATTTGATTTAAACCAATATCCAAATAAAGTCTAGTACAATTTTTTTTTACGTTTTTTAGAACTTTTTTCTTCTAATAATTCCATTTTAGATATAAACGCAGGATCAAGTTTGATTTTAGAAAGAGATTCAGCAGATAATTTTACAGTATTAGTATCAAGTGAGATGTTAGATTTAGGGAGATTTCGGTCAGCCCAAAATTTCATAACTTTATCTTCAAGTTTAAAATCACGGAATCCTGCAGGGAATTTTTTCGTAATATGATTAAGTAATGTACGATCTTTGAATACAACTCTAGGTTCAAACAATCTAGTTTCATCACTGTAAACATTTTCAAATAAATTTCCAGAAATTTCATCAGACAATAATTCCATCTTTGAAATTTTTCGCATCAAATCTAAAAAATGTAAAAATTCATGAGCTAAAATTGCATGGATTGTACCCTTTAATCCATATGCAATTAAGGGTGCAGAAATTTGAATTACAACCTGAAATTTATCTTCAAAGACAATAGGAATTGTTCTTGCAAATAAGATTCCAAATTCATATGAATTTGGATTTGGGGATGAAAGAACCAGAGAAGGCTCAACATATGCTATAGGATATCTAATTCCAGATGCTTTTTCAATTCGATTAATTCCTTCAATGGTAATTGGGAATCGTTTCATAGTTAAATCAAAAACATCATCAGGGATAATTCCTTTAGAATGTGCATCTTTGAAACGTACTAGTGGATCCAATATTACCCCTCGACAATTTTGAATGTAAAAAGGTTGATTAGATCAGGAACGTGGTTTGCCGGCTTTCTTTTTTTTCTTGGTAGCAGCCCTTTGATCAGCATGTCTCTGGTGTTTACCTTTTTTTCTTATTGGCATGATTATTTCCAAGAATTAGCGCTAGTTAATTGTTATCATTTTACTTCAATATCTAAAAAATCAAATTCTTGACACTTACAAGGAGTATCAAGGATTGTTGCAATTCCAGGAGTAATATCATCGCCAATAACAAATCGTTTGATTGGGAGCCCACCTTCAGCCTTGATAATCAATGTAAATGCATTTTTTGAGATTTTTTTGTAATTCACTTTAAAAATTTTCTTCTCTGAGCGTTTTCCAGATTTCTCATAAACCACTATAGGATTAAGAGTCAAATCTTTTAATTTTTTCAAATGTTTGGAATCAACTGGTATTTCAGTTGAAATTGCTATTTTAATTGTGGAAATAAATTTCAAAGATTTTTTGGGAGATTCATAGACCAACTTCAAATTGGATAAATCTATTGTATTAGTTGTAGTACTAGATAATTTTGATTTTCTTTTTAATGGATTTTGTATTTTAACAAAAAATGGCCTACCAGTTCCTAGAACTAAGCTTGATTGATCTTCACCCCCTATCCAAGTAAATTTTGCAATAGTTCCACCAAATTTTTTGAAAACTAGTTTTGAGATGGCCCCTTCAACACTATCGAATTCTGTAATCCCATGAAAATTACAAATCCTACACCCTTTACCTGAACAGTTATCACAAGACTTTTGTTTTTGTGGAAATCCTCGTTGGGATTTTACATACCTGCCTGAAATGGTGATAGATTTTGAGCGTATCTGACAGGATTCATCTTTAAAATTTACAGTAAAAGTTATTTCAGGATCAATAGGGTCTGTCGTTTTCTTGGTTTTTCTAGAAAATAATCTTCCCAGTTCTTTGGTGATGTCTGTCTTTACACTATCTATGCCCTTTAATTTGAATTGGGATCGAATAAAATCGTCCCTATCAACAATTGAAGGTTTGATCATAGAACCAACACTAAATGTTGTAAAAGAATAGTTTGATGAAGCATCCACCATTAATTTTAAAAAATGATTTAGGTTTTCAAATAGATTTTTACAAACATAGCATTTTTGAGAACCCAACTTTTTCTTTAATTTTTTTCCCAATACTTTGTTTGATGATAAATGTAGTTGTTTGGAAAATAATCTACCTAAACAATGATCACACAAATCATATTTTTTTAAAATTTTTTCAGCAATAGGAATAATTTCCTGATAAGTGGACATGTTTTAACTGAAATTTAGGTATAGGATTATCCTAATCCCATTTTTCTAAGAGTTCCTTGCATTTGACGACCTTTTGAGGCCTTCATCATATTCTTAGAATTTTTATAATTTTTAATTAATTCTTTAACTTCACCTTCAGGCCATCCAGAACCACGAGATATTCTTTTGATTCTAGATGAATTAAGTAATCCTTCAGGATCTGCTTTTTCTGCCTTGGTCATACTTTGAATTATGAATCTCCATTTTGTAACTTTACCTTCCATTTGATCAACTTGATCACCTTTTACCATTCCAGATAATCCAGGCATGCTATCAAGAATTCCTTGTAAAGAACCCATCTTGCTAACTTCTTCTAACTGAGAAAGAAAGTCCTCCATGTTCATTTTTCCACTAGAGATTCTTTTCATTCTAACGTCATCACCTTCGCTTTCTAATCGTTTAGCTAAATCCAAAACAGCTTGAATGTCACCCATTCCAAGTAATCGACCAACAAATCGGGTAGGAGAGAATTTTTCTAAATCATCAATTCTCTCACCAGTTCCTATGTACATTATTTGTGCACCAGTAGCTGCAGATGCTGCAAGCGCACCACCGCCTTTTGCAGAACTATCTAATTTTGTAATAATTACACCTCCAACTGGGATAGTTTTATGGAATGCTTCAGCTTGATTGAAACATTGTTGTCCAATGGTTCCATCAATCACAAGTAAAGCTAAATCAGGATCTGCTACTTTGTTTATTCTTTCCATCTCTTCAAGTAAATCTTGTTCTTCTTTATGACGACCAGCAGTATCAATTAGAATAACATCCAAAGTTTGACCTGCAAAATGTTTTAATCCATTTTTCACAATATTAGGGGAATCTTTGTTATTTTCTTCTCCGTAAACTTCAACATTTGATTTTTCACACATAGTTCTTAGTTGTACTAAGGCACCAGGTCTGTAGGTATCAGCTCCTACAACACCTACTTTGTATCCCTGTCCAGTTAAAAATTTGGCAAGTTTAGATGCCACCGTAGTTTTACCACTACCTTGAATTCCCAGTAAAATTATTTTATTTTGCCTATCAGGTTTGAAATCAAAATCAGATTCATTTCCAAGTAGTTTTGATAATTCATCATAGAGGATTTTTACGATATGATCTTTACGAGAAAGTCCCGGTGGAGGAGTCTCATTTAGAGCACGCTCCTCAAGATTTTTTGTAATTTCTAATACTAGGCGTACATTGACATCAGATTGCAATAATGCCCTTTGAACATCTTTTGAGAGTTCTTTGATTAGTTCTTCATCAATTCCTGAAGATTTTACAATTTTTTTGATTGCATCACCTAAACTACTCTTAAGGCCATCAAGCATTGTAATTCAATTCCGCATCCACTATTTCAAACCTTCCTCTATATCCATCCCAATTTTTTTCAGCTTTGTTAATTTTGATCGAATGTGAAAACATAGGACAATTTGTTACAAAAGTTTCAGCCTCACCTCCTTCAAAATTTAAATTAAATCCAAATTTTTCAGATAATGATTTCAACAAAACAATATCAGGTTTTGAAATGATTTTCCCCAACCAAGAATCATCCAACCCATCAGAAGATACAGTAGTCATAATAAAATCAAATTTTGAATTTACTAATTCATTCATGTAAAATTCGGGTTCAGTATCCCATAATGGGGCAATTATACTCAAATTTAATTTTGAGCAAATTTTTTCAAATTTTTCTTTTTGGAATTTACTTTTAATTCCACCATGAACTAACCCGTCTATGTGGTATTGATCAATTGCACTTTGCAATAAATTTTCCATTAATGATAATTCATTATCAGTTTGATCAGAGTTTGATGTAATGGTTAATTGTGGAATTTTCATTGAATCAGATTGTAGTTTTGTCCATTTCATGTTTGGATGATGAAGTAAATGACTCTCATCAGACTTTGGGAAAACACTCAAGAGACATTTAATTTCATGCCCTTGTTTTTGTGCCAGATATATTGCATATGTGCTATCTTTACCACCTGAAAAAAGAGAAGCTAATTTCATTATCTAAAAAATATTTAATTCAATAAATTTTTTAAATTTATTGAAAAAGATGCTTCAATACTCATAATCGTCATCACCAAATCAGACGGCTTTTCCGATAATCATCAGCATCCTCAATCGCTTTTAATGCGCATTATTTTAGTTCTATCCATAACAACCCAGTACTCTACATTTTGACCATTTTCCAACTTACCTTTGACTTCATCATCAATCAAAGATATGTCAACAGTCTCAAATGATTCAGAATCCATAACTTGTATGGTATCACCATTAATTGAGATAATTTGACCAATTTTTTTGTTAATCATTGGAATGTGAATTTGCATACTGACAGGGCCTACATGAGGTCTTTTTTGACCATCAAAAATTCCTTGACCAACAATTCTTGCTTTTGCTGCACCGTGTTTACCTGGTTTTGAAGTATCATATTCTACAATTTTACATGGTTCCCCACTAGGTTGATCAGAGTGAGGCAATAGAATGTATGATCCAATTTTCAATGAACCAAGATCAGATGGTTTACTCATGAAAAACAGTTTTTGGTCGAATATTTAACTTTTCTACTTTAGTTGATCAAGAATTGAGAGACTCATCAAATTGGTCATTGTCATTCCTTTTCGATTTATATCTCGTCTAGTTTGATCACAGTATTTCTTGACACTTTGATGACTCTTTTCACTAGCAACTTCTATCACTACAATATTTTCAGAGTAAGGAAATGTAAATTTCGATGAGTTTAAGCAAAATGTATTCATATTTCCTAATCCAGCTATCTCAATTTTCTCTCTTTTTAGTAAAAGATTAGCAATTTCCTGCAAATCCTCACCATCATCACCATATTCCAGATAATATACAGAGACAAAATTTGTATCTCCCTGAACTTCTCTTTGAAAAAGATCATCTTTGATATTGAACATAAAAGAAGTTTTTTCCTGGTTGTGTACTTCAAGATCTTTTGAAATCTGTTCACTATCTTTGAATTTGGCTAAAATGTAGTGATTTGTAGAATCAGAAAAGTATGGTTTACTTTCAGTAGAAAATGTACCAGTTACAAAATATAATTTTTCAATATTTTTTGAATTAGTCCAAGTTTCTTTTAGTTCAACTGATTCATGATTATGCAAATAAGGTGCACAAACATATCCAGAATAAGATAATGCTAGCTTAGACACGACGCTTACAACATCTTTTCAGGGTATTTATGCTTATGAGATCAAAACGATCAATATAAAAAAATCATCTACGATAGTTTTTTAATAGTAGAAATCTTCGTTTTTTTGTCCCGTGGTAGCTCAGCCTGGTAGAGCTTCCGGCTGTAGTTGTTGGCTTTAGATGGCTGACCGAAAAACAGCATATCAGGCATACAGAAACCGGGTTGTCGGTGGTTC
>Ga0114933_10001337_pt1 | contig 27670 bp, 27 predicted proteins | sample 4SBtaG_FD_89691 | JGI IMG/M metagenome (GOLD analysis project Ga0114933, IMG submission 89691) | Deep subsurface microbial communities from Kolumbo volcano to uncover new lineages of life (NeLLi) - 4SBTROV12_W25 metaG | ecosystem: Environmental > Aquatic > Marine > Volcanic | place: Kolumbo... | reverse complement strand
CAAGATGGAAATTCAATCCTTTCTAGTATTGCTGCAACTGTTAGATTTTTAAATCCACATTCATACCAGGATAAAATTAATTCTTTAGGTGGATTTTTCTTTGACAGAGTTTAATCTTGAAATACAAAAAAATAATTTCAAAACTTTTAGATCAAAACATCTACATTTTGTCAAACGATAAAAATGAAGCAATTATTATTGATCCTGGTCTAGGTTTTGATTTAATTGATGATTATTTAAAAGCTCAAAATTTATCTCCTATAGCTGTTTTAGCTACACACGCTCATATTGACCATATTGCCTCAGCGAGTGATTGTATAAAAAATTACAATATTCCTTTCTATATATGTAGAGGCAATAGTATGATGTTGGATCACTATGACTTAATGAAAGGGTATATGAGTGTTAATTCAGATAGACCTGAAGTTAGTCATTGGATAGAAGAAACTACAAAAACACTAAGTATTGGCTCATTTGAATTTAATGTTACATATAATCCTGGACATTCTCCTGGCTGTATGAGTTTTGAAATAGATTCACTTATTTTTTGTGGAGATTTAATTTTTAAGGGATCTATAGGCAGAACTGATCTTCAGACATCAAATCCAGCTCATATGGAAAAATCATTAGAAATGTTTGTAAATTCATACGATGTTAATTCTACTTTGCTCCCTGGGCATCGTGAAATAACAACATTAAAACATGAATTGAAAACAAATCCATTTTTAGTGAAATATGCAAAATAAAATTTTATCAAATATTGATTCTCTAATTGGAGATGAGAATTCTCATTTTCTTTTAGCAGTATCTGGCGGTGTAGATTCAATGGTTTTATTAGATTTGTTTCAAAAAAATCATGATTCATTAAATTATTCTGTTGCACATATAAATCATAATTATCATTCAGAATCAAAAAAAATGGAAAATTTTGTGAAAGTTAAATGTGAAGAAAAGCAATGTAGATTAATTATCAAGAGTTTAGAATCAACAAAAATAACTTCAAATATTGAATCTCAACTAAGAAAGCTAAGATATAATAAATTAGAGGAAATTAGAAAAGAAATTAATGCAGATTTTATTGTAACTGCTCATCATGCTGATGACCAAGTTGAAACTATATTAATGAAAATTCTTAATTCTTCTGGAATAGATGGACTTCAAGGTATACGTAAAGTAAATCAAAACATTATTAGACCTTTAAATGACATTTCAAAAGAAGAGATTGTTGATTATGCTGCTTTGAATAATTTAAACTATTTGGATGATCCTACAAATTTAGATACAAAATTTACTAGGAATTTCTTAAGAGCTAATATTGTACCTGAGTTAAAAAAAATTAAAAATGATATTCATATTCCTTTTATTGATTTAACAAACAGAATGGAAGATGTTCAGCATTTAATTTCATTTAATGTTCAACATTTCTGTAATTCTGACCACTTTAAAGTAAACGATGAAATCATCGAGATAAATAAAGCAGAATTTTTTAACCTACCTTTTCTTGTACAGTTAAAAATTTTTTCTAAAGCATGTTTAAAAAGTAATAATTCTTTTTCAAAAACAGATATTCGTGAACTAAAAGATTTTTTTAGAAAAAATCATACAGGAAGCATAAAACAGTTGAATACAAAAACTATTTTCATTGATCAAAATTCATTATTTGTTTACAGAAATTTAAATAATGAAATTTTTAATGAGGTTGAAGCTGGAAAAGAATTTAAAGCAATGAATTTTACATTTTCTTGGGATTTTAAAGATGTGCCAGAGAATTTTACTGATAATAATCAAGTCGAATATATCGATGCATCTAAATTAAAAAATAATTTAGTAATTCGATCTGTTAGAGATAATGATGTTTTTTTACCCCTGGGAATGAGTGGAAAGAAAAAAGTAGTCAAATTTTTAAAAGATAAAAAATTATCAATGATTAAAAGAAAAGAATCTTTAGTTGTTTGTAATGATAATGAAATTATATGGGTTGCCGGATATCAATTAAGTGACAAATATAAAATTCATAAAGATACAATTAAAGTTGCAAAATTAAATTTCTTTAGGAATTAGTTTTTTTATTATTCATTTTTATTAAATTCATCTCCAATGAAAAATCAAACAAATAAAAAACCAAATCCGAAAAAAGCACCTAATGGACCGAGTTCAATGCTTATTTGGGCATCAATTATTTTATTTATAATTGCTTCTTTTGCTTTTCTTCCAGATGAATCAGAAAATGAAGTTGAAGTATCTTATAATACTTACAAAAAATTACTTACTGAAAACAAAATTAAAGAAGCCTCCGTCGAAAATGATAATTCTTTCCATGGAGAGCTTTTTGAGCCAGAAACTTTAGTCAATAAACATGGTGCATCATTTGAAGAAAGAACTTTGTTTGTTGTGTATTTACCTGCTGATTATTCTGATCAAATTGCGTTGTGGGATGAAAAAAATATCGAATACAATTTTGAAGGTGAAAAAATTGATTGGACAAGTTGGTTATTAGGTTTTGCACCATGGTTACTTTTAATTGCATTTTGGTTATTCATAATTAGAAGAATGCAAGGATCTGGAAGTGGGATGAATAATGTATTTAGCTTTGGAAAAAGCAAAGCAAAAATTTTCTCTGGCCATCAAAAGAAAGTAAAGTTTAAGGATGTTGCTGGTTGTATTGAGGCAAAGGAAGAGCTTGAGGAAGTTATAGCTTACTTAAAAAGCCCCAAAAAATTTGAAAAACTAGGTGGAAAAATTCCAAGAGGTGTTTTATTAGTTGGTCCTCCAGGAACAGGAAAAACATTATTAGCTAGGGCAGTTGCTGGAGAATCGAATGTCCCTTTCTTCAGTATTAGTGGCGCAGATTTTGTTGAAATGTTTGTTGGCGTTGGTGCATCTAGAGTTAGAGATTTGTTTGAACAGGCAAATAAAAATGCTCCTGCAATAGTTTTTATTGATGAGCTTGATGCAGTTGGTCGTCAACGAGGTGCTGGATTAGGTGGCGGTCACGATGAAAGAGAACAAACCCTAAATCAATTGTTGGTTGAGCTTGATGGTTTTGATAATTCTAGTAGCATTATTGTGATGGCAGCAACTAATAGACCAGATGTTCTTGATTCAGCATTACTTAGACCTGGAAGATTTGATAGACAAGTTGTTGTTGATGTTCCTGATTTAAATGGAAGACACGATATTTTGAAGATTCATACAAAGAAGATTAAAATGAAACCTAAATCAGTCAATTTATTAGATATTGCAAAAGGAACACCTGGTATGGTAGGAGCTGATTTAGCCAACCTTGTAAATGAAGCTGCATTGCTTGCTTCCAGAAAAAGAAAAGCCACTGTTGACAATTCTGATTTTCAAGAAGCCCAAGATAAGGTTCTTATGGGAGTGCAAAGAAAAAGTATGATTCTTTCTGATCATGAAAAAAAAGTTACTGCATATCACGAAGCTGGACATGCAGTTGTAGCGTTATTTTCTAAAGAGGCTGACCCTGTTCATAAAGTAACAATAATTCCTAGAGGGAGAGCATTAGGGGTTACTATGCAACTTCCTATAGATGAAAAACATGGTTATTCTAAGACATATATTTTAAGCAGACTAGCTGTTATGATGGGTGGTAGAGCTGCTGAAGACTTAATTTTAGATGAAATCACCACTGGTGCATCAAATGATATTGAAAGAGCTACTAGTATAGCCAGAAGAATGGTCTGTGAATGGGGAATGAGCGATAAAATGGGTCCAATGGCTTTCGGAAAAAAGAATGAAGAAATTTTCTTAGGAAGAGAAATACAATCACATAGAGATTACAGCGAAGAAACTGCTCAAATGATTGACCATGAGGTGGTATCAATCATTAAAAACGCGCAAGAAAATGCACGAAAAATTTTAGAAGACAATATTGACTTACTTCATTTGATGGCTGAAGAATTGCTTGAACATGAAACTATTGATGGATCTGATATTAAAGTCATGATGTCTGGAAAAAAAATCTCAAAAAAATAATCCATGAATATCAAAAATTTCAATGATTGGCTTTTAAGTAAAAAAAAGCAATCATTAATCATGGGAATATTAAATGTCACTCCTGATTCTTTTTCAGATGGAGGAAAATATCTTGAAAAAAATACCGCTATTAACCATGCACTTGAAATGATTGATGAAGGAGCAGACATCATTGATATTGGGGGAGAATCAACAAGACCATTTTCTGATCCAGTAAGTTTAAAAGAAGAGATTTCAAGAGTTGTACCCGTTATTGAAGGTATTAGGAAAGAATCTGATGTTTGTATATCAATAGATACTACAAAATCTCAAGTAGCAACTGCAGCACTTAATTCAGGTGCTTCGGTAATAAACGATGTTAGTGCAATGGAAGTTGATCAATTGATGGTTGACGTAGCTTTAAAATTTGATTGTCCTTTAATTATTATGCATATGAAAGGAACCCCAAAGAATATGCAGGATGATCCTAAATATGAATCTTTAATATCAGATATTAAAGATTACCTTCTTGATAGGGCAGATTTCATAATTTCTAAAGGAATAAATCCTAAAAAAATAGTTATTGATCCAGGAATTGGTTTTGGAAAGACTGTAGAAAATAATTTTGAAATTATTAAAAATTTAAATCATTTTACGACAATGAATTTTCCAGTTTTGCTCGGTGCTTCAAGAAAATCTTTTATTGGAATTTCATTAAATCTTCCTGAAAAAGATAGGCTTGAGGGTTCTTTAGCTGCAAATATTATTGGATTGCAAAATGGAGCTAAAATTTTCAGAGTTCATGATGTTGCTGAAACAAATAAAGCATTAATAATTGCAAATAAAATTTTTAATTCAAACAATTTAATTACCTAAATTAATATATGAACCTTTTCGAGATAAGTTTTTTAAAGTTTACACTAACTGATTTATTTGATCTAATCCTAGTTACTTTCATTTTCTCTTATGCATATTCATATTTTAGAGGAACCAGGGGTGGACAAATGCTTATTGGCTTGTTAATAATATTTTTTGCTGGTTTCATTATAAATATTCTTGGTTTCAAAGCTACATCTTGGCTTTTGAATCTTTTTCAAACTGTTTGGGTTGTAGTATTTGTAATTCTATTTCAACCTGAGATTAGAAGACTATTAACTTCAGTTGGCCAGAATCGAATTTTAAGAAAGCTTTTCCAAATTGAAAAAACTGCCATTCAAGAAGATATTATATCAAGCATTGCTGAGATAAAAAGAAATAAGTGGGGAGCTTTACTGGTTTTTGAAAGAGAGAATTCATTGAAAAACGTAGTTTCTGATGCTGTACCAATGCATGCATCATTTAGCCCAGAATTGCTAGTATCAATTTTTAATCCTTCATCGCCATTGCATGATGGTGCTGTAGTAATACATAATAACTTAATTGAAGCTGCTGCATGTATTTTACCACTTACTGAAAGCAAGACTTTGAATCCAGAGATGGGCACTAGGCATCGAGCAGCGCTTGGAATTTCTGAAGAAAGTGATGCTTTAGCTGTAGTTATTTCAGAAGAAAGTGGAAAAATTTCTGTTGCAGAGAATGGATATTTTATAAGTTCGGCTCTATCTTTGGATGAACTTGGAAATATTCTCAAAGAAAAAATGAATGAATTTGTAGAGGAAGCTTAAAAATGCTAAAAGACAAGATTTTAGATTTACTAAATCGCTCAGATTTTATGACTTTATCAACAAGTGTTGCTGGAAACTCATCTGCCGCAAATGTTTATTTCGCAAATGATGGATTAGATATATATTTTTTTACTTTCAATCCTTCGAGAAAAGCTGTACAAATTTCAGTTAACCCAAAAGTTCAATGTGTAATTAGACCTGATGGTGAAGACGGAATCAAGGAATTGCAAATTGATGCATATGCTTCTAAAATCACCGATCAAGAAGAAGCAGCAAAAGCAAAAAAAGCAATTTTAAATGTTACTCAAGCATTTTCAGAATATATGCATGATGATTTCTTGATTGCTAATGATGTAATAGGATATTACAAAATTCAACCTACAACAATTAAATATGTTGATTTTTATGCTGAAGAACAATTTGAATGGATGGAAATCCCTGAGAATAGAATTGGCTTATTTAATGAAGTTAAAAATAATATATTGAACACATTAAAATATTGGGTTACTGTTGTAAGGGCACCTTTTTTGACAGCAACTATAGCACCAATAATGCTAGGTTCTGCAATTGCATATAAACAGTTTGGCATTTTTGATTGGTCTATATTTTGGATGGTTATGTTAGGTGCTGTTTGTGCTCAAATTGGTACTAATAATATTAATGATTATTTTGATCATAAATCCCGTAATGATGAAATGAATAAGCTTGCAAGTCCTTTTAACGGAGGATCTAGAGCAATACAGTCTGGATTAATTACTCCTACTAACATGTTATTACTTTCAATTCTTTTCTTTTCTGTAACTATTTTAATTGGTTTAAATTTGAACAATCTTTTTTTTGATGGCAGAATGGATTCTGTATTAATGTATTTAGGATATTTAGGCGTCTTTCTAGGTGTTGTGTATACCGGATTCTTTAAGTTAGCTTATAATGGACTTGGTGATTTAGCTGTATTTATAGGTTTTGGTCCTCTTATGGTTTATGGTGCTGCTTTAATGCAGAATTTAGCTGTTGCACCAGCTCAATCAATTGATCCTATTTTAACACTCTTTTACTCAGTTCCTGTTGGTATTTTCATTGCCCTGGTATTGTTTATAAACTGTTTCCAAGATTATAATGCTGATAAAGCAGCAAATAAAAATAGCTGGGTTGTAAAATTAGCTGGTCCTGGTGAAAAAGCAGATTATAGAAAGCCTTTTTCAGTATGGAAGGGACTAATGATTGCTTCTTTTTTATTGATTGTCGGAGCATCTATATATGCTCAAAATTATTTCACATTAATTGCATTAATCCCATTACTTATTTTCAATTTCGCATCAAAGAAAGGTTCTGAATGGTTAATTCAATGGGAAAAAGATGATGCAAATCTTCAACAATTACCATATGAATTATTAATTGTTAATGTATCAACTATTGGAATTCACTTTCTAACAGGAGTATTATTAACTATTGGAGTATTGTTAGGTGTATGGATTTAAAAGAGAAATATTCAATATCAATAGAAAAATATAATCAAATCAGGAGGTATCTTTGACCTTAAATCAAAGACTTCTGAACTCCAATCTTTAAAAGAAAAAATTTCTGATCCCACAATGTGGGAAAATAAATCTGAATCAACATTAGTCATGAAAAAAATATCTTTTTTAGAAAAAGATATTGCACTAAGAAAAAGTCTCATCCAAAAAGCTGAAGATGTTGAAGTATTGCTCGAGTTTTTAAATAAAAATCAAGTTGAAGAGATTGAAGTTGAAAATGAACTAAATGTTTTTTCAAACCTGATAAAAGATTTTGAATTAAAACTCATTTTGAATGGAGATAATGACATTAATGATGCCATTGTTACTATTCATCCAGGAGCTGGAGGAACTGAGAGTCAAGATTGGGCTGAAATGTTATATAGAATGTATTCAATGTGGTCAGAGTCAAAGGGTTTTAAATTTAATGTAATTGATTTCCAAAATGGAGATGAAGCAGGTTTAAAAGATTGTACTGTAGAGATTTCTGGTGATTATGCCTACGGTTTATTGCAGGCTGAAATTGGTATTCACAGATTAGTTAGAATCTCGCCATTTGATTCAAATAGTAGAAGGCATACCTCCTTTGCTTCAGTATCTGTCTCACCAGCTGTTAATGAAGATATTGATATTGAAATAAATCAAAAAGATTTAAGAATAGATACATTTAGATCAAGCGGAGCAGGAGGTCAACATGTTAATAAAACTGACTCTGCTATCAGGATTACACACATGCCATCAGGAATTGTGACTCAATGTCAAACTCAAAGATCACAACACAAGAATAAAGAACAAGCTTTAAAAGTATTAAAGTCAAAACTCTTTCAATTGGAAATGGAAAAACAATTACTTAATAAAAAAGAGTTGCAAGGCGAAAAAAAAGATATAGGATGGGGAAATCAGATTAGATCGTATGTTTTTCATCCTTATAATATGATTAAAGATCATAGAACAAAGCATGAAGTAGGTAATATAAAATCAGTAATGGATGGTAATATTGATGATTTTATATATAGTTATTTGTTAGATAAAATGGAAAAAAATAAATAAGTTTTCGAGATGGAAAACAAAAGCTTAAAACAAATTATTGACAATCGACTTGAAAAGTTAAAAAAGATTCGTGAATTGGGGGTAGAGCCTTACGCTTATGATTATAAGTGCTCTCATCATTCATCAGAAATAAATGAAAAGTTAATTGATTCTGAGGTTTCTTTGGCGGGAAGAATCATGTCTTTAAGAAAAATGGGAAAAGCATCGTTTGCAAATATTCAAGATCAAGAAGGCCGAATTCAATTTTATATTGCAAGAGATGATGTCGGAGAAGATAATTATAATTTATTTAAACTTACTGATATAGGTGATTTTGTAGGAATTGTAGGAAAGGTTTTTAAGACTAAAACAGATGCTCTGACAATTAAAGTTTCGCAATTAACGATTTTATCTAAAAATATTAAACCTATTCCTGACGTCAAAGAGAAGGATGGAGAAAAATTTAACTTGGTTTCAGATAAAGAATTTAGATATCGAAAAAGGTTCCTTGATTTGATTATTAATCCTGAAACAAAAGAAAATTATATAAAAAGATTTAAAATTATTAACTCAATTAGGTCTTTTCTAAATGACAATGGATATATTGAAGTAGAAACACCTGTATTGCAACCAATTTATGGTGGAGCAAATGCAAAACCATTTACCACACATCATAACGCATTAGATCAAGATTTTTATCTACGTATTGCAACTGAGCTTTACCTTAAACAGTTGATTGTAGGTGGATTCGAAAAAGTGTATGAGTTATCAAAAGATTTTAGAAATGAAGGTATTGATAGAAGTCATAATCCTGAATTTACCATGTTAGAATTTTATCAAGCCTACTCAGATTATAATTTTATGATGGATTTTGTTGAAGAGATGTTTAAAAAAGTAACTAAAGATTTAGAAATGAAACAGATTTCATGGGATGGACATAAAATTGATTTTAGTAAAAAGTTTGCTCGTAAAACAATGGGTGAATTAATCAAAGACCATACTGGTAATGATATAGATATATCTAATCACTCAGAAGTATTTAAACTTTGCAAAGAATTGAAGCTTGAGGTCAACAAGAAAGACAGCCTGGCTACTTTAATTGATGAAATAATGAGAAGGAAAGTTGAACCAAATTTAATTCAACCAACTTATGTTATTAATCATCCTGTTGAAATTTCACCTTTAGCAAAGGTAAATAGAGATGGTGATAAAGATTTTACCGAAAGATTTGAGTTATTTATTGCAGGAATGGAATTTGCAAATGGTTTTTCAGAATTAAATGACCCTATTGATCAACGAAAAAGATTTGAAGATCAGTCTAAGAAAAAAGATAGTGGAGATGAAGAAGCATTTCCAATTGATGAAAATTTTCTTGAGGCTATTGAAACTGGAATGCCTCCAACAGCAGGAGTAGGTATTGGCATCGATAGGTTAGTTATGCTTATTATTGATACTCGTTGGATTAGAGATGCAATAATCTTTCCTACATTAAAATCCCTTAAATGAAGCTTATACTTTTCTTAATAAAAAGATTATTTACTTCAAAAAATAGTAGTTTAGTTTTTCGTTTAACAAATTTTATTACAATTCTAAGTTTATCTCTTGGAGTTGCTTCATTAAGCATTGTAATAAGCTCAATTAATGGTTTTGAATCTGAAATTTCCAAAAAATTATCAAATTTAAATGGGTATAGTACGATTAATCATTTATTTGAAGATGAAATATCTCAAAAAGACAGTAATCAATCGTTTGTTTCAAAAAATATACCATATTTAGAAAAAGTAGCTTTACTAAAATCTAAAAATGAAACTCAAACTGTTATAATAAATTCTTTTTCTATCAATGATTTTGATAAAATGGAGCTCTTTAATTCTTTTGATATCAATCTTCTAGAAAGTAAAACAATTATTATTGGAAAAAGTTTGGCAAAAAAAATTGATGTACAAACAGGGAGTCAAGTTGTAATTCTTAATCCAGCTAAGCTAGATAATTTTTCAAGTAGAAATAAATATGATTTTTTTAAAGTAGGTTACATTTATGATTCTGGCATACCTGATTTTGATGAAAGAAATGTTTTTACTAGCTTAAATACTCTTCAACAATTCTTTGATCTTAATAATAGTATATCAGGATGGATAAAGATTGATCATGATGATAGTCTTGTAGAGTATCCATTTTATGAAATGACTATTTTTGATAAATATTCTAGTCTTTTCGAATGGATTGATACTCAGAAGTGGCCTATTTTTTTTATTTTTAGTTTGATTGCAATTGTTTCATTCTTTGGACTGCTTAGTTCATTAAGTATTTTATTTGACGAAAAGAAAATGGACTTCACAATCCTTAAGGTTTATGGTTTATCGAATAAATCTATTTCAATGATATTTGTTTCTCAATCAATATTCTTAGCAACTATAGGTTCTGTATTAGGTATATTGATATCATATTTTATTATTCAGATACAGAATAAATTCAAATTCATAAGTATTGAAGAGAACATTTATTTTGTGGATTATCTTCCTATGAATTTTAATTTAAAGATTTCACTTGCTATCATTCTAACTAGCATTTTTTTGAGTTTCATTATTTCATCAATATCCGTATCAAGATTTTCTCGATTTAGTCCAATTAATGTTTTGAGAGAAAAATGAATTCATACTTTTTAATAGCTAAGAGGTTTTTATTTCCAAGGAATAATTTCCGTTCAAATACGATCAATTTTATATCATTTATTGGACTTTTTATTGGAGCAGCTTCAATCGTATTGTCAATTTCAGTATTAAATGGTTTTCAAAACATTTTACAAACTGAAACAAAAAAACTTTATGGTGACTATCTAATTGAAGATTTTAACAATTCAAAACATCCTAATTATTTTCGAGATTCAAATTTTGATAATATTAATCTATCAACTTTCTTTGAAGATGAATTTTTAATATTAACTCAAAACAAACAACATATTATTGAGTTTAAATCAGTTTCAAACGAATCTCTTGATGAATTTTATGAACTTAATCTTCAAGATAATTTAAAATTTCTTTTTGAAGACGAGATTATAATTGGAAAATCACTTGCAAATAGGCTCAACTTAGATATTGGTGATAATGTTCAAATAATTTCAAAAGACTTTAAGTTGAGTTCTCTAAGTCTTCCTGAAATTTATAGTTTTAAAGTTGCAAATATTTTTTCAAATAGAATTTTAAAAGCAGACAACTTTTTAGTATTTGGAGTTAATAAAGAAATCTTTAGAAATAATAATGTTTTTGTCGAATTAAATGGAAATATTTCTGAATTAAAAAATCAATCATTTTCTTTTTTATCTTGGAAAGATAGAAATCGTCAACTTTTTGAAGCTACAGAAATTGAGAAAAAAATAACTTTTTTCACATTGCTTTTAATTATTGTAGTCGCATCGTTCAATTTATGCTCATCAATCATGCAGATCTCATCACAAAAAATACGTGATTTAGCAATTTTTTCTTCAATAGGTATGAAAAAGAATGATATTAAAAAAATATTTATAATTTATAGTTACTTAATAGGTCTTACAGCATTATGCGGGGGGATTCTTTTTGCCTTATTATTAATTTTCCTCCAGAATAAACTTTCTATTATTAAACTTTCCTCCGAATTCTATTTGGTAGATACTTTACCAATGCAAATATATCCAGCTGATATTATTTGGCTTTTAATGGGGTCAATACTATTAATTGGAATTTTTACTAGTATTCCCTTAAGATTTATAAATAATTTGAGTCCAATGAAAATAATTAATAAACAATTATGATAATCGATATTAAAAAGCTTACTAAAACTTTTATTGATGGTGATAGGAAACTCAATGTTTTAAAAGATATTAATCTTCAAATTGAAAAAGGATCTATTGTCACAATAAAAGGCCCTTCTGGTTCAGGAAAATCAACATTATTAAGTATTATTGGAACTCTTGATAGCGCTGATAGTGGAGACATTTTAATAAATGGAAAAAATATTAGAGATGAACTAAATATTGATCAGCTCAGGAATAAAAATATAGGTTTTGTTTTTCAATTTCATAATCTGATTTCAGAATTGACACTTGAAGAAAATGTTTGTTTACCAAAAATGATTGCGAATGAATTGATAGATAAAAATGAAATAAATGAACTTTTTGAATATTTTAATCTTGAAAACAGAATGAATTCTTTTCCAAATGACTTATCTGGAGGTGAAAAGCAGAGAGTAGCTGTAATGCGTGCTATTATTAATAATCCTTCAGTTATTATTGCTGACGAACCTACTGGAAATTTGGATCAAGACAATGCCCAAAAAATAACCTCGCTTTTTCAAAAATTAAATACTGAAAAAAATCTAACAATTATTATTGCTACTCATGACGAGAGCGTCTTTAATATTGGACACAAAAAATATCATTTAGTAGACGGTTTTTTAAAAATAAGTTAATTATATGACTTTATGTCATACATTTTGTCAATATTGTCATTAATTCACCTCTGGCATCATCTTTGCAACTATATATACGAAATTAAATTTTAAGGAGAAATATAATGGGTAAAATTATTGGTATTGATTTAGGAACAACAAATTCATGTGTTGCAGTAATGGAAGGTGGAGAACCAACAGTTATTACTAGTCCAGAAGGGGGAAGAACAACACCTTCTGTTATAGGATTTACAAAAGAAGAAAGACTTGTAGGAGATCCTGCTAAAAGACAGGCTGTAACTAATCCAAAGAATACTATTTATTCAATCAAAAGATTTATGGGAAGAACCCCAGCTGAAATTAAAAAAGACATTGATGAAGTGCCTTACGGCGTATCAATAGATGGTAAAAAAATTAATGTTGAAGCCAATGGTAAAAAATACCAACCGCAGGAAATTAGCGCAATGGTTTTGCAGAAAATGAAGCAAATGGCAGAGCAGTACTTAGGATCAACTGTATCTGATGCTGTAATTACAGTTCCAGCTTATTTTAATGATTCTCAAAGAAAAGCAACAAAGGATGCAGGAAAAATTGCAGGTTTAAATGTAAAAAGAATTATTAATGAACCTACAGCTGCTTCTTTAGCTTATGGTTTTGAAAAGAAAAAAGATGAAAAAGTTGCAGTATTTGACCTCGGTGGAGGAACATTTGATATATCTATCCTTGATATTTTAAATGACGAAGGTCAAAGTATTGAAGTTAATGCAAGTAATGGAGATGGAAGATTAGGTGGAGACGATTTTGATCAAAAAATAGTCGATTGGCTTGCTGATGAATTTAAGAAAAATGAAGGCATTGATTTAAGAAAAGATCCAATGGCACTTCAAAGATTGAAAGAATCAGCTGAAAATGCAAAAAAAGAGCTATCTTCTTCAAAGCAAACGGAAATAAATCTTCCATTTATTACTGCTGATTCTTCAGGACCTAAACATCTTAATATGACTTTAACAAGAGCGAAGTTTGAACAATTAGTCACTGATTTGGTGGAAAGAGTTGTAGCGCCTTGCAAACAGGCTTTAAAAGATTCAAAATTATCACCTTCAGATATTAATGAAGTAATTCTGGTTGGTGGATCCACTAGAATACCAGCTATTCAGGAGAAGGTAAAAGAAATTTTTGGTAAAGAACCTAATCAAAGTGTAAATCCTGATGAGGTTGTTGCTTTAGGAGCAGCAATTCAAGGAGGTGTACTTGCAGGTGATGTTGATGATGTTCTTTTGTTAGATGTTACTCCATTAACTTTAGGAATTGAAACAATGGGTGGAGTAGCGACTCCTTTAATTGAAAAGAATACAACTATTCCAACACAAAAATCTCAAATTTTCTCAACAGCTGCTGATAACCAACCAATGGTTGAAATTCATGTAGTTCAAGGAGAAAGATCTTTAGCTAAGGATAATAAGAGCTTAGGAAGATTTCATCTTGATGGAATCCCTCCTGCGCCTAGAGGAACACCTCAAATCGAAGTTTCTTTTGATATGGATGCTGATGGAATTTTAAATGTTAAAGCTGTTGATAAGGCAACTTCAAAAGAGCAGAGTATAAGGATTGAAGCTCAAAGTGGTTTATCAGAACAGGAAATTGAAAAAATGGTAAACGATGCTAAAAAGCATGAAGCTGAAGACAAAGCTAAAAAAGAAGAAATTGATACTAAGAATCAAGCTGAACAACTTGTATTTCAAACTGAAAAACAAATGAAAGACTTAGAAGATAAGTTATCAGACGATGATAAGAATGATCTTACTGATGCCTTAGAAAAGCTAAAAAAAGCTAATGAGTCTTCCGTAGTAGATGATATCAAATCCGAAATGGAAAATTTAAATTCTGTTTGGAGTTCAAAAGCTTCTTCTATGTATGATGCATCAAATGCTAATAATCAAGAGCCGCCTGTACAAGAAGCAGAATCTAGTTCTGAAGCAAAAGACGATAAAAAAATTAAAGATGCTGATTTTGAAGTAGTCGAAGACTAGTTTTAGATTTTTTATTAATCTATAATTACTTAGTTTTCCATCTATGGATAGCATAGCTGTAAAAATTTTAAAAACAATTACTAGTGTTTTAGCTACGTTCTTTGGCTTTACAATTATTGTACTAATAGCTTTTTATTTCTATCTATCTGATGGTGTTGAGTTTGATTTAAATAAATCAAATCAAACACTTAATAGCTTATCTAAAAGATTTGAAATTGATTTTGAAGAATCATCCTCAATTTATTTTAAGGCTAGAGATGAAAATATCGACACTTATATAACTTTAGAAAATGCTATTATTAAAAGATCAGGAAATATTTTAATTGTATCAGAAAATATTACATTAAATACATCTTTAAATTTTGCTAAAACTTTGCAATTTGTTTCTGAAATTATTTTGAATAATAATACTGATTTGAACTTGATTAATCCAGTTTACATCAAAATTAAAAAACCGGTTTTAAATCTTGCTAACGTTCAAAGTCAAAATATAGATATCAAAAAAAGCGAACATTTTTTTCCAGTTATTATTAAAGCAGAAAATGGAAGTTTAATTGATAATGATATTGAAATTGGACAATTCGATTTTAATTTAAATATAAACCAATATTCTGAACTTTCTTCTTTAGAGAAATATAAGTTTCGCTTAAAATCATCAGAAAATTTTCCTGTAAGTTATATTGCTCAATTTTTTCAAGATGTTGAAAGTATTGGAGATGATAAGGAGACTGTTTCTTTTGATATTACTTTAGAAGATGATTATTTCAGCGATTCAGATATGACCCAAAAACTCAATGGTGTTATTCAAATCAGAAACACAACTATGAGATTAAAAACATTTCCTGTTGAATTAAAGCCTGAGCCTATTCGTAGATTAAATTTAGATTTAAATATATCTGACAATATCGGTCAAGCAAATTTAATAGGTACAGTTTATAATCCAAAAAAAAGCTTAAGCCTTCAGACAAAGCCAAATTTGCAGATTGGAGGTACTTTAAATTTTGAAGAAATTTTGAAACCTGAGTTAAATTTAATCGTTAATGGTTATGATGTTTATTTTGCAAAGCTTGAAAATATTAATTTAAACGGCGTTACAGACTTAACAGTCTCAATAATTGGTAAAAATGTATTAGATTTACAGGGTTCTTTAAAAATTAAAAAAAGTAGTGGATTTTTGGTTCCTTTAACAGATACAGAATTTGAAACAAAACATAGGATAAGAAATACTGATGAAGAAAAATGAATTAGATAGACTGAATTCTAAAATTCAGCTCAAATCTACTTTTGTTGAAACATTGAGGCAAGGTATATCAGAAGTTATTGTTGGCCAAAATGATTTAATTGATAAAATTCTTATTTCAATTATATCTAATGGCCACATTTTGCTAGAAGGAGTCCCAGGACTTGCAAAAACCTTAACAATTAATACTGTAGCTAATTTAATTAATGCTGATTTCAAAAGAATTCAGTTTACTCCAGATATGCTTCCTTCAGATCTACTTGGAACTCTTATATATAATCAAAAAACAGGAGAGTTTAATACAAAAAAAGGCCCTATTTTCTCTAATATTATATTAGCAGACGAAATTAATCGTGCTCCTTCAAAAGTTCAAAGTGCCTTATTAGAATCAATGCAAGAGAAGCAAGTGACTATTGGTGATGATACATTTAAACTTTCAAAACCATTCCTTGTGTTAGCCACGCAGAATCCGATCGAACAAGAGGGTACTTATCCACTTCCTGAAGCTCAAGTAGATAGATTTATGATGAAGGTAATTGTAGAATATCCTTCAATTGAAGAAGAGAAAGAAATTATTAATAGAGCAAATACTCAAAATGATAATAAGATTAAATCTGTTGTTAAAACCAAAACAATTTTAGACGCACAAAATCTTGTTAATGATATTTATATTGATTCCAAGATTTCAGAATACATTTTAAATATTGTTTTTGCTACAAGAAGTCCTAAAGAATTTAACCTATCAAAATTAGTAGATTTAATTTCATTCGGTGCATCTCCAAGAGCTTCAATTAATTTAGTTCTAGCATCTAAAGCAAAAGCCTTTATTGATGGAAGAGGATATGTTATACCTGAAGATGTAAAATATGTTGCTAAGGATATTTTAAGACATAGAATTTTACTTTCATATGAAGCTGAGGCGGAAGAAATTACTTCAGAAGATATTATCGATCAACTTCTTCAAGAAGTACCTGTTCCTTAAATCCATAATGTCAAAAGAAATACTCAAAAAAGTTCGCCAAATCGAAATAAGAACCAAGAATGTTGTAAATGATTTCTTTGGAGGGGATTATCATTCAAACTTTAAAGGAAGAGGTATGACATTTTCAGAAGTTAGAGAATATGTTCCTGGAGATGATGTTAGGTCAATTGATTGGAATGTTACCGCTAGAACTGGTAAGCCTCATATTAAAATTTTTGAGGAAGAAAGAGAATTGTCTGTTATAATTTTAATCGATGTAAGTAGTTCCGGGGTTTTTGGTTCTAAAAATTTAAAAATAGATTTAGGGGTAGAAATCGCAGCAATGTTGAGTTTCTCAGCAATTAAAAATAACGATAAAGTTGGCCTAGCTTTATTTAGTGATAAAGTTGAAAAATATATACCTCCTAAAAAAGGGAAAAAACATGTTTTAAGATTAATTACAGATATAATTAATCATGATTTTGAAAATAATAATAAACGTACTTCTATTAAAAGCGCAATAGACTTTGCAAATAAAATATCTAAAAGGAAAAGTGTTATTTTTCTTATTTCAGATTTTATCGATGATAACTTCTGGAATGAATTAAAATTTTTAAACTTTAAACATGATGTTATCGGGTTACAGATTTATGATTCGCATGAACGTAGCTTTCCTAATATTGGACTAATTAACATCCATGATTCTGAAACAGGAAAAACAACATGGATAGACACATCGGTTAAAAAAAATAGAGAAAAATTTGAAAAACATTCAAATGAGAAGCTCAATGAATTTTCTAAAAAGTGTAAGAATATTGGTTTTGACTTGTTACAAATTAACACTGATGATGACTACATAAAGTTTCTAATGCAATTTTTTAGATCAAGAGCAAAAAGAAATTGATGAATTTTTATATTTTAGTTTTAGTCTTATTTCTTACTGCATGTAAAAATGATGATAGAAATCCAAATATATCTTATACAACTTTACCGAAAACTACTGAAATTGGTTTTCCAATTAATCATAATGTTACAATTAATAATTTAGGAGAATTATTTACATTAGATTCAGTAGTTTGGCAAGATTCATCTGCATGGCTAGCAGATTCTTCAAAAATTTTTATTAAAAATTCTAAAATTGACACTTTAGATAGTTCTGTTTCAATTGATTATCAAATTACTTTTTGGGATACAGGCAAGGTTGTTATACCTCCATTATATGTATTCATTAGTTTTCCGGATTCATTAGAAGCGTCAATTCTTAAAACTGATTCTTCATTTGTTTTTATATCTACGGTTTTAGATACAACCATGACAACTGTTTTGGATGATAAGCCCTTTAAAGAAATTCAATTTCCAATTGAAAGATTAAAACTCTTTTCAGCCTTTCTTTTATGTCTATTGGTTATGTTTGTTATAATGCTTATAAGGTCAAGAAATGATAAAAAATTTTCAAAAAGAAAGTTTTTTAATTTTAATCCCAAAACAAAAGCACTGAGCGAACTTAAAAAAATTAATGCATCAACTAATTCTGAGGAATTTTTCTTCCAAATTTCAGAAATTCTTAGAAAATATTTTCAAGATAATTTTTATATCATTTCATTTGAAATGACTTCAGCAGAATTAAAGGGTTATTTTGAAGATGAAGATCTTAATAGATTGCTTGATGAAATTGATCAAGTAAAATTTGCTAAAAATGATCCTAATTCAAGCGATAAAAAAAATATTCTAGAATTATTAAAAAAAGTTATAAGAAAACTTCTATAAAGCAATTAATTCAATTAATTTACAATCATGAGTACTACAGCAGATATTAAAAATGGAGCAGTAATTAATTTTAAAAATTCTCGAATGAAAATTATTGAATTTCAACATGTAAAGCCTGGTAAAGGTCCAGCATTTGTAAGGACAAAGCTTAAAGATATTCAATCAGGAAAAATTATTGACCATACTTTTAATTCAGGTGCTAAACTTGAATTTATAAGAGTTACATCCAGAAAATTTCAATATCTTTTTAGAGATGGAGACAGTTTTGTTTTTATGGATAATAACACTTATGATCAAGTTCAAGTTGATAAGGTATTAATGGATAATGGACATTTTTATATCAAAGAAGGTGATAGTATTGAGATTTCTTTTGATGATGAAGAGATAATTAGCTTGCTTCTTCCTGCTAAAACAATTCTTAAAGTAGAGCAAACAGATCCAGGGCATAAAGGTAATACGGCAACTAATGCATTAAAACCTGCTATATTAGAAACAGGTTTAGAGGTTCAGGTCCCTTTATTTATAAATGAGGGCGACTTAGTAAAAATAGATACTAAGGATGGATCTTATTCCGAAAGAGTTAAGCAGTAATTAAATGTGGAAAGATAAAATAAAAGAAATCATTTATATGCTTGAAAATAGCGATATAAATGAAATAGAAGTAAGATTTTGGTTTAAAAAAATTAAGGTTACCAAAAAGCCTCCTGTGTTAAATGTTGATTCTTCTCAATTATCATCAGACAATCTAAATGTTCCAAATTTGAATAAAGAAGAGCCAGTTGATTCCAATATAGATACACCTAAACATGATTCTTCAAAAAGACTAATTGAAATCAAGTCACCAATGCCTGGAACTTTTTATTCATCTCCAGATCCTGATTCAGCATCATTTGTTAGTATTGGTGACAATGTAAATATTGGAGACACTATTTGTATTGTAGAAGCTATGAAAATTATGAATGAAATTCAGGCAGAAGAATCAGGAATTGTCGAAGAAATTTTAGTTGATAATTCAAGCCCTGTTGAATTTGATCAAGTATTATTTAAATTAAAGCCATCTAAATAATTATGTTCAAAAAAATTCTTATTGCTAATAGGGGTGAGATTGCTATTAGAATAATTAGAGCTTGTAAAGAGATGGACATTCAAACCGTTGCAGTCTACTCAAAAGCAGATAAAAATTCCTTACATGTAAAATTTGCAGATGAAGCAATTTGTATTGGTGAAGGTCCTGCTTTAGATAGTTATCTTAATATACCAAGAATCGTTGCTGCAGGAGAAATCACAAATGCGGATGCAATTCATCCTGGTTACGGTTTTCTTGCAGAAAACGCAAATTTCAGTAAAATTTGTAAAGAAAATGGCTTCACATTTATTGGTCCAGAAGCTGAAATTATTGACCTGATGGGCGATAAAGTAAATGCAAGAAATGCAGCAAAAAATGCAGGAGTGCCAATAATCCCTGGAAGTAATACTTTATCCTCTGTTGATGATTTGTTAGAAATTGCTGATGAAATTGGATACCCTGTAATGTTAAAAGCTGTAGCAGGAGGTGGCGGAAAAGGGATGCGTGTTATAAATAATGCCAATGAAGCAGAGAAGGGATTTAATATTATTCAAAATGAAGCTGGAATGGCATTTAATAATTCAGAAATTTATGTTGAGAAATTTGTTAAGAATGGTCGTCATATTGAGGTACAAATATTATCTGATAAATTTGGAAATCATCTTCACTTAGGGGAAAGAGAATGTTCTATTCAAAGAAGTAACCAAAAACTAATTGAAGAATCACCATCATTGTTTGTGGATGATTCTTTAAGAGATGAATTGACTTCTAAGTCATTGCAGCTTGCAAAAAATGTTAATTATGTTGGTGCTGGAACCATCGAATATTTAGTTGATGATGAAAAGAATTTTTATTTTATCGAAATGAATACAAGAATTCAGGTTGAGCATACTATTACTGAAATGGTTTGTATGATTGATCTTGTTAAAGAACAAATTAGAGCATATGCTGGTATAGAATTGACAATTAAGCAGGAAAATATACTTATGAATGGACATGCTATTGAATGTAGAATAAATGCTGAGGATCCATTTAATGATTTTATCCCTTCTCCAAAGAGAATTGAATCTCTTAATTTTGCTGGAGGAATAGGTGTAAGAATAGATTCATTTATATACGCGGGATATCAAATACCAACTAATTACGATTCAATGTTAGGAAAATTGATAGTTCATTCATCATCAAGAGAAAAAGCATTAATAAGGATGAAAAGAGCACTACAAGAAACTTTTATTGAGGGGCCTAAGACAACCTTGCCACTTTTAGAAATGATTTTTGAAAATAAAGACTTTAATAATGGAAATTTTGATATAAATTTTTTAAGTAAATTCTTAAAAAAAATAAGGGGAAAAAACAATGAATCATCCTGAAAGCTTGATGTACACTTCAGAACATGAATGGGTTAAAATTGAAAACAACATAGCTACTGTAGGCATTACTGATTTTGCTCAAGGTGAACTTGGAGATATTATTTTTTTAGAGTTCCCTGAAATTGATGAAGAATTTAATGAAGGAGATATTTTTGGTACCATTGAAGCCGTCAAGACTGTTTCGGATTTATTTATGCCTATTTCTGGGAAAATAGTTGAAGTAAATGAATCCCTAAATGACGATCCTGAAAATGTTAATTCAAATCCATATGAAAGTGGATGGATGGTTAAAATTGAATTATCTGCAAATGCTGAAACCGATTCATTGTTAGATTCTAAATCTTATATTGAAATGATTGGATAATTATGCTTAAAAACTTAGAGCATTTCGTTCAAGTTTTAAAAATTGAAAAAAATCATTCTACAAATACCATAGATTCATACTTATCAGACATTAAATCTTTTGAAAAATATTTATTAAAAAGAAAAATTACATTCAAGAAGACTATAAACGATACTGAGATAGTAAAAAAATATTTTAGATACTTAAGCAGAAGTAAAATTTCCCCAAGATCAATAAAGAGAAAATTTTCATCTTTATCATCATATTTTTCTTATTTAATTGATAGAAAGTCAATTAAAAAAAATCCACTAAATGGTATTTATACACCAAAATTAACAAAAAAACTACCTACAGTTTTGTCTGTAGAAGAGATAAAGAAAATATTTAAAGAATCAGAAAATACTAATAATGAACTTTTAGGCTTGAGAGATAGATGTATCATTGAATTATTATATTCTTGCGGTTTAAGGGTAAGTGAATTGTGTGAACTCAAAGTTAATAATATTCAATTTGATGCAAATGTTATACGTTTTTTTGGTAAAGGGAATAAAGAAAGAATAATCCCATTAACATTCTATGCAAAAGAATGGTTAGAAAAGTATTTATATCAATCCAGACAAATACTTTCAAATAGAAAATTATCTGATCAGAAATACGTTTTTCTCAGTAATAATGGTAAAAGATTGACTAGAGCAGCAATATGGCAATCAATCAAAAAGTATGTTAATGCAGCTGGCATTACAAAAACTGTTTCACCTCATACTTTTAGACATTCTTTTGCAACGCATCTTGTAGATGGGGGTGCAAATTTAGTTGAAATTCAAAAATTGCTAGGTCATTCTGACATCTCAACAACAGAAATATATGTACACTTGTCAAAAGAGTTTATTGATAGTGAATACATGAAAGCTTTTGATAAAAAAAAGAATTAATTATCTTTAAGACATGGGAATAGCAAGTTTACCTTTAGAAATACAATTGATTTTAGTGCCTACGATTATATTTGCACTCACTTTTCATGAATATGCTCATGCAAGGGTAGCATATCTCCTTGGAGATTACACCTCATACTATCAAAATCGTATGAATTTAAACCCTTTTAATCATTTGGACCCATTTGGAACTTTTGCTCTTTATTTTTTGGGTTTTGGATGGGCAAAACCAGTTCCTGTTTTGATGCAAAATCTTAAAAATCCTAAATCTGATATGATGATGATTGCTATGGCTGGCCCTGCTTCAAATATGTTTCTTGCTATGATAGCATCTATTATTTATAGATTAAATTTTTATTTTCAGTTCAGCGAAGAGGTTATTTTTCCTTTAGAAATATTTATTCAAATTAATATAGTCTTAGCAATTTTTAATTTATTACCTTTAAACCCTTTAGATGGGTCAAGAATACTTCCATTGATTGTAAAGAATCCTAGAACGCTATATAATATAGAAGTTTATGGACCAAGAGTTCTTATTGGACTTATTATTTTGAATTTGATAGGTATACCAATTTTATCCACAATCATTTTAACTCCCGTATCTATTATTTTCTATTTATTAACAGGAGCATAATTGCGTAAAATCTTTTCAATTTTTGGTCCTACTGGAATAGGTAAATCAAGTTTAGCTATAGAATTAGCAAAAAAAATTAACGGTGAAATCATTGGAGTTGATTCAAGGCAAATTTATAAGGGAATTCCAATTGGAACTGCTCAACCTAATTCGAGTCAATTAAATGAAATTCCTCATCACCTTATAGGTTTTAAGAGTTTGAATGAGAAAATATCCGCGGGAGAGTATGTCAAATTGATTGATGATAAAATTGATCAGATTTTATTAAATAATAAATCTCCAATTCTTTGTGGTGGTACTGGTCTATATTTTAAGTCTTTAATAGAAGGAATATTTGAAGGAAGCCATACAAATGAAGATATTAGATCTAGACTTGAAGGAGAATATGATTCTGATAAAGAAAAAATATATAGAAAACTCCAAGAAATTGATCCTGATTACACAACAAAAGTACATATAAATAATAAAAAAAGGTTAGTAAGAGCTTTAGAAGTGTTTGAGACTACAGGAAAGCCTTTATCCAAAAATTTTGATTCTGCATCTTTAAATAGTAGGTATTTTGAAAATTATTATTTTGTTTATTTAAAAATGCGTAATGATTTATTACATCCAAGAATTAACAAAAGGATAAAAATTATGATTGAAGAAGGCATGGTCAATGAAGTGGAAAAAATAATAAAAAATAAAATAGATATTTCACACATTGATTACATAGGTTTTAAAGAATTATCATCTTTTTTAAGAGAAGAAGTTTCAATTGACGAAGCAGTGGAAAACATATTTATAAGAACAAGACAGTATGCTAAAAGACAAAAAAAATGGTTTAATACAAATAGTCACGATGTGTCATTTAGTTTAGATGAGATTTCTATAAATGATATTGTTGATAAATTGATTCAAATAAACTAATTTTCGCAAACAATTGGAGAATTAAATGCTAAAAAGCAAACATCTTATAGGTTTAGAATATTTTCCAGTTTCTGATTTGAATAAAATAATCGATACTTCTTTTAAATTTAAAGATATACTTCAAACAGAAAGTAGAAAGGCTATTCTCCTAAAAGGTAAAACCATTGTGAATATGTTCTTCGAAAATTCTACAAGAACCAAAATTAGTTTTTCTTTAGCTGAAAAAAGACTTGGTGCTGATAGCATTAACTTTTCAGCTTCTACAAGTAGTGTCAAAAAAGGAGAAACCCTTAAAGATACTGTCCAAAATATTGAATCTATGAAAATAGATGGTGCTGTTATTAGACATGGACATCCAGGTTCAGCATTGAAGCTTACTGAATATATCGATGGAGCAGTAATTAATGCTGGAGATGGATCTCATGAGCATCCTACCCAAGCTATTTTAGATGTGGTTACATTAAAAGAAAAATTTGGAAAAATAAAAGGTCTTAAGGTTGGTATTGTTGGAGATATATTGAATAGTAGAGTTGCGAGAAGTAATATTTTTGCATTGAAAAAACTTGGTGCTAAAGTCGTAGTTTGTGGGCCTAGTACTTTGCTACCTAGTGATGCAAAAAAATTAGGAATTAATATTACATATAACTTAGATGAAGTTTTGAATTGGTGTGATGCTGTTATTGCGTTGCGCATCCAATTAGAGAGAATGCATTTAGGAAGAATTCCTTCAAAAAGAGAATACCATAGTGAATTTGGCCTTACCTTTGAAAGAATAAGTAAATTGAAAAAGGATATTGTCATTATGCATCCTGGTCCAATGAATCGTGGAGTAGAAATTGATAGTAAAGTTGCTGATTCAGACAATGCTGTAATACTTGATCAAGTCTTAAATGGAGTTGCTTCAAGAATGTCCATTCTTTATTTATTACTCGGTGAAGGAGATATTAAATTATGATTTCAGGAAAAAGTACAAAAAAACTTTTGTTAAAATCAGGAAGAATAATTGATCCATTTTCTAAAAAAACATTTATTGGAGATATTTTAATTGAAAATGGAAAAATTGCTAAGGTAAGCGATTCGATATCTTCAAGAGGAAAAGATTTTAAAATAATTGATTGTAAAGGATTGGTTGTAACGCATGGTTTTTGCGATATCCATGCTCATTTTAGGGAGCCTGGAAGAGAAGACAAAGAAACACTTGAGTCCGGTTCTTTTGCAGCCTTAGGTGGTGGATTTACTCAAGTATGTACAATGGCTAATACTGATCCAATTATAGATTCTCCAGAGAACGTCAACTATATTGTAAGTAAAAGTATAAAGCTTCCTATTGATATTTTTCCAATTGGTGCTGTCTCAAAAGGTCTAGAAGGTGAAGATTTAACAGAAATGCTATTGATGCAAAAGAACGGTGCTATTGCTTTCAGTGATGATGGAATGCCAATTCAAAATGCTCAATTTATGAAACTTGCTTTGACATATGCTAAAATGTTAGATGTTCCTATCATGAATCATGCTGAAGACATTTTCTTAAGAAATAATGGAGTAATGAATGCTTCTGCAACGTCAAATAATCTTGGTCTTAAAGGTAATACTGGTTTAGCTGAAGCTGTGATGGTATATAGAGATATGTTATTAGCTCAATCTTTGAATTCTAAACTACATCTTTTGCATATTTCTACAAAAGAGACAGTAGAATTATTAAAAAAATTTAAAAAGAAAAATTCCCAAATTACTGCAGAGGTATCTCCCCATCATTTATTTTTTATTGATGAAAATGTAAATGAATTTGATACTAGTTTGAAAGTTGCACCTCCAGTCAGAAGTAAAGATGATAGGAAAGCATTAATTGAGGGGATTAAATCAGGTTTAATCGATTGTATTGCTACAGATCATGCACCTCATACAATTGAAGACAAAGAAACAACTTTTAATGATGCTGAATTTGGAATGATTGGTCTTGAATCTTGCTTTGGAGCAGTCAATAAAGTTCTAGTTAAAGAAAATGGTATGAGCTTAAAATCTCTTATTGAAAAACTTACTGTAAATCCTAGAAAAGTAATGAGCTTAGAACAGAATTTATTCTCTATTGGCTGTAAAGCTCAAATATCCATTTTTGATCCAAATGAAAAATGGGTTTTTGGAAATGAACATATTTTATCAAAATCATCCAACTCACCTTTTATTGGAAAAGAACTTATTGGAAGAGTAAAATATGTTGTTTCAAAAAACCAGTTTTTCTCATTATAAAATCTCTTTTATTAATCATTGACTAATGAGAACACATCATTTAAGTTTTGGGGCATTTTTATACAATTATGAAAAAGATAACAAAAACTATATCAGCAAAAGATGTTCACCAGCAATGGTGGCTTTTTGATGCATCAGATAAGGTGCTTGGAAGATTTGCATCTGAAGTTGCTCAAGTACTAAGAGGTAAGCATCGTGCCGACTATTCTCCAAATATTTATATGGGAGACGCTGTCATTATCGTTAATGCTGATAAAATAAGGGTTACTGGTAATAAATCAGAAACCAAAAAATATTTCAGACACTCTGGATATCCTGGTGGAGTAAAGTATGCAAGTTTTAGTGATTTGATGAAAAATGATTCCGATAAAGTTGTTTTGAATGCCGTCAAAGGTATGTTACCTAAAAATAAACTTGGAAGAGAAATATCAAAACACATTAGAATTTATAAGGACACAGATCATGGTCATGAAGCACAGCAACCAAAAGAATGGAGCTCTAATTAATGAATAAAGAATATTTTAATGGCGTTGGAAGAAGAAAAAATTCAACTGCCCGAGTTTATCTATCAGATGGAAAAGGCAAATTTTCAATTAACAACGTTTCAGATGATATTAATTCATATTTGAAAAGAGACTCCTTAGTTATTCATGCAGTAAAACCCCTTGAAGTTTTAAACTTAAAAGATAAATATGACATCAAAATTAATGTTAAGGGCGGCGGTTTAACTGGTCAAGCAGGAGCAATTCAATTAGGTATTGCTAGAGCATTATTAAAAATAGATGAAGAATTCAGATCTCAGCTAAAATCTCATGGATTATTGACAAGAGATGCTAGAGAAGTTGAGAGAAAAAAATACGGTCAACCTGGAGCAAGAAAGAAGTTCCAATTCTCGAAAAGATAAAAATATGCAAAAAGTTACAAAAGAAGATTTACTTAATTCCGGAGCCCACTTTGGACATGTCAGTAGTAAAACTAATCCAAATTTTAAAGACTTCGTTATATCTCAAAAAAATGGTATTGATATAATAAATCTAGATGACACAATAGATAGTCTTGATAAGGCTTTAAATTTCATCTCTAATATTGTTCAAAGAAATGGCGATATTCTTTTTGTTGGCACTAAAAAGCATGCTAAAGATGTAATTCAGCAAGAGGCAGACAGATGTGGAATGTTTTATGTAGTGGAAAGATGGTTGGGTGGAACATTAACTAATTTTTCTACCATTAAGAAAAGTATTAAAAGACTTCATTCTTTAGAAAAAGAAGGCTCTGCTATTTTTGAGGATCTTACAAAAAAAGAACTTCTTCAATTAAATAGAGAAAAAATTAAATTATCTGATCAGCACAGAGGAATTAAAGATATGAAAAAGCTTCCAAGTGCTATTGTTATCGTTGATGGTAAAACTGAATCAATTGCTATTCAAGAAGCTAAAAAACTTGAAATTCCAATCATTTGTCTTGTTGATTCAAATACAGATCCAACCCTTTGTGAATATCCAATTCCTGCTAATGACGACTCTATCAGAACTATCCAACTAATAGTTAATGAGATAGTTAATACTATTAT
>Ga0114933_10001336_pt1 | contig 27671 bp, 21 predicted proteins | sample 4SBtaG_FD_89691 | JGI IMG/M metagenome (GOLD analysis project Ga0114933, IMG submission 89691) | Deep subsurface microbial communities from Kolumbo volcano to uncover new lineages of life (NeLLi) - 4SBTROV12_W25 metaG | ecosystem: Environmental > Aquatic > Marine > Volcanic | place: Kolumbo... | reverse complement strand
CTGGGGACGCCTTTGATATGCGCCACCAACCCCACGCCACAACTGTCATGTTCGTAGGCGGGGTCATACAGGCTGTTCCGCTGACGTGTTGTTGTCTTCAAAGCGTTCATAAAGTCAGGAGGGTTACCGACTGTTGCCAATGTGGTGTCGCGAGACACTCGTCCGCGAGGCGCGATAAAGAGGGGGAAAAGGGAGGCGGACTTAGATCTCGTTAACAGGCGGGCGCCGCTCCCGAATCACACTTGGGCGCAACGGCCGATCGAGTATACCGACACAGATAAACCGCTTCAAACGTTAAAGTTTTATGAGGGGAGCGAGTTCTGCTTATGGAACAAGAGACTGCCCCGCAATGGTGCAGTTGTGCAAGACTGCTTCAAACGCAGAATGCGTCGAGCACCTCAGCCAGCAATTCATCAGGGTAATCTGAAATCAGTGATGCCTGGCCAAGTTCATTCAGAAGAACCAAACGGATTCGCCCACTACTGACTTTCTTATCAACAGTCATGTGTTTCATGAAATCGTCAGGCGACATCGAGGCCGGAGGCTCACTCGGAAGGCCTGCCCGTTTTACCAACTCCCGAACACGCTCGACCTCTGCTGCATCCAGCCAACCCATCTTCTGAGACATAGTCGCTGCCATCACCATTCCCACAGCGACTGCTTCGCCATGCAGCCAACCAACATAATCCGTTGCGGCTTCGATCGCATGACCAAAAGTATGTCCAAGGTTAAGGAGCGCTCGTTCACCGGCCTCTCTTTCGTCATTGGCCACCACCTGCGCCTTATGCCGGCAAGATTCCAGGATCACAAACTCCAGCGCGTCATCCTCATAGCGCAGCAGACGCTCGATATTTTCCTCAAGCCAGCTGAAGAATTTCTGATCGCGAATAAGGCCATACTTGATGACCTCGGCGATCCCCGCTGCCAGTTGGCGAAGATCCAAAGTGGGCAGCGTCCCAGTATCAGAAACCACGCACGCAGGCTGGTGAAATGCCCCTATCATGTTTTTGCCTTGCGGATGATTGACGGCTGTCTTGCCACCAACAGACGAATCCACTTGTGCGAGCAGTGTCGTTGGCAGTTGAACGAAGGGAATCCCGCGCTGATAGCATGCCGCGGCGAATCCCACCACATCACCGATCACTCCGCCGCCGAGCGCGATCAGGGTGGTGGCGCGACTGCAGCGATTCTCCAGCAGAGTATCGAAAATGCTCTGTAGAGTATCGAGATTTTTGAACTGCTCCCCGTCAGGAAGCACCTGACAGATGAGCTGGCGGTCTTTCAGTGACGTGGTGACCTGATCAAGGTAGAGGGGAGCGATCGTCTCATTAGTAAGGACAACGACCTCATCGCCGGAAATATAGGGTGCGAGTAAAGCCTCGTCTCTCAGCAAACCGTTCCCGACGATAATCGGGTAGCTTCGGTTGCCGAGTTCAACGTTCAGCGTTGCCAACGTTTGCGAATCTCCGTGCAGATATCTCGCGCGACGGCATGCGGCGAGCGGGAATCCGTTTCAAAAACGATATCTGCCTCTGCCCGATAGAGAGGATCTCGCTCCAGCATCAACGTTTCGAGCACCTCACGTGGATCCGCACCGGTGTTGAGAAGCGGACGGTTTTTGCTGGAACGGGTCCGCTCTACCAGCATCTCCAACGTCGCGTGCAGGTAGATGACGAGCCCGTTATGTCGCATGGCCTTGCGAACATCCTCCCGCGTAACCGCCCCGCCGCCGGTCGCAAGGACAATATTCGTCCGCTTCACCAGTTCAAAGATCTCCTTGGCTTCGCGCTCACGGAATCCCGCCTCACCTTCAATATCAAAGATGGTACTGATACTGACGCCGGTTCGCTCCTCAATCTGCTGATCGGAATCGACAAACTCCATACCGAGACTTTTGGCCAGGGAACGGCCGACCGTGGTCTTGCCCACTCCCATGGGACCAACGAGATAAATATTACTTGCAGAGATCATGGATCCAGGTTGATTGCGTCGTAAAGGAACTTCCTGCCCGTCTTCGCCTAGCCGGCGGTCAAGACAGGATTGATGATTCTTGGCGTAAGAAAAATCAGCAGTTCGCGTCGATTATCTAGGATTCCCTTGGTTCTGAAAAGCGGGCCAAGCACAGGCAGGTCTCCCAGCACCGGCACTTTCGATACGCTCTCAGACGTCTGCTGGGTGTAAATGCCGCCCAGCACGATGGTTTCCCCGTTATCAAGAAGCACCTGAGTCCTGACCTGAAGGGTGTTGATATTTTCCTCTGTCGGTGACACGAAAGAATCCTTGGTCACAAAGACATCCAAAATGACCCGGTCGTCGGGCGTGATCTGTGGCGTGACCGTCAGTCCCAGTACCGCCTTTTTCGTGACGACGGTTCCCTCCCCCAGGGTGTTGGTCGTAAAGATACGCTCCTGACCCTGTTCGATATGGGCTTCCTGCTTATCGGCCGTGAGCAGCCTTGGATTAGCGACGATCTTTCCGTTGCCTTCAGCCTCGAGTGCAGAAATTTCGAGATCAATCAGCGAGGCCCATCCGGCACCCGCTTTGGCCAGCGTAAAGGCATATGAGGCCGGCGACACCGAACCGATCCCCTGGGCCGGCAGATTCACCCCCAAAGATCCATCCCCGCTGGAACTGATGCCGTCGTTGCGCACTGTCGCTGTGTTGGCGAGCGATCCTGAACCAATCATTGATCCCAGATCCGTATTGCTGTTGATTCCTGTCAATCCCAGCTTTACGCCAATATTGCGGCTGAAATCTTCATTTGCCTCCACGATTCTGGTTTCGATCAGCACCTGCTTTACAGGGCGATCCAACTCACTGATGAGTTCACGAATTTCGCGGATCTTCTGCGCCGTATCCTGGATCAAAAGAGAATTTGTCCGCTCGTCTACAGTGACACTGCCCCGATCGGACAACAGTCGATTTTCCTCAGTTTGGACTTCCGCCACAGAGACACTGCCGAACATGGATTGCTGCACGCTGGGTTCAATCGCACGAACGGACTTGAGCAGATTCGCAATATCTTCTGCTTTGGCGTAATTGATCTGGATAAGATCGGACACCAATGGCTCAAGTTCACTCACCTGACGCGACGCCTCGAGCACCAGACGCTCCTGATTGGTGATCTCTTCCGCCGGTGCAATCCAGACCACATTGCCCTGCTGACGTCGCGCCAGCCCTTTGGTCTGCATGATCGTGTCCAGCGCCTGATCCCAGGGAACATCCTTCAGTCGCAGACTCATATCCCCCGTAACAGAATCACTGATCACGAAATTGAGGCTGGTCTCGTTAGCAATCTGCTGCAGTGCGCTACGGACCGGAATGTTCTGAAAATCGAAACTGATCGTTTTGCCGCTATAAGTGATCGCCTGATCACCCTCCCCCGCAACCGGTTTAAGGGAGACATCAAGGGTAAAGCGCTTTCCGGACTGGAGCGAGGCAAACTCAAACTCGCCCCGAGGCATCACGACCACCCGCGCGCCGCTGTCAGTGGCAAATGCATCAATAAACTGCACCGGTGTTGCAAAATCGATGACGTCCAGTCTCCGCACAAGCGCGTCGTCAAGCAGACCGCCTGAGATATCCAGAACGATCTCTCCGAGGTGCTGGTGGACATCCACCAGCGCCTGCTCGCTGTCAAACTCCAGGATCACGCGGCCCGCGCCTTCAGGCGTACGTCGAAAATCAATCAATCCGATCCGAGTGGAATCCTGGCCCGTCTGCCCCATCTGACCCCCGGCCGTGCCGGTGCCTGCGCCGTCTCCCGAAACCGAGATGACCGGATCCACCACCAGTGTCAGCCGGTTATCCGCAGCTTCAGAGACGAACCCGACCGCCGAAATCAGATTGATCACCATTCGCGAGCGTTCCTGGTCCTGGGCAATCAGGATGTTCTCGATCGCTCCCCGTCCCACATCGATCATTGAGGACTTCAGCTGCGACCGGACACCAAAAAAATCCAAGACAATCCTGTCCGGAGCACTCGTGCGGAACACCCGAGGAGCAGGCAACGCAGCTGAGGAGTAGATATCGATCTGCAGACGTCCACCAGAAAGGCTGGTGTGATCAATCCGTGTGATGGTTGGTTCAGCGTCCGCCAGAACCGGCGTCGCGATCGGGCCCAGCAAAGCGGCAAAAGCCCATAGGATCGATTTTTTCCTGAGATAATTTGGACGGAACAAAGAACGCATGATGCTGAATTTACACTAGGTCAGAGGCAGTTATCTGCCGGACCGCATTTCACTTGGACGAAGCTCCCATCGGCCAGAGACCCCCCGATAGCGCTCCTCGATCTCGAGCACGCCCTCTGATGAGTCGATGGCGATAATCTTGCCGTTATTCTGACCCAGATAGGATCCCACCATGACACGGTGGATTTCTCCATCAGGCGCGCTGACGAGTGCCCAGGTGTCCCCTTCCAGTTGCAGGGTGCCCAGCATCTGCAGCGCATCCAGTGGAAACTGCTCGAGAAACTCTGGTGTCCGATCAGCATCGGGTTCCAAGGGATCCGGCTCAGGTTTGGCGATCACCTGAGCTTCCGGCGTCCCAAAGACATTGCTCCGCGCAAAAGGATCCTGACTCGGATCCGCCTGGTAGGTCACCGAGACCACAGGGATCTGCTCCGGCAGCGGCTCCACCTTGGGTGCCGTGTCGCGATGAGTGGTTTCAACGAAATTCATGAGGTCATCCAGGGAGCGCTCTTCCGCACATCCCGCTACCATCAATACCATGATCGCAAGGCACACGGGGCGTGATCGTAATCCCCACTGGCTGAACCCAGTCCGCATTCCTTATAAGCCTCCTGAGAGGTAACTGTAGGTCTTGACGACTAGAGACGAAGTCAATGTGCCTTGCTCATCGGCGGTAATCTCCAAATCCCCTACCGTAACAATCCTCGGCATCTGCGCCAGATCACTGATGAAATTCGCCAACTGGTGATATCCGCCTCTGACCTCCATCAGGATCGGAAGCGTTGAGTAGAAGTCTCCTAACTCTTCTTCCTGCGGATCAAACACGACGAATTCAAGTCCTCGGCGCGCGCCGGCTTCGGTGATCGCTCTCAGCAGAGAGGGCACCTCGCTGCTGTCCGGCAGTTGCTGAACCAGCTCAGCCAGCATCTCCTCTATCTCAACCATCTGAGCCTGGTAGGCCGGCAAATTGACCACCATTCCCTTTTTGATCTTAAAAGTCTGTCGCAACTCAGCTTCATAAGCCTGCTCATAATCCAGGGTGACCCGCTGGTCACGAAGCAGGAACTGCCAGCCGCCAAAAATCAGCGCCCCACATCCGAGCAACGACACCACCACCACGAACCAAGGCGGCCACTCCGCCGGTTCGTTAAAATCGACACTGCGCAGATCATCAAGCCAACTCATTGGTGATTTGTCCCGCAATTCATCATTGCTGGCCCCCTGGTGTGAGCTGGCCTGTCTCTGACCGCACTGACGAAACCCAAAGCTCGAATTCCTGCGTATCACCAACATTGATCACATTCAGTTCAGGCTGATCGAATGACGGCGTGTTGGTTAACTGCTCCATCAGTGCCGAAATCCGCGAACTGGACTGAGCGACACCCGTCAAACTGACTCCCTCAGGACTGCGCTTGAGCGATAGAAAGAAAATACCCTCGGGGATGGTGGTCGCCAGCTCCATCATGCCGCGCACCAGGGTGACCCGCTCGGATTGCAATTGACGAATAATCGCCATGCGCGTCAGGAGGGCTTCCTTGCGCGTCTCAATATCGTTGATCTCCTCAAGTTGGGCTTGCACTTGGGCAATCGCGCCAAGCAAGTATTGATTACGGCTTTGCTGATACTTGAGATCACGATCCTGTGACCACCAGACACCGCCCAGGAGACCTACCGCGATCAGCACCAGCACTGTTGAGGCCATGGTGGCACGACGGCGCTGACGTTGGCGACGCTCTTCGCGCCAAGGTAGCAGATTCACTCCTGTACTCATCGGATCATCGCGCTCCCCGAACCGCGAGGCCGGCCGCCTTGATCATACTTGGGCCATATCTCGCGACCAGCTTATCCGCCTTGATAGCGCTTCCCGAACCGAACGGGTCGGCCAGAACCGTTGGCACACCCACATGGGACTCGATCAGCGCGGCGATGCCCTCAATCTGGACACAACCCCCGCTGATGACTAAGGCATCTACGCGATCCATGCCCAATTGGGCTGACAGGCAGAATTCAACACTGCGAGCGGCTTCCCGCGCCATAGCCTGACGGAATGGTTCCAACAGATCCTGCTCATAATTCTGAGGCAGATCCCCACCACGCTTGAGCGCTTCGGCTTCGCGATAATCGATACCATAACGGGAACGCACGTTTTCCGTGAGAATGCGGCCGCCGAAATTCTGTTCGCGACCATAAATTGAGCGGCCGTCAACAAAAAGATCGAGTCGTGTAGTGACATCACCAAAGTCCATAAGCGCAATCGCTCGCCCCTCCAGGGAATCCCCTAGCGTCTGGGCCACAAAACCATATCCCCGCTCGACCGCAGACAATCCCACGTCAACGATCATCGCTTTGAGTCCCGCAAGCTCCATGACCGCTGCATAATCTTCAACGATCTCCTTGCGGCAGGCGGTTATGGTGATTTGGTCATCGCTTCCATCCCGCGCCCCGCCAGATACCTCAAAGTCCAGATTGACCTCATCCAAAGAATGCGGGATCTGCTGGGCTGCCTCGATCATGACCTGTTCTTCGATCTCGCGTCCGGCCAGGCCTGCAGGAAGATTGATGGTTCTGGTGATGACATGAGTTTGCGGAACCGACACCACAACCCTCTTGCGGGAACTGCGCGAGTGATGCACAGCCCGACGGACCGCGTCGCTGATCAGCCGCAAATCGTTGATACGGTGCTCGACGATCGCATTTTTGGGCAAAGGCTCAACGCCAGCGCGGCTTGCCTTAAAGCCTTTGCCCGCGGTGGACAGTTCCAGCACCTTGACGCTGGCACTGCCGATATCAATACCAAGTGCCAGACGCTTCGATCTGCGAAAGATTCCCATAGGATAAGTGTACCCTGAGCCTTCGCGGCGGGTGTCATTCCCGCCAGTTTGATAAAATTTTACCGTCCGGCACCATTTGGAACGCGGCAATCACCTGCCCACTGCTTTATGTTGATCCGAGCCCTTTTCTGGCTATCTGCACTTGCTGCTAGCGCAGCCGCCATTGCCCTCATCATGGTGACCGCCGTGATCTGGTCAGATCTCCCCGCTACGAGTGTCGTACAGGACATCCGGCTGAAGGAACCGCTTCGGGTATATAGCGTCGACGGCAGGCTCATGGGCGAATTCGGAGACGAGAGAAGAATTACTGTACAGATCGAAGACACTCCCCGGGACCTGATCAACGCCGTCCTGGCTACCGAAGACGACCGATTTTTCAGCCATCACGGAGTTGATCCGCTCGGTGTCTTGCGGGCGCTTATCACTAACCTGAAGTCCGGGCAGACCCGTCAGGGGGCAAGCACGATCACCATGCAGGTCGCGCGGAACTATTTTCTGTCCCGGGAAAAGACCTACACCCGAAAGATCAAGGAGGCGTTGCTCGCGTTCAAACTGGAGCGCGAACTCAGCAAGAACGAGATCCTTGAGCTGTACGTGAATAAAATCTTTCTCGGACATCGATCGTTCGGCTTTCAGGCAGCAGCCGCTTTCTACTACAACAAGCCGCTGGCCGAGCTCACCCTCGCTCAACTTGCAATGTTGGCGGGCCTGCCGAAGGCGCCGTCAAGCATCAATCCAGTGAGCAATCCGGTCCGGGCGCTTGAGCGGCGCAACTATGTGCTGCGCCGCATGCAAGGACTGAGCCTGATCGACGACGCCGCATTCGAAAAGGCCTCAACAGCCCCGCTGACCGCTGCCCGTCATCGTCAGGAAATCGAAATTAACGCGCCTTATGTCAGTGAGATGGTGCGCGAGCATATGTTCTCTCGTTACGGTCCCTTAGCATATGAATCCGGCTTTCGTGTCTACACCACCATCGACAGTCGTTATCAGAAAACGGCAACGCAAGCCTTGATCCAGGGACTGCTCGGGTACAGCGAGAGACACGGCTATCAAGGCCCCGCTGGGTATATTGATCCAGTGAAGATCACAACCCCTGCCGGGCGCGTTGAAGCGCTTTCACAATACCGTGCTGTCGCCGGCTTAATCCCGGCCATGGTTTTGCGCCCAGGCGGAGATGCTCTCGAAGTACTGACCGCCGAACAAGAATTCACTTCCATCGGTTACGAAGGATGGCGGTGGACCTTTCGCAGCCCATCGCAGATTCTGCATCCGGGAGACGTTGTCTATCTCTCACGCAGTGTGCGCGATACGCTTCGGCTGGCTCAGGTTCCTAAAGTGCAAGGCGCGCTGATCTCGCTTAACCCTTCCGACGGTTCGATAATGGCACTGATCGGAGGCTTTGATTTCGCAAAGAGCAAGTTCAACCGGGCAACGCAGGCGCTCCGCCAACCCGGCTCCAACATCAAACCTTTCATCTACTCTGCTGCACTCGAAAAAGGATTTACTCCTGCTACCGTGGTCAGTGGAGCGCCAGTCGTTATTGAGGATAACGTGGGCGGTGAGTGGCGACCGCAAAATTACAGCAAGAAGGTTTTCGGACCGACGAGACTGCGAAAAGCCCTCAGCACATCGCTCAATCTGGTCTCGGTTCGATTGGTCCGCGCACTCGGTGTCGATGCGGTACGCGACCACCTCGAGAAGTTCGGCTTTGACCGCAGCCGGTTGCCTAACGGTCTATCACTCGCACTGGGTTCGGCCACGGTGACGCCAATGGAAGTGGCCAGGGCCTATAGTGTCTTTGCCAACGGCGGTTATCTTGTCGAGCCCTTTTTCATCGCACGGGTTGAAGATCCGTCAGGACAAATTGTTGAATACGCCAACCGGCAGATGTCCTGTTCTGGCTGCGGCACATCGGTGACCCAGTCATCCGATAATTCGGAACGCTCGCCCGACCGGCGTTTCTCCCAGCAGGTCGTCTCCTCCGAAAACGCTTTTCTTCTCGACAGCATGATGCGTGAAGTCATTCGTTCCGGTACCGGTCAGGCAGCCCAAAGACTGAACCGGGATGACGCGGCCGGCAAAACCGGGACGACCAACAACTATTTCGACGCCTGGTTCACAGGATACAGCACCGATATCGTTGCGACTGTCTGGGTCGGTTTTGATCGCCCACAGGATCTCGGTCAGGGAGAGTCGGGCGCGCGGGCCGCCCTGCCCATCTGGATAGATTTCATGGAAGCGGCCCTGTCGGGCAAAGCACATCACAGGACGCGCGTTCCGGAGAACATCATCCGTCTGCGCGTGAACCGCCAGACTGGGTTACCCACTAACGAAGAAGACCCCGACAGTTACCTTGAATTTTTTGTTGCTGGCACCCAGCCGACGACCCCGCATGCACAATCTGCAGAGGACCCCGTAGAAGGTCTATTTTAGGAGGGGATTAACGGCTTAAGGCTGGATTGCGGAAGTGCCAGCGGTTTTCTTTTTCGCGGTTTTTTTCGCGGCCTTTTTGGCGGTCTTGGTTTTCTTTTTCGCAGCCTTGGTTTTCTTGCGAATAGTTTTTCGTACCGAAAGCGCTGTTTCTGGCGCCTCCCACCGACCACCACGAAAGAAAGCCTTCCACCCCGTTGCCTTGCCATCCAACTCGGTCATGACATATTGCTCGCGGGTTTTACGGCTGTAACGGATTTGCGCAGGATTGCCTTGCGGGTCTTCCAAAGGCGCATCAGCCAGGTAACGATGCTTGGGGTCCAGTTGATCCGCCACACTGGCTACCTCCCTGACGAGAGGCGCTCGTGTCTCCCGGTTGCGCGGGAACTGGCTCGCAGCGAGAAAAATTCCGGACGCGCCGTCCCGCAGCAGGTAGAAATCGTCCACTTTCTCGCAGCGCAGATCCGGCATGGGAATAGGGTCCGCCTTAGGCGGCGCGGGCTCGCCATTTCGCAGCAGTTTGCGCGTGTTCTTGCACCCCTCAGCCGTACAGCCAAAGTATTTGCCGAACCGCCCGGTCTTCAACTGCATCTCTGCCCCGCACTTGTCGCACTCCAACGTTGGCCCGTCATACCCCTTTAACTTGAACTCGCCGGTTTCGATTTCAAAACCGGCACAATCCGGGTTGTTGCCGCAGATATGCAGCTTGCGCGTCTCATCAATCAGGTAGGGCTCCATCGCGCTTTGACAGATGCCGCAGCGACGAACGTCGACCAGCCGCCGCGCTTCGTCGTCGTCATCAGCAGCAGCATCTTCAGTCTCGTCGCCCGGAATCAGATTAAGGGTCTGCGTGCATCGTTGTTTTGGGCTTAAGCCGTAACCGGAGCATCCAAGAAACACTCCTGTTGCCCCGGTACGGACCTGCATCTGACGGCCGCAGGTGGGGCAGGCCACATCAGTATCGGTCGGGATGTTGGCTCGCATGCCGCCTACCGCCGACTTGCCCTCACCCTCCCCCTTTGCTGCTTCCAGCTGAACACAAAAATCGGAATAAAAATTATCCAGCACATCCTTCCAATTCTTGTGGCCTTGCGCAATTTCATCGAGCTTCTCCTCCATGTCGGCAGTAAAGCCATAGTCCATCAGATCCTCAAAGTTTTCCCGTAACCGGTCTATCACGATTTCGCCGACCTTTTGGGCAAAAAAGCGTCGATTGACGAGCTTGGCGTATCCGCGGTCCTGGATGGTCGAAATGATGGAGGCATAGGTCGAAGGTCGTCCGATACCCCGCTTTTCCAACTCCTTGACCAGACTGGCTTCGGTGAATCTGCCGACCGGTTTCGTAAAATTCTGGATGGGATCGAGACCATCCAGGGTCAGCCCCTGTCCCGTGGGGATATCGGGCAGCACTTTGTCTTCTTGCTTGCCCGCAGGAGGCAGTACACGGGTGTAACCGTCAAACTGAAGAATTCGCCCCCGCGCTCGCAACTCGAACTCACCGCAGCGAACCGTGATCGTGGAGCTCAAGAATCGTGCATTGGTCATTTGGGAGGCGAGGAAAAAATTCCGAATAAGGTCGTACAGTCGTTCCTGATCACGCTCCAATGACAACTGCTGACCTGCTCGATTCGGGTCCGTTGGCCGAATGGCCTCATGGGCTTCCTGAGCATCTGCCTTGCTCGCATAAACGTTCGGCGAAGCCGGCAAGTACTCATCACCGTATGCCTTCGCAATAAGATTCCTTGCTGCCGATACGGCATCCGCACTCAGGTGGGTTGAGTCCGTACGCATGTAGGTAATGAAACCGGCTTCGTAGAGGCGCTGGGCCAACGTCATTGTCTTTTTGACCGAAAAGCCCAGACGCGTGCTCGCAGCCTGCTGCAGTGTCGATGTAATGAGAGGCGGATTCGGTCGAGACTGAGTCTTTTTGTCACTGCGGTCACTGACCTGGTAGGCATTGGCCTGTAATAGGGCAACCGCAGCCTGGGCTTCCCCCTCATTGACCGGACGAAACGTTTCACCCGCCTGTTTGACCACCTCAAGACGCAAACTTCCCTGCGGGCCGTGAGTGTCGGCAAAGATTTCCCAATATTCTTCCGGCACAAACGCGCGAATCTCACGCTCGCGCTCCACCAGCAGACTGACCGCCACCGACTGGACCCGTCCGGCAGACAGACCCCGGGCAATCTTCGCCCATAACAACGGTGACAACATGAAGCCCACAACCCGATCCAGAAAACGACGAGCCTGTTGGGCCTGGACCCTATCCTCATCCAGTTTGCCTGGACGTGCAAATGCTTCCTGAACCGCTTTCTTGGTGATCTCGTTGAAGACGACCCGATGATATTGCTGGGAGTCCGAGCCGATCACCTCTTTGAGATGCCAGGCGATGGCTTCTCCCTCGCGATCAAGGTCAGTGGCGAGATAGATGGCATCACTTTCAGCCGCCAGCTTCTGAAGTTCGTTGACGACCTTGACCTTGTCGGGCAATACCTGGTAATTCGCCTCCCACCCCTTATCAGGATTGATGCCCATATTGACGACCAGATCTCTGCGGGCTTTCTCCTTTCGATACCGCGCCTTCTGGGCAGGCGACATTTTACGAGTCTTGGCCGCTTGCTCAGCACGCTTCTTGGGATCTACCTTCTTTTTTGATCCACTCACGGGCAAGTCACGGACGTGGCCAACGCTCGATCGGACCACATACTCCTTCCCAAGGTATTGGTTAATGGTCTTGGCCTTGGCCGGAGACTCAACGATAACCAACGATTTACCCATAACGCTCCACTAATCTTCACAAAAAACTGCTTTGCCCGAGCAGTAAGGTCAGCTCACTCTGCTTTGGGTTCACCGTAAGCGGATGTAGCCACCGGCGCAGGTTTTCACCAGCCCTTGCAGTTCCACCCTTATCAGCATGGCCGAAATTTTCGCAATCGTCAAACCAGAGCGCTGTGCAATCTCATTGATTGGTGTGGGCGCAAAGTCGACAAAACCCAGAATACCGCCATCCCTGGCCAGCTTTTCGGCCTGATCGTCGTCGCCTATTTGTCCGACTTTTGCAAGGGAAAGCGCCTCCAGAATCTGGCTCGGCGTCTCAACCAGACAAGCGCCATCTCGAATCAGTTGGTGTGGACCGCGTGACAACGGAGAATTGACCGAACCCGGCAGTGCAAAAACCTCTCGACCCTGGTCCGCCGCGAATCCTGCAGTGATCAAACTGCCGCTGCCTAGCCCTGCCTCGACAATCAGGGTCCCAAGACTCAGGCCGCTGATAAGCCGGTTTCTCTGCGGAAAGTGATGCCGACGAACACCGGTACCCGGCGGGAATTCCGAAAGTATCAGACCCGATTCTTTAATCTCGTGGGCCAAGTTGCGGTGGCACCGTGGATAAACCGTATCAAGTCCTGTGGCGCAAACTGCGATGGTGGAGCCAGCGGTATGCAGCGCACCCCGGTGAGCAACACTGTCGATGCCCAGCGCCAAGCCACTGACCACAGTGACCTGATGGTCACCCATTGTGCCTGCGAAGCGCATCGTACTCTCACAGCCGACCGGTGTGGGATTACGACTTCCTACCACCGCGATGGCAGGCTGACCCAAGAGGTCAAGTTCGCCCTCGCAATAGATGACCGTCGGTGGGTTGGGAATCTCCCGCAATAATCGTGAAAAGCGTGGATCAGAAACGCCGAGCACTGAACGGCCGGGTGCCGAAAGCCATTCGATATCCCGTCGCAGTTCATCATGCCTGACAAAGCTGGCCAGAGTCTGTTTCGGGGTCATCGACTGGCTACTGGAACCCATAGCCGATACGTCTGCCCTCAGGGCATCAATCGGATCAGGAAAAACAGAAAGAACCGCTTGTTTGATCGAATCAGGAACGGCGGCTCTCCCGACGCTTAGCCAGGCAGTACTTCTTTCATCCATGACCAACCCTCCCTGGTTCGGCCAGATGTGCTCATCGGGACTCAGTATGTTGCGGCGATCCCTGCCGGACTCAGACCCCGATGGTGGGTAAATTCAGGTGTCGGGGCTCACCACCCGATCACCGACCTGTACCGCGCGCTCGGCGCTTTGAACCAGAGCATAACTGACCCGGTCGAATACGCGGATCACCATCAACTCGCCCGCGTGACCTTCGGGCAAACGCAACAACTCTGCCGATCTTCCCAAGAGCTCACGTTGGCTGGGCAAACGTTCATCACAACTCAGCACCCGAACATAGACCGCTTCTTTTGCGTCCGTAATCCGGCAGTTATCTGCGGAGCGGGCGGGCGACACGACCTTTGACGTCAGAAGAATGTTCTGCTCTGGGTATCGTGTTGACAGAAGATGTCCCGGTCGTATCCCGTCCTGACTGCCCACAGAAATCGCCACCAGAGAATAACCCCCGGCACCAATTGCGATCCCAAATGTGCTCACGACATAAGCATCGAATGGGAGTTCAGCCGCGGCGGGATAGAGGTACGCATTGCGCGCCGGCGCTTTGTGCGCTATCAGGTGATCCCCGGGAACCGCCTCTTCGGTACTCCGGATCATCGTCAACGCTGCAATTGCACCAGGTGTCTCCAGTTTTGCAACGCCCACGACGTGCGCCATTGTGGCAAGATATTCGCCGCTGACCGGATGTGTCAGCGTATCTCCTTCTCGAAACACAGTGTAAAGACCATTTTCCGACAGCGGCAGATCCTGGGCCAGAAACGGGCTGAACTGTCCCAAAAGTACGTTGCCCTCAGGACCGGTGATCACCCGTCCCATCAGCGTCCCACTCACTTCATCCATCAATAGGGGGCTGCCAAGAAACGGGGTCAGCACATCAGGGGTCAGCACCGGGGTCGGCTCGGCGCGGTCGGTTTCACGGATTTTTGGGCTGAGCACGCTGACGGGCAGCACCCGATAGTCCGGCAGGGACTGTTCGCCGAGCGCCGATCGAAGGTCTTGCGCATGAGCCGTGCTCAAACCCAAAAACACCGTCAGGCATAGTGCGCTCACCCGGAGCAAAAAAATTCTGAACGACCCAAGAGGCCCTGGCACCGTACTCATCGGTCTTCTTGCCAGTTTAGCCTGGATGGCCACACGTTTTTCAACTGCAATTCGGATAAAATTGCGTGTCATGGAAACTTTCTCAAAGTGAATCGGCTCTAGTGTAGACAACACGACGGGCTTATCCAAGAGAACCAGGTCACAAACCCAAAATCCCCACAAATCTATGGCATTGCTTGATATTCTGGTCTACCCAGACCCCCGCCTTTGGAATAAGGCGCTGCCGGTTGAGGTCTTTGACGCAACCCTTGGCAAGCTTGTCGAAGACATGGCCGAGACCATGTACGCTGCGCCGGGCATTGGTCTTGCCGCTATCCAGGTAAACGTCGCGAAACGAGTTGTCGTGATCGATACTTCTGAGCACCAGGATCGACTTCAGGTATTCATCAACCCTGTGCTGACCGGTACGGGGAAGTTAGTTGAAACAGAGGAAGGCTGCCTATCCGTCCCGGGTGTGATCGTGCCCGTCAAACGCCACTCCGAGGTGCACATTTCCGCTTTGGACAAAAATGGTAACCCCTTTGAACTGCACGCATCAGATCTTCTCGCAATCTGCATTCAGCACGAAGTTGACCACCTAGATGGAAAAGTGTTCGTCGATTATCTCTCCCAACTTAAACGCGACCGCGTCCGAAAACAGTTACTGCGCGACGGGCACAGTTCAGGCAAGTCTTTCGATAAACGTAAAGAGCATGTCACGGCAAGCTAGGTGACGTGACCCTGCGCGCAGTCTTTGCCGGGACTCCAGATTTTGCAGTACCCGCTCTTGAGGCCTTGCTGAATTCAGGGACCGAGGTCATCGCGGTCTACTGCCAGCCCGACCGCCCTGCCGGGCGCGGACGTAAATTGCGATCCTGTGCCGTCAAAACCAAAGCGATGGAACATGCCATCCCGATCCGGCAGCCGGCCCATCTCAAAAATGAGGCCGACACCTTCGAAGAGATGAACGTTGACCTCGCTATCGTCGCCGCTTACGGCTTACTGTTGCCTGAGAGAATGCTGGGGGCACCAAGACTCGGCTGCATCAATGTCCATGCCTCTTTACTGCCTCGCTGGCGTGGCGCTGCCCCAATCCAGCGTGCCATTGAGGCCGGTGATGCGACAACCGGTATCACGCTGATGAAGATGGATGCCGGTCTTGACACTGGCCCCATTATCCGAACTCGGGAGATACCGATACAGGATGCCGAGCACAGTCAGTCACTGCATGATCGGCTCTCGGCTTTGGGTGGGAAGATGGTATTCGAGTTTCTTGAAAATCTCGACACCGAAGAAATCCGCACAACATCCCAGCCGAAAACAGGAATGACCTATGCGCGGCAACTGACTCGGGAGGAGGCCTGGCTGGACTGGCGACGCCCCGCCGAGGTGCTCGAGCGACAAATCCGCGCCTTCAATCCCTGGCCGCTGGCCCGTACCACCCTGGACGGCATCGACTATCGAATTCACCAAGCGAGATCCCAACCAGACAATACCGCCGCAGCCCCCGGAACGATCATGATCAGTGACGGGGGCTCTCTTCAAGTTCAGACGGGAGAGGGGACTCTGGAGGTGCTGACGCTGCAGCGGCCCGGAGGCAAAGCATTGGACACGGGTGCCTTTCTCAACGGCCACCCCATCCGCTCAGGTTCGGTGTTCACTTTGTCGGGAGACAGGCATGCCGAGCGCTGAGGTCTGCGCTGCGGCGGCCCGTATCGCTCATGACGTCACCCACCACGGCCGTTCACTCGAAGCAGCGGCCACAGTCCACCTGCCCGATGAACTCCGCCGAAAAAGTGAAACGCGTGAGATCGCATGGGGAGCGATTCGATGGTGGTTTCATTACGACAGGTTGTTGTCGAATCAATTACTTCACCGCCCTCTACGTAAGCGTGACCGGATACTGCGCTCGCTGATGATCTGTGGACTGTATCAACTCGATCATCTGAATGAACCTGATTACGCCGTCACTTCCGGGACGGTAGACGCCGCAGTCCTGCTCGGGGCTCCCAAGGCTAAAGGTCTTGTCAATGCGGTATTGCGGGCTCGCCTGCGTGATCCGAGCAACCGCGCCGACGATGCGGATCAGACCACCCCCACCCCATCGTGGCTTGCCGAACTCATTCGGCACGACTGGCCTGAGGACTGGCGTGCCGTACTGTCGGCCTTGAACCAAAAACCGCCGATGAGTTTGCGAGTCAACACCCGGCAATGCTCACGCGACGATTATCTACGTCTTTTGAACAGTCATGGCGTCAGGGCACGTGCCTGTCCCTGGAGCCCATGGGGTGTCACCCTTGAAACACCGGTCAATGTTCAAGATCTCCTTGGATTCGAAAACGGGATGGTGTCGGTTCAGGACACAGCGGCCCAGATGACTCCTCTGCTTTGCGCACCGGTTGCAGGAGCACGTGTATTGGACGCTTGCGCGGCACCTGGCGGAAAGACTACTCATCTTCTGGAACAGTTTCCTGACCTCGGCTCGCTCACCGCCTTGGACCTGCCCGCGCGCTGCCAGGCAATTGAGCAGAACCTGACCCGCCTGGGGTTGTCCGCAAAAATAATGCCGGCCGATCTTCTCGATGGCGATGCCTGGTGGGATAAGGTGCCTTTTGATCTTGTTTTGCTGGATGCCCCCTGCAGTGGTACCGGCGTCATCCGGCGTCATCCGGATATCAGACATCACCGACAGCCTCGTGACATCGCCCGTTACGCCGAGCGACAAAAAAAGATGCTGCGCCAACTGTGGGACTTGCTGGCTCCGGGCGGGGAATTGGTTTATGTAACCTGCTCCATATTGCGACAGGAGAATGATGAAGTGGTTCTGGACCTTTGCAAGCATCATGCAGATGCTCAACTGCGCGATCTGAGCCTGCCTGGCGCAATCCAAACCCGTTGTGGGGCTCAATTTCTTCCGGATAGAGACAAAGATGGGTTGTATTACGCGTCTCTGCACAAAGAAGGATGAGGCCACCCTGCCCAAGAGACTATAATTTCGCTGCCGGGCTCCGCCTCATGCACGATCTTCTACATAGTCTCATGCCTAAGTTGCGCCGCGTTTTGATCGTGGCGTTCGGTTTCGGTGTGCTGTGGCTCCCTGCGACACCGGCGCTCGCAGATTTCTCCATAGTCACAGGGAAGTCTGTGCTGAGCGGCAACACCATCAATACCTCGGCCAAACTGAACCTGGCGATTACTGGAGAGCCCGAAGTCGCCCTGTCCAAGGGCATTGGCTTAACGCTGGTCATCAAATCACATCTCTATCGGGCCAGCCTTGCCTCTTGGTATTTCAAGATCGGCGAGTGGGAAGATAGACTGTCGCTCGAGCATCACAGTCTCTCAAACCGCTATACGCTCACCAACCTGAACACCCGCATCACACAGGACTTCGCCACCCTGGCAGAGACACTCGACTTCCTGAAGCGCTACACCAAAGCGGTCACGCTTCCAAGCGGTGTCAGTGCGAGCGACGAGCTGCAGATGCGCCTGCAGGTCTCACTCAGTCGAGGCGACTTGCCTGGCCCCTTAAAGCTGGTGGCGCTGGTGGTGAAAGATTGGCGGCTCGCCAGCGACTGGGAACGCTGGAAGGTCACCATTCCGTGAAAACCTCCCGGGGTTTTGGCCTCACCCTGGTCTTGTCTTCGCTGCTTCTGGGGGCATCAGTGTTCCTCAGTCAAAGCGCTCGGGATGGAGACCTTTTCGGTGACTACTACACCGCACTGATCATCCTGAATGCAGTCGGAATCGCGATTCTTGCACTGCTCACCTTTATTCAGTTCCGAAGACTGTTCAGGGCCTTTCGGGCCAGAACCCTTGGCTCGCGACTGACCCTGCGCTTTATTGCGACCTTCGCCGTCCTCACCCTGGTGCCGCTGGCGATGGTCTACTACTTTTCAGTTCAGTTTCTGAGTCGGAGTATTGATTCCTGGTTTGATGTGCGGATCGAAAAGGCGCTCGATGACGCGCTGCTGCTTGGACGCAGCACACTCGAGGCGACCAAACTCGAAGTGATTCGCCAGGCGCGTATTGCCGGTCGCCGGATCGAGCTCACCACCTCTTCGGTACAACTCTACAGCCTGCTAGACAGAATCAGGGAGACCCGTGGATTCGATGAAATGAGCCTGCACTCGACCACGGGCCGCATCCTTGCTTCCAGCAGCAACTTGTCCATCTCGCTGGTACCGGATGCCCCCGGGGAGCAGGTCCTTGGCAAAGTCAGGCGAGACAGCCTTTATGCGGAATTTGAGCCGACGGATGATGGAGGACTGAGACTTCGTGTGGCGGTCCCCGTCTCAGGATTGAGCGTGAGTTCTCCTTCTCGGGTCCTGCAGATCCTGTACCCACTGCCCTTGCGGTATTCGCGGCTTGGAGAAAGTGTGGAATCCGCGTCCTCGGAATACGACAGGCTGAAGTATCTACGCGGACCGCTTACCTTGAGTTTTGTTTTAAGTCTGACGCTTATCACCCTCATGACCCTCCTGATGGCATTGTGGGCCTCGATCTATCTGGCGCAAAGAATGCTGGCCCCCCTGCGTGACCTCGCTGAGGGCACCCGCGCTGTTTCCCGGGGGGACTACGACAAAATACTGCCGGTCGACAGCGGAGACGAATTGGGCGTGCTGGTGGACTCCTTTAACCGGATGACCCAAGAGATCAGCAGGGCCCAGCAAAACGCATTAGAGAGCCAGCGGCGGGCGGAATCAGAGCATGCCTATCTTGATACCGTGCTGACACACCTTTCCGCTGGAGTACTTTCCTTCAACGGTGCTCAGCAGTTGAGAACCTGCAATACTGCTGCGGCCCGGATTCTAGACAGTGATCTCGCGGCATCTATTGGGCAACCGATCAATAAACTGGCAGCCCTGCTGCCAAGCGCAAGTGCTTTATTCAAGGCGATTTTGCAGGGCATGGAGAAACGTGTCCCCGAGTGGCAAAGGGAAGTCAGTATCAGTGGCCATGAAGGCCGACAAATCCTCATCCTCAGCGGCACCCGGGTCGACAGTGATGAACTCGACACGGGACATGTCGTGGTCTTTGAGGACGCGACGGAACTGCTTAAGGCTCAACGCGATGCCGCCTGGGGAGAGGTGGCCCGGCGGCTCGCCCATGAAATCAAGAACCCGCTGACGCCGATTCAGCTGTCCGCTGAACGAATCCGCAACAAATACCTATCTACGCTCGATGCCGAGCAGCGCGAGATTCTGGACCGCTCGACTCGGACGATCGTACAGCAGGTCGAAGCCATGAAAACGATGGTGAATGCGTTCTCGGAATACGCCCGCCCTGCTCCCCTGCAGCGAATCACCACAGACCTGAATCAACTCATCACTGACACGGTTGAACTTTTCCGCTCGGGAACAACTGCCGTGACACTGCGGGTTGAGCCCGATTCGAATCTTGAATCCATCGAGATAGATCCAAACAGTTTTCGGCAGGTGCTGAACAATTTGATCATCAATTCCCAGGATGCGCTGGCAGGCAAAACGGGAACCGTGGTGATCCGAACCGAATACGCCAGCGGAACCGATACGATCACTCTGACCGTACAGGACGACGGGCCCGGTTTCGACTCGGACAAGATGGATCGCATTTTCGAACCCTATGTCAGTTCAAAAGAAAAAGGGACGGGACTGGGGCTCGCCATTTGCCGACGCATCGTTGAAGAACACGGCGGCACCATTCGTGCGAGTAACGCACAGCCAGTCGGCGCGGCCATTATAATTTCGCTACCGCTGCGTCGGCGATGATCGATTCTGCTTTACCCTCTTTCGCCCCATGACTACCTACTCCGTTCTGGTTGTTGACGACGAACCTGATATTCGACAAGTCGTTAGCGATATTCTCGAAGACGAAGGGTATGAGGTAACGGTCGCCGCCGACGCAGCCGAGGCGCGAACCCGGTATGCCGATCATACGCCCGATCTAGTGCTTCTCGATATCTGGATGCCGGATACTGACGGCATCGCTCTGTTGCGAGAATGGCGGGAGGAGCAGACCAGAACCCATCCTCCCGTGATCATGATCTCAGGGCACGGCACGGTGGAGACGGCAGTTGAAGCGATTCGGATTGGCGCTTACGACTTTCTGGAAAAGCCCCTGTCCACGGCCAAGCTTCTCATTACCGTCGAACGGGCGCTTGAGACAGTTGCTTTACAAGCCGAAAACCTAACACTGAAGACCCGACTGTCACCGGCCGCGGGCTTCGTGGGTCACAGCGAAGCCCTGGAAGACCTGCGTAACCTGATCAACCGGATCGCAACCACCGACCAGTCGGTGATGATCCGCGGAGAGGCGGGCTGCGGCAAAGGCGTTGCGGCAAGATCCATGCATCAGGCCGGTGGTTCCGCCTCCGGACCATTCATCGAAGTCAATCTTGGCGCACTGTCCCCTGAAAGTATTGCGCTAGAACTTTTTGGCGCAGAAAAAGAGGGTGACATTATCCGAGGACAGCTAGAACAGGCAGGGGGCGGGACCCTCGTGCTGGATGAGGTGGGTGATCTTGATATGGACACCCAGGCTAAGTTGCTCGGCGCATTGGAAGCCGGACGATTTTTCCGCGTGGGCGGCAGCACGCCCTTGGAGCCGAAGTTCCGTATTGTGACTACGTCGAACCAGGATCTGGAACAGAAACTTGCCGACAAACGTTTTCGGGAAGATCTTTTTTATCGGCTGAGTGCAGTCACCATTCAGATACCCCCGCTCCGTGCGCACCGGGAGGATATCCCGGATTTAATCCAACACTACGTGCAACTCATCACCGATAGTCAGCATCTTCCGTTCCGCCGCTTCTCCACGTCGTCGGTAAACTACCTGCGCAACCGTCCCTGGCCTGGAAACGTCCGCGAGCTCATCAACTTCATTCACCGAGTGCTGTTGACGACGAACTCGGAGGTCATTGAGGCGGAAGAGACGCGTGAGGTCATGGGTCAAAGCGCGGCACCGCTTGACGCCGTCGAGGAAAAGAACGCATGGAAAGACTTCGGTCAGCCGCTGCGAACCGCGCGGGAGCAATTCGAGCGAGACTATCTCGAGTTTCACCTGCTTCAGACACGGGGCAACATCAGTGAGCTCGCCAGGCGGGCGGAACTGGAACGCACACATCTTTACCGCAAGCTGAAAGGTCTTGGGCTCAATCCCAAGGACGAGAAATACCGGCAATGAACCATCCACACTGCAGGGAGCCGCGGAAATGAAGATCATTATTCTCGGAGCAGGACAGGTGGGCACATCGATGGGCGAGATTCTCTCGCGCGAGAATAACGACGTTACGCTGGTCGACATTGACTCAGAAAAGCTTGCCGGACTGCAGGACCGGCTCGATATCCGAACCGTGACAGGCGCCGCATCCCATCCCAGCGTACTCGAACGCGCCGGCGTGGAAGACGCCGACCTGATTCTTGCCGTGACGGATCAGGATGAGGTCAACATGGCGTCGTGTCAGATTGCGCATTCGTTATTCAATACACCAAAGAAAATTGCCCGAATACGGTCTGCCGAATACCTCTCGCACCCTGGCATCTTTACGGACAACGCAATTCCCATCGACGTCATCATTAGTCCCGAACACATCGTCACGCAGCACATTCTTCATCTCATTGAATATCCCGGTGCATTACAGGTGGTTCATTTCGCTGATGACCGGATCCGCCTGGTCGGCGTGCGTGCCAATGCCGACAGCCCTCTGATTGGGCGTGCCCTAAGAGCCCTTCGGGAGGATCTACCGAATACAGACAGCCGGGTCGCAGCGATTTATCGACAGGACCGCGCGATCGTTCCCGACGGCGACACCCTGATCGAGGCCGGGGACGAGGTATTTTTTCTCGCTGCGCGTGAGGATATACAGGCGGTGATGAGCGAACTCTGTGCGGTGGAGAAACCCGGTCGGCGCATCATGCTAACGGGGGCGGGAAATATCGGATTGCGTCTGGCCGAATCTCTTGAGCAGGCTCATTGTCATGTCAAGCTGGTCGAGCGCGATATGGCCCGCGCCAAATCGGTGGCGGACCAGCTCGAACACACGGTGGTATTGCACGGTGATGCTGCAGACGAAGACTTAATGCGGCAGGAAAATATTGAAAACGTTGATGTTTTTTGCTCTCTCACAAATGATGACGAGGCCAACATCCTGTCCGCCATGCTCGCAAAACGGCTCGGTGCGCGCCGCAGCATGGCACTGGTGAACCGATCCGCTTATGTCGATCTCATGTCCAACACGCTGGTGGATGTCGCCATCTCGCCCAAAGTTGCCACAGTCGGCACGCTGCTCACTCACGTCCGAAGAGGCGATATGGTAGCAGTGCATTCCCTGCGCCGCGGTGCGGCCGAAGCCATCGAGGTCATCGCCCATGGGGATGCCAACAGCTCCAAGGTCGTCGGCAAAGCGGTTCGGGACATCGGCCTGCCTCAAGGCACGAGTCTTGGCGCAATCCTGAGGGGAGAAGACGTGGTGATCGCCCATGGAGACACCGTCATCGAACCCGAGGATCACGTTATCCTGTTTGTAGTGGATAAAGGCCGGATCCGGGAGGTTGAACAGCTGTTCCAGGTCGACGTCACTTTCATATAGGCAACCTAGTTAACCATGCAATCCCTGGGTGTCCTTCGCGTTCTGGGTGTGCTGCTCGTTATGTTCAGCACAACCCTGTTGCCGCCGATCTTGATTGCCCTGATCAGCAAAGACGGCGGGTTACAGCCATTTCTCGTCGCTTATGTCACGACACTGTTCGTGGGAGGAGCACTTTGGGTCCCGCTGCGCCATCAACGGCGGGAATTGCGTGTCCGGGACGGCTTTCTCATCGTGGTCCTCTTCTGGACAGTGCTGGCTCTGTTTGGCGCGCTCCCGCTGCTGCTGTCGGCTGATCTTGAGATCAGCATCACCGATGCGCTTTTTGAATCCATGTCCGGTCTGACGACAACCGGCGCAACCGTGCTGACCGGCCTTGACGCGTTGCCGGCCTCAATTCTCTATTACCGACAGCAACTGCAGTGGTTGGGCGGTATGGGCATCATTGTCCTTGCTGTTGCCGTGATGCCCATGCTCGGCGTAGGCGGTATGCAGTTGTACCGCGCCGAGACACCTGGGCCAATGAAGGACAACAAGTTGACACCTCGCATTACAGAGACGGCAAAAGCCCTCTGGTACATCTATCTTGGCCTGACCGTTACCTGTGCCCTCGCGTATTGGGCCGCCGGGATGACCTTCTTTGACGCAGTCTCCCACGCTTTCTCCACAGTCGCTATCGGTGGATTCTCTACTCATGACGCGAGCCTGGGATTTTTTAACAGTTCTGCAATTGCCTTGATCGCAGTCTGCTTCATGCTGATTTCTGCGGTCAATTTTGCCTTGCACTTCACCGTCGTACGCGGGCGATCCCCAGGCGCCTATCTGCGGGATCCCGAAGTGCGCGCGTTTGCCGGCTTCGTGTTGGTAGTGATTCTGATCACCGTCACCCTGCTCGTTGCCTGGGGCGTCTACTCCGGAGCTGGAGAAACGCTGGTTCACGGAATTTTTCACGTGGTGTCAATCGGCACCACCACGGGATTCACAACAACCGGATTCCATTGGTGGCCCTCTTTCCTGCCTGTGATGCTTATCATCATGAGCGCTGTGGGAGGTTGCGCCGGATCGACGGCTGGCGGGATGAAGATGATCCGCCTGGTGCTGCTATACAAGCAGGGTCGCCGGGAAATTAATCAACTGATTCATCCTAGCGCCATTTTCAGCGTGAAGTTGGGCAATAAACCGGTTCCAGACCACGTCATTAATGCGGTCTGGGGGTTTTTTGCTCTTTATATTCTGAGTTATGTGGGACTATCGCTGGCCATGGCGGCCACCGGGACAGATCTCGTCACCGCCTTTTCGGCGGTGACCGCATGTTTAAACAATCTTGGCCCGGGACTTGGCGCGGTAGCCCAAAACTATGCTGGACTTGAATCCCAAGCCAAATGGATCCTGACGATCACCATGCTTCTGGGCCGACTCGAGATCTTCACGCTGCTGGTCTTACTGACGCCTGCTTTCTGGCGCAGCTGATCGCCCCTACGCGTGTTGCGAGCCGAGAACGCTCTGAATTGCCGAACACACCTCATCGACGGTAATGGCACCAATACACGCGCGAGGGCATCTTCGCCTTCGATAACAACGCTGGCAGTCCATATCGGCGCGAATAACCCTGGCCGACCTGTTTCGCGGTCCAACGAGATCTTCATTCGTCGGGCCGAATAATGCGACCAACGGGCGATCAAACGCCGAGGCCACATGCATAGGAAGGCTGTCGCCGGTGATCACTACCCCAGAGCGGGCAACCAGTGCAGAGAACTCGATCAGGGATAACCGACCGGCAAGATTGATCGAGGCACGACCGCCACCCCGCGCGATTGCCTGCTCAATCACTGAACGATCCTCCGGACTGCCCGAAAAAACTACCTGAAATTCATCGGACAGCTGCTCAGCCAAAGTTGCAAACTGAGATATCGGCCAGTTTTTGGTCGGCCAACGGGTAAGCGGACATAGCAGCGCTATGGGTTTTTCTTTATTCCCTGATGGAGGGAGCAGATTGGCAACGGCTTGGGTTGCGTGACCGTCAACGTCCAGCAGGGGCACAGCGTAACTGGATCGAACTCCCGCCAACGCCAGCACGCCCGCCATCTCATCTATTGCATGAAGAGTGGGTTGATGAAAATGATCGACGAACCACCACCGCCCTTTGGTATAGCGTCTGGCCGCTCGCGCTGCCCAGAGAAAAATGATGGTTTTCCAACTGCCCTGAAGATCGATAGCAAGGTCATAGGATTGCTTGCGCACCGCAGAGAAAGTCCTCAAGAAATGATTGATGGTCCAGAGCGGATGCCGCCACCAGTCTGACTTCACTCGATATCGGTCAAAGGTAAGTAACTCATTGATATCCCTGTTCGTCCGCAGTATGTCACTAGCGGTGCTTGACGTCAGGGCCGTTATATGGGCCTGCGGATAAGCCTCGCGCACAGAACGGATAGCGGCTGTGGCATGCACCACGTCTCCCAGCGACGTCTGCTTGATCAGGAGAATGTTCATCGCTGTGTTCGGTTTCTCTGCCGCATGCTGTCAATCTATGCGCTATTGTGCGCTGCCTTTACCCTGCGTAGGGAGATGCCTCTCCATTGGGCCTTGTGCGAAACCACTTCAGCGTCCAGAGATACTGTTCTGGAGCCGTCCGAATCCCGGTTTCGAAAGCCGCATTCACCACAGCGGCATCCGCCTCGATATCGCCACTCGGGAATCCGGACAATGGTTGCCCGATGGTCACGTGATATCGGCCACCGCTATCCAGTTCACAAAATACCGGCATAACTTTGGCGCCGGTCATCCTGGCAATCCGCCCGACCACCGGCAAGGTTGCGGTCGGGATCCCGAAGAACGGCGCAAAGACACTGTGGGCGCCATCCAGGTCTTCATCCGGCATGAGGTATCCGACGTGACCCGTCCGGATTGCCTTGACCAGAGGCCGCAAGCCCTGGGTTCGGGTATAGATCCTTGCGCCAAAACGGCTGCGACCCCGCCACAGCCAACGATGCAAGAGAGGATTTGAAGGGATCTTCATCATTGAGGCGCCCGGCGCCAGAGCCGACAACGCTGCTCCGGTCATATCAATACCGAGCACATGCGGAATCACCAAGAGCACCTTCTCGCCGGAAGCGCGCAGGCGTTGGAGTTCCTCCCCTCCTGACACTGTGCATAAGCGGTCTATCCGACTACGCGATGCCCACCAGACCAACCCCATGTCCACGATTGCCTGGCCATAGCGAACCAGATGCAGCCGGAGCAAGGTTTCCCGCTCCTCAGCCGTAAACTCGGGAAAACACCATTCAAGATTGACGCGCGCTATCGCCACGCGTTTTTGGTTGATCCGATAGAAGAGTCGCCCGATCCGCCGTCCGAGCATCAATATCCACGGGCGCGGCAATAAAGTGCCCAGAGCGATCACAGCAGCAAGCGACCAGGTTCCCCAGTACTGGGGCGCCAGAAAGGACCAGTGAAACGGCGGGGACTGGAGGGTTTTATCTTTCAAGGGATGGAGCAGCCGCCAACACCAACACCGGATACCAAAACGGATCAGGTCTGTGTTCGACCCTTACGACCAGCAATTCTTAATCTGAGAGCATTTAACTTGATAAAGCCATCTGCATCCGCCTGGTCATAGGCCCCCTGATCATCCTCAAACGTCACCACGCTCTCATCAAACAGTGAATCTGTTGCCGAAGACCGGCCCGCCACCATCACCCCTCCCTTGTACAACTCGAGTCGAACGACGCCGTTGACTGCCCGCTGCGATTCATCAATCATCCGCTGGAGCATCTGCCGTTCCGGCGCAAACCAATAACCGTTATAGATCAGAGATGCATAGCGAGGCATCAACTCGTCCTTAAGGTGGGCGACCTCGCGGTCAAGTGTAATGGACTCGATAGCCCGATGCGCTTTTAGCAAAATCGTTCCGCCGGGCGTCTCATAACACCCCCGGTTTTTCATGCCGACATAGCGGTTTTCTACAAGGTCTATCCGGCCGATTCCGTGACGCGCCCCAAGTTTGTTCAACGCTTCAAGCATCTGGGCAGGGCTGAGCAATTCTCCATTAACGGCGACCGGGTCACCCCGCGCGAAGGTCAGCTCGATAGATTCTGGCGCGTTGGGAGCCTCCTGTGGCGATACTGTCCAACGCCACATGGCTTCATCAGGCGCTACCCATGGATCTTCCAACTCTCCACCTTCGTAGGAAATATGGAGCATGTTTGCATCCATCGAATAATCTGCACCGCCATCCTTGCGGGTCTCTACCGGGATGCCATGTTCTTTTGCATAGGCCACGAGCCTCTCCCGGGAGTTGAGATCCCACTCGCGCCAGGGTGCAATGATCTGGATATGCGGGTTAAGGGCATAGGCATTCAGCTCAAAACGCACCTGATCGTTGCCTTTGCCCGTGGCACCGTGCGATATCGCGTCGGCACCTGTTTCCTCAGCGATCCGCACCAGATGTCGTGCTATCAGCGGACGGGCAATCGACGTGCCCAGTAGATATTCACCTTCATACAAGGTGTTGGCGCGGAACATCGGAAACACAAAGTCGCGAACGAATTCTTCCCGAAGATCCTCAATATAGATCTCCTTGACGCCGAGTGTCTTTGCTTTTTCGCGAGCCGGCTCGACCTCCTCTCCCTGGCCAAT
>Ga0114933_10001335_pt1 | contig 27673 bp, 29 predicted proteins | sample 4SBtaG_FD_89691 | JGI IMG/M metagenome (GOLD analysis project Ga0114933, IMG submission 89691) | Deep subsurface microbial communities from Kolumbo volcano to uncover new lineages of life (NeLLi) - 4SBTROV12_W25 metaG | ecosystem: Environmental > Aquatic > Marine > Volcanic | place: Kolumbo... | reverse complement strand
TCAAGTACTTCATTAAGTAATTTTTGTTTAAAATAATATTAATCTAGGTTATTAATTAAATAAAGAAACACCTAAGTCTATAATTTTTGAATTATTTGAGAGAATATTTAAACATTGCTTTATGCTTATAATTGAGAATCATTAAATCTGAGAAGATTAAGTTATGAATAAAATTACTGTAAAACTGGAAGATATAAAAGCACAAACACAAAAAGCGCTTGTCAATCATGGAGCCTCTAAAAGCACAGCTGAGTCAGTCGCTGAAGCTGTTAAGGTAGCCGAAGCTGAAAATAATAAAGTCTGTGGATTATATTACTTGGAGAGTTATTGCAATCAACTCAACAGCAATAGAGTCGATGGAAGTGTATCGCCTGAAGTAAAAAAACCATCAAATAGCTCGGTATACGTTGACGCAAAAAACGGATTTGCGCAGCCGGCTTTTTCTGCAGGTTTTGAGTTAGCCATAAGTACAGCAAGGGAAAATGGTATCTGTCTTTTTACAATCGCACACTCTCATACATGCACCTCAATGGGATTTTTTACATCTCAAATTGCCAAAAAAGGTTTGTTAGGAATCGGTGCTACAGTCGCTCCAGCATGTGTATCTCCACCTGGAGGTAATAAACCACTTCTTGGTACAAATCCAATATCTATGTCTGTCCCATCAGACAACAATGATGTTGCTTTTCAGTTTGATCAATCAACTAGTGCTATCGCCATTGGAAAAATTCGAATGGCTGCATCAAATGGCGAATCAATTCCTGAGGGTTGGGCTGTTGACAAAGATGGTAAACCGACAACAGATCCTAATAAGGCATTAGAAGGTTCAATACTTTCATCTGGCGGATATAAAGGTTTTGGATTTGGATTAATGGCTGAAATACTTGCTTCAGCTCTCACTGGCTCTCTAAGTAGCGTGAATGCACCGCCACTAAAAACAACCGAGGGAGAACCTCATAATCTCGGTCAAACCTATATACTTATTGATCCGAATTTTAACGGAGAAAAAAATCATTTCTTTAAGCAGATAAATAGCTTATCGGAACTTGTCTCTTTACAACCGAATGCTAGATTGCCTGGTTCCAATAAGAGCAATCCATTAGAAGCTGAGATTGATAAAGATTTATGGGATTCGGTTAATAAACTGGCTGACTTAAGTTAAAGATTATATTTTTATATAAAGCAAAGAAAAAAGGACTATAAAAGCCCTTTTTTAAATGATTGCATAATTTTTATTTATGCAGGTGATATATGAGTGTGTACAATTTTCCAATCACCATTCACTTTTGCCATAACCACAGTAACCAATTGACGCGTTGTGTTATTGCTCATTCCATTTCTCATACCTTCTGCACTTGGCAAAAAATTCAGACTTCTTCTAAAACTTGCCACAGCCGCATCGCCATAAACTCGGACAATTTGATCCTCTCTACTGGCATAATAAATCGAATTCGGATCCATTTCCTCACTTCGATTATTTACATGCATCTGTCTCATCATATTAGTCTTATTATCCGTCATTCTCATTGCTGGAGCACCGATAATAAATATTCTATCTTCGCTCATTAGTGCATTCTGAGCCATCAAGTCTGATTCAGTCTCAATATATGCATCTAATAATGCTTGAACATCATCCATGTCATCTGCTTTAGCAGAGAACGAAAATAATAATGCCATTATTGCTAAATTGTATATTCCTATATTTTTTAATTTCATTACTAACTCCTTTATTTTAAATTTAGATTAATTGCCAGCTCTAACTCTGGTTCCTGTATATAAAACTGGATTTTTACAAGAATACGTTTCAGACCTAGTAAATGAAGCTCGCTCATCTCTGTCCATGAAACCGTTGTCAAGATTCTTTCCCCATTTTTCCAAACTTCCATGAGCCAAAAGAAGAACAAAATCTGTATCTCCCATAAGCGGCCCTGAACCATGAGATGGGAGAACCAGTCTTGAGCCTCTCTCATCACCAATTGAATTCATATAATCAATCCACTCTTTTTGAGCATTGAAGGCATCATCGATTGTTTTTCCTTCCTTGAGTTCACAATAATGATATGCCACTACAAATTCATCCCAATTCCAATCTTCACTTTCATTGACATCTTGAACTACCATCTGCCTCGCCCACATTGAATAAGGGCAGGAGTCAGATGGAAAACTATCTACAACTTTAGAGCTCCTGTATTCAGATTGACCTATAGCCATTTCAGTTATAGTTTTTGTATTACCCACCCATAAAAAATCGATTTCATCGCTTGGTGATTTATAAATTGGAAGTAGTATGTTTGCTGTATAGTTATTCCTATCACCGTCATCCATCCAATCATTCCAGCGATTAACAAATTTATTGAGATCATCCATATCTTTATTTTCTGAAAACTTGCAACCAAAATATTCTGCACTGAGCATCGTAACGGACTCTTGTGCATGAATGGATGAGCTAAAAAGAATAGAAAAGAGTATTATTTTAAGTAGAAATTTCATAAGTCATTCCTTATTTTATTATGCGGTAAAAAATTACCTTAAGTGTTTTTTATTACAAGATTGTTAATATTTTTGTGCTTCCTTTTAAATTTCATGCATTTTATGTAATCTCACAATTATGAAAGGTTGCCCAACAAGTTATGAAGGCCTCATAAATGAAGAGGAAATTGAATGTCCAAATTGTGGTGAATTTATTGTTGTTGTAATTGATAAATCAATAGACATTCAAGAATACATTGAAGATTGCTCTGTTTGCTGTAGACCCATAATTATTGATGTGAATCTGAATAGAGATTTCAATCAAATATTGTGTAATAGTAATGAATAGTTATTTTAGGGAGATTTAGTATGAATGAAGAATTCAAATGGTGTGGTCTTACAGTTGAAAAACTGTCTGTCTATTATGGGGTCTTCCTTATATCCTGGGGCTTTGTGATATCTTTCATAAGTGGTAGCGACTCGTTTACCTCATATATACCCTCGGTTTTAGGCCTGATTGTATTTTTATTTTCTGTTTTGGCCATCAAGATACCAAATCAAAAGAAACTCTTTATGCATCTTGTTGTTCTGTTTGGTGTCGTAATATTTCTGGGTGGTCTTGATGTTCTCAGATCACTGGACAATCTTTTTGATAACTATTGGGCAGATTTATCCAAGCTGATGCTTTTAGTGACGGGTTTTTGTTTTACAGTCATAAATGTTAAATCATTTATATTTATCAGAAAAAATAAAAATTAAATAAAACAGGAGCGTATTATGAAAAAAATAGTTTATATTCTGGCTGCTTTTTTTATTGCATCTTCACTCTATGCAGATGATCAGGATGCTTCAGCTGAAGCAGTAAGGAAAGCTTCTGAAGCTTTTAATGTTGCTTATGAAACAAATGATGTAGAAGGTTACTTCAATTTTTATGAGGAAGATGCCATGACTTATTTTTATGGCGAACGTTGGACAGTTTCTGATTATTATGATTACTGGAAAAATAATATGGTTGGAGCTGGTGGCGGTGTTGAAAAAAATGCTACATCTAATATGCAAATTAAAGTTGCACCAGATGGCAACACAGCCGTTATTTCATTCTATATCGATAATCGTTCAAGATCACCAGAGGGTGAGATTAATGAGGAAAAAGGTTATGAAACTGAAGTTTGGTCTAAAGTTAATGGTGAATGGAAGATTATTGCTTTGCACTACAGCCTGATTCCTTGAGGTAATTTGATCTTCAGCTGCAACTAAATCATAAGGTATCACTCTATTTTTATATGAAAATATTTGCCTTATTGATCGCTCTAATATCAATTACTAGTTGTTCTCAAATGTTTATGCAGACTATTTCTGGCTGTCAGTCCAATGATGAGCTTACAGTCTATTGTGGCTTTCAGAATCCTGAAGATCTTGCCCTTACTCCGGACGAAAAATTCCTGATAGTTTCAGAATTTGGCGGAATGTCGCCACTCGTTGAGATGTCACCTGGAAAATTAAGCTTTTTCGACCTACAAAATAAAATAAAATTAGAAGCATCAATAATATTTGGTGAAAATGAGTGGGGATCTAGAAATTGCACCAGAGATCATAATATTCCCTTTGGCCCTCATGGAATTGATTTAATCAGAAGAAAAGATGGAAGATATCAATTGGCCATAGTAAGTCATTATCCCTCTGAAAGCATCGAAATGTTTGAACTTCAATATGATGAAAATTGGTTTCTGGAATGGAAAGGATGCATAAATGTTGAAAATAAATATTATTTCAACGATGTTTCATTAGATGATAGTGGGAATTTCTATGCTACACATATGTTTGATTCTAATTATTCAATGGTCAATCTCGCTTGGAATGTTTTTGTAAAATCAAATACAGGTTTAGTTGTAAAATGGATAAAACACAATAAATTTGAAGAACTGGAGTACACAGCAGGCTCTTTTCCTAATGGCATCGCACTGGACCAAGAAAATAATAATCTGGTGGTAAATTATAATTTTGGGGATAAAACGGTTCTCTTTGATTTAGATAATCAAAAACAGATCGGTGTTTTTGAGCATAATTCTCCTGACAATGTAATTATTAAAGACGATTTTGTATGGGTGGCAAATCATGACCACTATGCACTATCTGCACTAACATGTGGTAAAAAAACTAATTGCACACTGCCTTTTTCAATAAATCAACTGGCACTGGACAGTCTTTCGCTGATAAAGTCATATGATTTTCAAAGTTATAATATGGGAATAGGAACAATTGGGTTACCTCATCGAGGATTTATATGGATCGGATCCTATCGCTCTGATAGGATCGCAAGAGCACAATAACAGGAGAAATGGTATGGGATGTGGTTGCGGAAGAAGTCCAACTGGTAAATGTATTGGTTGGCACGCACTCTCAGAATCAGAGTACCAAGAAAAGTTAAAAGAATACGAAGACAACAATCAGCATCAGAAAAATGAAGACACAAGCTCTTTGTCTGGTCAAAATACTTAACTCTTGGTCCTGTGTATCTGAGCTTAGCTAGATTAGAAGAGAGGTGGTGGCCAGGGGCAGAATCGAACTGCCGACACGCGGATTTTCAGTCCGCTGCTCTACCAACTGAGCTACCTGGCCATGATGTTGTATTCTACAGTCCACGTTTAAAAAGCACAAAGATAATACATCTTAAAAGATCAGTGGGGAATGTGTTTTAAATTATCTCGTCTGGCGATTTATATGGATAACCAAGCTCATCGGCAACGGCTTCAAAGTTGATTGACCCTTCGTGAACGTTAAGTCCATTTTTAAGGTGCTGATCATTTTTTAGAGCGCTTAGCCAGCCACTGTTTGCTAGTGATTTAATGAAAGGTAGAGTTTCATTCGTTAAAGCGAATGTTGATGTTCTAGGAACCGCGCCTGGCATATTGGTTACGCAATAGTGAACAACATCATCAACGATATACGTTGGTTCAGCATGTGTCGTTGGCTTGCTGGTCTCAAAACAACCACCCTGATCTATTGATATATCCACCATAACCGAACCTGGGCGCATTTGTTTTACATGTTCTATTGTCACCAGTTTAGGCGCGGCAGCACCAGCAACAAGCACCGCCCCTATAACTAAGTCTGACTCAACTACCAATTCATTGATCAATTCTTTTGAAGAGACACGTGTTGAAACTTTATCGCCAAACTTATTACTCAATTCTTTAAGTCTATCTGAAGATAGATCCAGAATAGTTACCTGCGCTCCAAGTCCAACAGCCATCTCAGCCGCGTGTGCCCCTGATACACCTCCACCAATGATTAATACCTGCCCTGCTTTAACACCGGGAACTCCTCCAAGAAGAACTCCTCTTCCACCATTTGCTTTTTGGAGTGCATAGGCGCCAGCCTGAATTGATAATCTTCCCGCAACAGCACTCATTGGTGTTAGCAAAGGAAGAGACCCATTGTCTGCAGTAACCGTTTCATAAGCAATGGCTGTAACACCAGATTTTACGAGCGCTGCCGCCTGCTCTGGATCAGCAGCAAGATGCAAGTAAGTGAAGAGCACCTGGCCGGTTTTTAACATATTACATTCATTTAGTTGGGGTTCTTTGACCTTAACTATAAGTTCAGAGATATCGAATACTTCTTCAGGTGTCGAGAGAATAGAAGCACCTGCATCAATGTAATCTTGATCCGTCATCCCAATACCCATCCCGGCATTGCTTTCAACAAAAACCTCATGTCCTTCATCAACAAGCTCTTTTACACCTGAGGGAATCATTCCAACCCTATATTCGAGCACCTTTATTTCCTTTGGGACACCAACTTTCATCAAAATCTCCTAGAAATTTAATTTAGATTAGTCTGCAATATAACCTCGATATGATGCAATTTTATTGCTGAATAATAGTTTATTTCATATAATATTAAAATTATCTGTCTTTTTATAAACTTTTTTTAGTATTAAATTGCATATATATGGATCATTTTGATAAAAAACTGCTTTCAATACTGCAAACTAATGGCAGGATAAGCAATGTTGAACTTTCGGAAGCTGTTAACCTTTCTGAATCAGCCTGTCTTAGAAGGGTAAAATCACTAGAAGAAAGGGGTTTTATTGATAAATATGTCGCTTTGTTAGACCAAAAAAGAGTAGGCCTGACGGACACAGTTTTTGTGCACATTGTTCTCAAACGCGAAGAAAAAAGCGAGCTGCTCGCTTTTGAAGATGCTGTCAAAGAAATACCTGAAATTCTTGAATGCTATCTGATGACGGGTGAATTTGACTACTTGTTGCACCTTGTTGTAGCCAACATGGCCGATTTTGAGAGATTGCATAATGAATCGCTCACGCAACTTCCTGGCGTATCAAGAGTAAATTCGAGTTTCGCGATTCGGACAGTACAAAAAACAACCGCACTGCCAATTGATTAATTAGTCGCTGGTCGGCACGTATTCTTTTGGCACAGATGAGCCCTCACCAAAGAAATATTTCTCCATTTCTTTTTCAAGAAATTTTCTGGCTTCTGGTTCAATGGGTGTTAAACGGTATTCATTGATGAGCATAGTCTGATGACCCAGCCACTGTGCCCAAGCTTCTTTACTAACCTCTTGGTATATTCGTTGTCCCAGATCACCAGGGTAAGGAGCATAATCGAGACCTTCCGCTTCTTTCTTCAATAAACAACAATTCACTTTTCGAGACATTTAAGACCTCATCTAACCTGTTCTAATAATTTTTTGACCGGCGAAGCCATACCCACTTCCTCTGGGTGATCTAACTCATACCAAAATTCATTTTCATTTAGATCTAATTTACATGAAGAGCCGCCGATGCGCACCTCTATCGGAAAAATATCCATTGTATAATGGCTGAATGCATGGCGCACAGGATTCATTTCAGATATTTTTTTTGGTGCTGTCTCCAATCTTTTTTTAATCCATCCATCAATGGGTGAATTATTTTCCAGTTCAGGAAGACTGGATAATCCCCCCCAGATACCAGATTCAGGCCTCTTTTCGAGTAAAATTTTGTTTTGTAACCTCAAAATTATGAGATTCAAACGATGGTGGGGTTTGGCTTTAGCTGGTTTTTTTGTTGGAAATTGATCCTGTTGATTCATTTGTTTTGCTTCACATCTTTCAGTAAGCGGACAATGCATGCAATTGGGTTTTGATCGTGTGCAAAGTGTGGCTCCCAAGTCCATCATCGCTTGTGTGTAATCTGCCATTCTTTTTTTTGGTAAATGCGATTCAGCCAAATGCCAAAACTTATTTTGAATCTTCTTTGTTCCAGGCCACCCCTCAATCGCATGGAAACGTGCCAGTACTCTTTTGACATTTCCATCAAGAATTGGATGTCTTTGGTTATCTGAAAGTGACAGAATTGCACCTGCTGTGGATTTACCTATGCCAGGCAATTTAAACAGGCTGTCAAAATTCAGTGGAATCACGCCGTTGTATTCTTGCTGTATAATTTTGCTTGTCTTGTGCAAGTTTCTTGCTCGCGCATAATAACCCAGTCCTGACCAATGATGCATAACCCTGTCGGTCGAGGCAGATGAGAGAGAATGGATATCTGGAAAGGAATCCATGAAGCGCAAATAATATGGTATGGCAGTATTAACTTGAGTTTGCTGTAACATAATTTCTGATATCCAGACGCGGTAAGGAGAAGGATTTATTTGCCATGGCAGATCCTTACGTCCATGAACATCAAACCATTTCAGTATCGCTTTTGAAAAATTGAATTTATTTATTTTTTTTACAGGCATGAAAAAATAAATTCCAATTACTGGTAAGTTAAGCTTTTTCTGATTGATTCTTTCAAGCGCTCTTCTTGCTCAAGCAATGCATCTTCTACGTCATTGCGAAAGATATTTTCAATGTCAGGGCGAAACTCCAACTTACCACTTTGATTTGTTACACGAATAGGAAGGGGTTTTTCGTTAAAATCCAAAAATTCTTCATGCGTCATTTTCAGTGCAGATTTTAACTCATCATCAAAAATGGCCTGAATACTGTAATCTACCGACATCGAGCTAAAGTTAATTGTCCCACTGCCAGTAATGTTTGAGTAGGGCATTTTCATCTTAAAATTGTCATTAACAAAGATGCCGTCGATGATGTTGCCTGATGCCTGAATGTTGAATTCTTGCTTGACGGTCTTTTCAGTATATTCAGGGTCTTCATCGCGCTTATAAATTGCTCTTGCTCTTCGTAACATATAAAAAATGTCATCGTCTTTCCAAAGCCCATTGTCTACGGAAAGTTCCAATGTTCCGTTTATATTTTCATTTAATTCTGACCAAGATTCTGCCGATGCTCCTATTTCGAGACTACCAACAATGTGTCCCTCTATGTCAAAATTTGTGGAGAGAAGCGTGTCTAAATTTGTTGAATGGACGTCATTAAGTTTACTCACGACATCAAAACCATCGATTGAAATCTTTATTGTAACTGATTGCTGTGTGATTAATTTTTTGGTGTTAATTTGAAATTCAAGGTGATTAATTTTTATAAACCCATCACTTGTAACGCGATCAGACTCTTTGAGGACAACATTTTTAGCATCAAATTCTAAGTATGGAAAATAATTGATGCTTACTTCTTCATGAATAAGAATTTCATATTCAGTAAATGTTTTGGAGGCCCATGAAATAATTGGACGTACGCTAAAGAGTTTCGAAGAAACAATGAACAACAATACACAAAGAAAGAAAAAAGATGTCAAAACAAATAGAGCTTTGCCAAGCATTTTCATAACCGATGTATTCATTAATTTAAAATTTACGTAAACCCTCTAAAAATTGAATGATATCTTGTTTTTTTTCCATTGTCTCAACCAGCGCTGAGCCCACTATTGCACCATCTGCATGCTTGCTGATCAGCGAGACATCTTTTGCGGTTCGTACACCAAATCCTGCACAAACTGGCAAATCACTCATATCTGATATTTTACTTAAATAAGAGGTCAAATTTTTTGCAAGGCCTTGTTCGCTGCCTGTTATGCCTGTCATTGTGACCGCATAAATAAAGCCTTTTGAGGCTTTAATCAAGGTAGCCATTCTTTTTTCTGGTGTTGCAGGAGAAATTAATTGAATCAAACCTAAATCTTTATTTTCAAGCGCATCTCTGAATTCATCGCTTTCCTCTAATGGAAGATCTGGAACTATAAACCCGCAAACACCTGCTTTTTTGGCCCTATCTACCAATTTGTCATAACCAAATGCCATTAGTGGGTTTAGATAGGACATAAAAACAATGGGTGATTTTAATTGAGATTTGATGGAATCAATTTCATCGAAGATCCATGACAAAGACACGCCATTCTGCAGTGCCTCATGGCTCGATCTCTGGATAGTCATTCCATCTGACATGGGATCAGAAAATGGAATGCCTACTTCAATAACGTCTCCGACTCTGCTGATATTGATTAGATCAGTCTTGAATTGATCCATTGATGGATAACCCGCCGTAAAAAAAGGAATCAGTGCTACACCTGATTTACTTTTGGCATGCTTTAAGCTGCGTGTTATGTCGGCATGACTGGTCATTAAAAATCTCCTTATATGTATTTTGAGAGAGTGGACATATCTTTGTCGCCTCTTCCAGAATTTCCTATTAATATATTTTTATTTGGATTTTTGCTGGCCCATTTTTTTGCGGCTGCAAATGCATGCGCTGTCTCGAGTGCGGTGAGTATGCCTTCTGTTTGACAGAGCTCAGTCAACGCCTCAAGAGCTTCATTATCTTGAGCGCTGACATATTGAATTCTGTCAATAAATTGCAACAAGGCATGCTCAGGTCCGACTCCTGAATAATCAAGACCGGCAGAAATTGAATGTGTTTCCTGAACTTGACCATCCTTATTTTGCAGGATAATAGTATATGCGCCCTGCAAAACACCGGGTGTACCTGTTGCAAGGCTTGCAGCATTCTGACCCAGGCCAGATCCCAGGCCGCCTGCCTCAACTCCAATCAACTCGATATCTTCTTCTTGAATAAGTGGATAAAACATACCGATGGCATTTGATCCGCCACCCACACAAGCGAAAACAGCATCTGGCAGACAGCCTGCTTGTTCAAGCATCTGTTTTTTTGATTCAGTGCCGATGACCGATTGAAACTCTCTCACCAAAAATGGATAAGGATGAGGACCAACCGCAGAGCCAATTATGTAATAAGTGTCCATGGGGTCGGATACCCATTCTCGCATTGCCTCATCAATTGCTGCCCTGAGTGTCCTATCACCAGATTCAACTGCGATCACGTCGGCACCTAACTGCCTCATACGATCAACGTTTGGAGCCTGCCTTTCAATATCTACGGCTCCCATGTAAACACAACAGGGAAGTCCGACTCTCGCGCATGCTGCGGCAGATGCCACACCATGTTGACCGGCGCCCGTTTCAGCAATCACTTTTTTGGCGCCAAGTTTTTTTGCCAACATAGCCTGACCAATGGCATTGTTGATCTTATGTGCGCCAGTATGGGCCATATCTTCTCTCTTTAACCAGACATTGGCGCCCCAGGATTGACTTAATTGAGGGGCGAACGTCAATGCTGTTGGTCTGCCTACCCAATGATTGAGTTCATTGTGCCACTCCTCCATGAAGTTTTTATCGTCAAGGTATTGTTTCATGCCTGCTTCGAGTCTCGAAAAGGCAGGCACCAGTGTCTCTGGAATGTATCTGCCACCAAATGGACCAAATCTTCCCATTTCATCCGGAAATTCACCTGCCAATGTTTTTTTGTACAGCAATGCTTTTTGTTGATCATCAATATTTAGTTTCATTTTTTATAACCTATTCTTTTGCATTTTTTATAAATTTCTCAATCAAGATAATATCTTTCTTACCCGGCGATGTTTCTACTGCACTCGAGACATCAACCCCAAATGGTTTAACTTTAGCTATGGCTTCTGAAACGTTCAGATGGCTCAATCCTCCAGCTAAAATCATCTTATTTTTTTTTGAATAATTTGCCGCCTTTTCCCAATCCACACGCTCTCCTATGCCGCTTCTTTGGCCTTCATAGATGAATATTTGATCTGATGGAAATTTCATATTTTTTTGATTTTCACGATAAACAGGCCATTTCTCGATAGCATCAGGCACAGAAAAAATTGAAAAATCTTTAGAATCAGTTTGAACTGCATCTGGTTTAAACTCCTCTATCACTCTATTCCAATTTGAAAGCTCTGGTTTATAAAAGACTGCGACTCGTTTAACATGAGAATCAATGTCGTGAGAAATATTTATTGCTTTTTCAATCGAGACCCTTCTTACTGAATTAACGAATACAAAGCCGATTGCATCAGCACCTGCCTCAATTGCGGCCAATACATGTTCGCGTTCACTGAGACCGCAGATTTTTACAAACGTACGCATTATTTTTGCCCACGCCCAATCTTTAAAAAATCTTGCAGAATAACTTTTGGCTGGTCTGTTTTCATCAATGTCGAGCCAATTAAAGCGAGATCATAGCCATCACTCCTAATTTGCACTATATCCTCTATGCTTTTTATGCCACTCTCGGCAACCTTAATAATGTTTTCAGGTATTTCTCCTGCTAAGGACGATAATCTCTGGAAATTAATATCAAGTGTTCTCAGATCCCTGGAATTGACTCCAAATAATAATTGTTGTGTTTCTAACCTTTTTGAATACTTTGCATTTTCGAGCAGTGACAATGATTTTTTTAGATCTTCTTTTCCAAAAGATTCCAATAGAACAAACATGGAATGATCAAAAGCACAATCCAACAAATTATTTAATTCTTTTCGATTGAGAAAATCAGAGATCAGTAAAACACCGCTTGCGCCATACTGACGAGACTCCAGGATTTGCCTAACATCAACCAAAAAATCCTTCCGCATTATTGGAATTGAAGCTTTGCTTGAACCGACTGCAACCTTATTTAAGTGTTCTATGTGTCCATCAAACTTTGTCGGTTCAGTCAATACTGAAATCGCTGCTGCACCGCCAAGAATATATTCATTTGCTTGTTTTAAGCAATCTAGTTCTGAGGAAGCAAGTTTTCCTTCCGCCGGAGAAGTTTTTTTTATTTCTGCAATGATATCAAAAACATTTAATTTTAATTTGTATACAGGTAAACCTAATTTATTGTCAGAGAAACTAGCAGGGAGACAATCTGCTCGGTCTTTACTGAATTGATACATGCTTTTAAGAAAATTTTTCATGGTCAAACAAAAAAGTCTTTAAAATTATTTAGATATTTAGCAGCATTTCCTGAATCAATGACTTCTGTTGCAATGCTGACCCCTTCTTTAGGGTTTGAAGTTTTTCCTATCAATTCCATTATGAGTGAGACGCCCATGGCTAATGCATCACGGTGCGGGCCTTTATCCTGACCTGTGAACACACGTTCTAATTCTCTGGCGTTGTAAATTGCATCATCTCCTAATAAGGATTCAGGCTGACATACTGGCAATCCAAAATCATTTGGATGACGGATGTGTTTCTTAAGATTTCCTGGAGTAACTTCATACATCAAAAACTCCCCTATTGGCGTAGCTTCGTCCCAACCTTCGGCGCCATGGACTACGAATGCTTTTTTTATTGGCATGCCTGTGAGGGTTTCTGCCATTAATTTTGCTGCGTTTTCACTGAAAGCCCCGATTAGTTGGAACGGAGGTGCAGCTGGGTTACTTAAGGGGCCCAACATATTGAATACAGTTCGAACTGCTAAAGTATTTCTCACTGGCATAACTGCCTTCATGGCTGGGTGAAAAGCGGGCGAGAATAGAAAGGTGAATCCAAGTTTATTGAGTGCATCAAGAGCGGATTTCTTGTCTTGAGGAAATTGCATGCCAATATGCTCTAACATATCTGCGCTTCCGCATTTACTTGAAACAGATCTATTGCCATGTTTAACAACTTTGATTCCACAAGCAGCAGCAAGCAGTCCTGTCCCTGTCGAGAGATTTAAACTTCCCGAACTGTCTCCTCCTGTTCCTACCGTATCGACTATTGGTTCATGAAGTGGAATTTCTGGTTGAATTGCAAGAAAACGCATAGCCTTTGCAAAACCCCTAATTTCATCTGCTGTTTCTCCTTTCGCTCTTAATCCAGCTAGAAGCGCACCTGAAAGTATTGGGGATACTGACTCATTGGCCATAGCGATCATTAGCTTGTATGACTCTTCTTCTGACAAGGAGGAACCGTCAAGCACCCTGTTGAGCATATTTGAATAATTCTTATTCATTTTACGTACCTCAAAAAGTTTCTGAGTAACTTCGGTCCCTCTGGTGTCAGGATACTTTCAGGATGAAACTGAACACCCTCTGTGGGAAATGATTCATGCCTAACTCCCATTATCTCTCCCTCGTTTGTTTTGGCTGATACGAGAAGTTGGCGTGGCATGGAGTTTTTGTCTGCAGATAAAGAATGATATCTTCCGGCTGTGAATGGGATAGGCATATTTCTAAAAATTGTCTGATTGTCATGCTCGATTTGAGAGGTTTTGCCGTGCATTAACTTCTCGGCACGAATAATTTTTCCGCCAAAAAACTCTACTAAACACTGATGCCCAAGACAAACGCCCAATATGGGTATAGTTTGGTAGAATGATTCAATCACTTTAATTGATATGCCTGCATTTTTTGGGTTTCCTGGTCCAGGTGAAATAACAATGTGTGTTGGATTAATGTCTGATATGGATTGAACATCAATTTCATCGTTTCTGTATACAAGAACCTCTGCATTCTCAACCTGAAATGCCTGCACCAAATTGTAAGTGAATGAATCGTAGTTATCGATCAACAAGATTCGATGTTCGTTTCCACTCATAATCTTTCTCCTGCTATTTTTAGAGCTTTCTTTAAAACTGCACTCTTGGCGAAGACTTCAGCATATTCACTTCTGGGATCACTGTCTTTGACAATACCCGCCCCGGCTTGAAAACTATAAGAATCTCCTTGAAAAACTATTGTTCTGATTGTGATTGCTTGATCCATGTCACCGTTTATATCGAAGTAACCTGCCGTTCCACCATATAAACCTCTTCCCTCAATTTCCATCTCTTCTATGATTTCCATTGCCCTTATCTTAGGTGCACCAACAAGTGTTCCGGCAGGAAAACTCGCCGAGAACAAGTCAAAGGCATCCATGTCTTGATTAAGGTTTCCTTCCACACCGCTGACAATATGCATAACATGACTGTATCGCTCTATTGACCTGTAGGGCTCAACTTTGATCGTTCCTTTTTCAGCCACTCTGCCCAAATCGTTCCTAGCAAGATCAACCAACATGACATGTTCGGCAGATTCTTTTGGATCGGCAAGCAACGAGGATGCCATTTCATCATCTTCCTCTGGTGAACTCCCTCTTGGTCTGGTTCCAGCAATTGGACGCAGCGAGGCCTTGTTGCCATTCAATTTAACTAATGCCTCAGGTGATGATCCTGCAACTTGCAGGTCGTCAAAATCAAAATAAAACATGTACGGCGAAGGATTCAACAATCGCATTGCTCGATAAACTTCAAAAGGATGAACGTTTGATCGGCCCCTAAAAACAACAGACAAAACAATTTGATATATATCACCGGAATCGATCCATTTTTTGCATTCTTGAACTCGATCAATAAACTCTTCTTCGTTCATTGATGGCTGCGGCAATTCTGAATTTACCTCACCAAAATTATTAGGAACAGCGCCTCTAAGCAAGCGAGAAACCTTGTTCCTCAATTTTATTCGCTCTGATTCAGAGCCGGAGTGAAGCAAAGCCAATCTTCTTGTAAGATGATCAAAAACCAATACTGAAGTAGGTATCACAAAGATAGCTTGAGGAAGGTTTTCGGGTGACTGTGTTTTTTTTGGTATATTTTCAAACAATCGAACAACATCATAACCAGACACACCAACAATTCCACCAGAAAATGGAACTTCATTTATTGATGGCTTCAATTTTGGTGAGTCATCCAAGATTTTTCTTAGTATTGCAAGATATTGCTTTTTATTTTTAGGAGAAGGCTGAGTTTTTGAATCAATATGAAGTCCTTTGTGATCCAATCTTATCTTTATCGCATTTCCGAAACCAAGAAATGAATATCTGGCAAGACGTTCCCCACTTTCAACACTTTCCAGCAAAAACCGAGGATGTAGATCATGAAGTTTCAAAAAAGCAGAAACAGGTGTATCCAGATCTGCAACAATATCGAATGGCGCTGTAATTGACATGATTACCTTTTTTAAAGTAAAAAAAAACCCATCTCCTTCTTTTTTTAAAGGAGATGGGTTTTTCTTTTGTTTTATCTAAATGTTAGCCTAACACCCACTCCTTAAAGTTGTGCCAAGACCAAACCCAGTTAATTTTTACAAAAATATTATTCATAGATGCGAGTATGTATCTTGAAAATGAATTCGTCAACCCCACAACCCATACATCGTTGGAAGAAGTAACGAAAATCCGACCCACATTATGAATATTAATGGAATGCCAATTTTCATGAAGTCTGCAAATTTATATCCTCCGGCACTCAATATGAGCAAGTTAGATTGATATCCAAACGGTGTCGCGTAGCTCATGTTTGCTCCGAATAAAACTGCCAAAATAAATGGTTCGGGGTCAACTTGTAATTGTTGTGCAATCCCGATCGCTATGGGTGTGCCAATCACCGCGGCGGCATTATTTGAGACTATGTTTGTCATGATCGACATAATCAACATAAAAATACTCAATATTATTGGAATTGGTAGCCCTTCCGCAGCATAAGCAAATGAAGATGCCAGATAACTTGCCATGTCGGTTGCGACCAGAGCTTTTCCCAACGCCAAGCTGGCAACGATAATCATGATAATTTTTGTAGAAAGGGCTTGCGCCGCATCTGTCCAAGAAATACAGCCTGTCAAAAGTAAGAAACCAACGCCCAGCAAAGCGCTGACTGAAATGGGCATCAAGCCAAGCGCCGCTGAAAGAATCACTGAACCAAGAATAAACAACGCACGTTTTGATTTATGCTTCTGTGGTAAATCTTTCGCACCATCCAATACAAGCATTTTGCCACTGTCTCTTAATGACTCAATCGATTCTCGGCTTCCCTGTACCAGAAGAACGTCACCGGCACGCAACATGACGGTATTTAAGTCTCCTGTAATTTCTGAATTTGGAGATCTTGCCCGATGAATTGCTAAAGCCATCAATCCATATGCATTTCCAAAATTAACCCCTTCCAGACTCTGATAATGAAGTGGTGATCCACGTGTCACCACAACTTCTGCCATTTGTTGCCCCTCATCACTAAGAGGTGTCTCTTCGTCAACGGGATGGTCTGGATCGGACAGGCTATATAATGTCGCGCCCAGTGTTTCCTCGAAATGTTTGAGATTTTCAGAGGTGTCTTTCAAAAACAGCCTGTCTCCCGGGAGAATAACCAATGAAGGATAAGGCGATAAGACAAGGTTTTCGTTTCTCTGAATCTTTTCGATGCGTATCTCACCGTTGGTCTCTTTCATAACCTCAGAGAGCTCTTTGTTTGCCGCAAAACCATCTTCATTAATTAAGAGTTGGCTGTTAAATATCCTTGGAGATGTATCTGATAATGGAGGGGTTCTCTCAGGTAACATTCGTGGCGCGATCAACCATAAAAATAAAATACCCGCACCCCCCACAATCATCACAGGCACCATGAAATCAAACATAGAAAAGTCTCTGATCCCAATGTCTCTGGCCAAGCCGACGACAAGTAAATTTGTTGATGTTCCAATTGTTGTGGACATGCCGCCTATGATTGCAGCAAACCCCATAGGCATCATGACGTTTGATACAGGAAATTTTGTGCGAAGAGAAACGCCCACCAATATGGGCATCAATAATACAATAATTGGCGTGTTGTTCATGAAAGCACTTAAAACACTGGCTGTGATCATAGTTAACAGAAGCGCCAGAACCGGCCAATTCATCCATGCTTTACTGATCAATGACGCGAGCGGTTGCAGTGCGCCTGTTCTCTCTATTGCTTGACCTATAATCATTAATGAACAAATAGTTATGAGCGCTTCATTTCCGAAGCCTGCAAAGAAATCCAGTCGTCCGAATAATTCACCATCTATGGCATAAGGGAATATTTGAAAGCCACCTATGAGTAACAGCAAAACAATAAAGCTGGTAGTTTCGAGAGGTATTTTATCGCGCGTAAAAAGAATCAGCGCAATTCCTGTTAACGCTAAGACAGCAAAACCATGATAATCTGGTAAGACCGCTTCCACTATTATTCCCTCTAATGTAAATTTTTAGATCTAAATTATAAACCATATAGGAACTCTCATTCTAAATAAACAATTGCTCTGGAATGATGTTCATAACATTGCAATTGAATTTTGATAAAATGGGAACCATGACCGCCGTTTTTCTTGATTACAACACAATAGGTCCAGATGACTTGGATCCTTCACCCTTAATTGATTGTCTCCCAGACATTGAGTTTTATGGCTCTACTACCCCAGATGAAGTAAAAGATCGTATTCAAAATGCCGAGTTCATTTTAACCAATAAAGTTCAACTCAACTCCAGTAACTTAGAAGGAGCGAAAAAATTAAAGTTTATTGGATTAACGGCTACTGGAGCTGACAATATTGATCTTGGCTATGCTAAGAAAAAAAATATAAGAGTTTGCAACATTCGTGCTTATTGCACCCAGTCTGTTGTAGAGCATGTTTTTGGAGCTTTGCTCTCTCTAACGCATAATTTGCGTTCATATAGCCAGCTAGTTGATGGTGGTGACTGGCAAAAATCAGACGATTTTTGTTTGTTGCGATATCCCATCAAGGAGCTGTCGTCAATGAAACTAGGTGTGGTTGGATATGGAGAGCTTGGAAGAAATGTTGCAAAAATGGGAAAAGCGTTTGGCATGAGTGTGATTATCAACACACGCTCAAAGAACGAATTCAATTGTGAAGAAGAGCATGTCACTTTCAAGAGATTGCTGGAAGAATCAGATGTGGTATCACTTCATTGTCCATTAACAATTGAAACAAAAAATTTAATTGGCATCGAGGAAGTTAAACTGATGAAACCTTCATCCATCCTTATCAACACTGCGAGAGGCGGTTTAATTGATTCGGAGGCCCTTTTATTCGCTCTCAAGAATGGAATAATCGCAGGAGCAGCCATCGATGTTCTTCCAGAGGAGCCGCCGATAAATGGAAATGCTCTACTCGAATACAAAAAACTAAATTTGATCATGACCCCTCATATTGCTTGGGGAGCCATTGAAGCAAGACAAAATGCAATTAGTCAGCTTGCTGGCACTATTAAAGCATTTCAAAATAATCAAAAAATTAATGCTCTAGTTTGATATTAGATATATCGGATTTAAGTGTTTCTTAGGACATTGACAGGAGGGGATTTAATTGCGTCTCTTGATGCTATATAACCGAATAACGATACTAGAACGACGCCACAGACAATACCCGCCAGCCACAATGATAGATTGAAAATATATGGCATCTCGAAGAATCTGGATGCAATTTGCCACGCAAGAATCGATGCCCCCGATGCTGCTAATATTCCTGCTGAAAGCCCAATGGCTGAAAATTCTGATAATAAACTAATAATCACGTTTCTCTTTTTCATACCGACAGCACGTAAAAGAGCGCTCTCAAATTTCCTTTCATCTATGGTGGAATGCACTGCGGAAAAAAGAACGGTAATTCCGGCAATCAAGGTAAAAATAAAGACCGCTTGTACTGCGATGCTTACTTTTGTTATGACTTGTCTAACTTGTTGTAAGATAGGATCAAGATCAACAACAGAAACAGTTGGATAATTAATCTGCAACTCTTTTAATATCTGGTTTTCACTCTTATCAAGGTACATGCTGGATATAAAAGAGCTTGGGAATGTATCCAATGAATTAGGGGACAAAACCAAGAAAAAATTTGGACTGAAAGAGTTCCAATCCACTTCTCTAATGCTTGAAATTTCTGCTGTAATATTTTCTCCCGCTATGAGAAACGTAAGATTATCTCCTACTGCCACGCCCATATCCTCTGCTGCACTCCTTTCAATGGAAACCAGCGGAGGGCCTTTATAGTCGGCGCTCCACCAACTTCCATCCGTAACTTTATTTTTTGAGCTCACAGTTTTAGACCAAGATAAATTTGCCTCTCTGTTGGCGAGCCAGTTTCCTCGTTCATCTGGATAAGATCTGTCCTGCACTGATTGACCATTTATTTCAGTCATCCTTGCCCTTACGAGTGGAACAAATTCGGGCAGCACTCCATCACTTGATTTTAATATCTCTCTTATGCCTTCAGTTTGATATGACTGTATGTTAATTAAGAAATAATTTGGGGTATTTTCACCAAGTGCTTTTTGCCAATCAGTCAATAAATCCGTTCTTATTAGAGACAACAGCAATAAAGCTGTAAGAGAAAGACCGAAGGCAACTATCTGAATTGCGCTGTCCCTGCCACGCCTTGAAACATTCGCTAAACCATAGCGCCATGCCGCCCCAAATCCTCCACGAAGACTGCCTAATATTTGGGCTAGAATCTGGCCAATGAAGAACAAAAGAAGTGAAATAATAAGCATCCCTAAAATAATTACAGCCAAAAGCTCAATATCTCTGACGAAATAATAGAGCAAAATTGACAGTGAAAGGAGGGCTCCTCCAGCAATGAATAGCTCTGAAGGTGGAGCCGGTATCGCATTTTTTCTTAATACTTTTATCGCCGACGTGTTACTAAGCTGAAGCAGTGAAGAGAAAGCAAAACCTGGCAATAAAATAAATGCCGCCAACAGACCGATGAATAGTGTTTGAAAAGTAGGGTTTGGAAGTTCGCTCATGAATAGATCGGCTATGAGATTAGCAACGAGATTTTCAACAATAAATCCCATGATCGAACCCAAAATTACTCCTGCCAATCCAATCATGGTCAACTGAATAATAATTGTTTGTAGTATGAATCGTCTTTTGGCTCCAAAACTTTTCATTAACGCGATCATGTCCATTCTTTTTTTTGCAAAACGACGTGCAGACATTGAAATCGCTATACCACTCAATAAAACACTGATTATTACAGTCAGAGATAAGAACTGTTTGGAGCGATTAATTGTTTGATTGGTTCGTTCACTGCTATCGGAAGGATTACTGATTCTTGCTGAATCATTAACCTTGACTGACATTAACTCTGAAAATGTCTGAACTTCATTATTTTCGCCAGCAATCAGGATAGAATAGTTGACTCTGCTCCCCTCAGTTATCAACCCAGTTCCTGGAATACTTGATATATTCATCAGTACTGTGGGTGACAAGGATGCAAATCCAATAGACTGATCGGGTCGGTAACGAAGGATTGCCGTAATTTTGAAGTCAGAATTGCCTATTGATATTTCATCGCCAATTTCAGCATTCAGTCTATATAATATTGCCTGATCCACCCATACCTCTGATGGAGAGGGTATTTTTTTTACTTCGTATTCATCGCTAATATCATTATCTGATATTCTGACAGTTCCCCTTAATGGATACATGGAACTGACGGCTTTAATTCTTGCAAGTGCATTTCCTTCCTGCGAATAAACAACTGAAGGAAAAGATTGTGATGAAGCTAAATCTAATTTTCGTTCTTTTGCCAAGTCAATCCATTCTGCTGGAATTGGCTCTGGAGAACTGATGCGAAGATCTGCGGCAAGCAATTCACTGGCTTGTTTTTCAATTGATAGGCTGATTCTGTCAGTAAGAAAACCCACAGCAGATAGTGATGCGACTGCCATTGAAATAGCCGCAATCATTACAAGAACCTCACCAGATCTGGACTGCCTGAAAAATGCTTTTGCTGCAAATTTGAATATGGGCATATTTAGTGCTCTGTATTTGAGGACAATTTACCGGCATCCAAACAAATCTCTCTATCGCACATCTTCGCCAATCTCTTTTCATGAGTGACTAAAATAAGTGTTGTTGATGAAAGCTTATTTAATGAAAACATCGTTTCTATGATATTTTCGCCTGTTTTTGAGTCTAGATTTCCAGTCGGTTCATCGGCAAATAAAACTGAGGGATTACTGGCAAAAGCCCTTGCAATAGCAACACGTTGTTTTTCTCCGCCAGATAATTGGCTTGGATAGTGTGTTAGGCGGTCTTTCATATTCATGTTGGTTAATATTTCAGTGGCCTTTTTTCTATAATCGCTTACATTGTTCATTTCCATTGGAAACATGACATTTTCAAGAGCATTTAATGATGGAATTAAATGAAAAGATTGAAATACGAAGCCAACATTCTTGGCTCTAATTTCAGCTCTTTGATCTTCATTCAGGGCAGTCAAATCATTGCCTTTAAAATTAATCTGTCCACTTGAAGGAACGTCCAATCCTGCCATTAAACTTAGAAGAGTTGATTTACCGGCTCCTGATGTGCCAATAATAGCAACACTCTCGCCCTCTTTTATTCTCAAGCTGATATCGGATAGAATTGTTAAGCTGCTTTCAGGACTTAGGACAGTTTTGTTAACATTGACTAAATTAAAAAGATCATCATTGGTTTGATTATTTTTCATGAAAAAACTCATCATTAATATTTTTTTCTTATTTTACTCTATCGTGGCCATTGGGCAGACCGATAATATCATTATTTACGGTGACAGTTTGAGCGCAGGTTATGGTATTGAAATTAATCAATCTTGGCCAGCACTCTTACAAGATAAACTGAAAGCCAATAAGTATAGCCATCAGGTCATCAATTCAAGTATAAGTGGAGAAACTACTGAAGGAGGAGTTGCTCGAATTGAACGCATACTGGATAGATATGCCCCTGAGATTATGGTAATTGAGCTAGGTGGTAACGACGGCTTAAGAGGCTTTCCCGTGCATCTTATTAAAAACAATTTGGAAAAAATGGTGCAAAAGTGTCAGGAAAAAAATACATCTGTGATCTTGTTAGGAATCAAGATACCTCTTAATTATGGCCCACGCTATACACTGGAATTTGAAAAGATGTATCAAGATGTTGCTGTGAAATATGATATTGAACTGATTGATTTTTTTATGAAAGATGTGGCTCTTAATAAAAATCTGATGCAAGATGATGGTATTCATCCGAATGAAAAAGCACAACCAATTCTATTGAACAATGTGTGGGAAACGATTAAGAAAAGTATTTGATAAATCAGTATTAAATAAAAAGGAGTGAAATTATGGAAAAAGTCTGGCTTGCATCGTACCCGGAAGGTGTCCCAGAATTAATCCCTGATCCGCCATACAGTTCACTTACAGATATGATGAATGCGTGCATGAAAAAATATGCATCTCGCAAAGCATACACAAACATGGGCTCTTCGATTACATTTGGTGAATTGGATGAGCTTTCAAATAGATTTGCTCATTATTTATTATACGAACTCAACCTAAAGAAAGGGGACAGAGTTGCAATAATGCTGCCAAACATAAATCAGTATCCAGTTGCTTTATGTGGGATATTAAAAGCTGGTCTAGTTGTAGTGAATGTTAACCCTCTTTATACACCCAGAGAACTTAAACATCAGTTATCAGACTCGCGAGCCAAAACAATAATCATTCTAGAAAACTTCGCTAATGTACTCTCTGAGGTCATCCAGGAGACATCTATAGAAAAAGTCATTCTGACAAAAATGGGTGATATGCTCTCATTTCCAAAAAATCATTTGGTAAATTTTGTTGTTAAACATATAAAAAAATTGGTGCCACCTTATGAGTTTAGCGATTCAACATCTTTCTTAGAAATTCTTAGCAAGAATAAAAACTCACAATTAGAAAAAATCGACATCGATATCGAGGACATTGCCTTCCTGCAATATACAGGAGGTACCACAGGCTTATCAAAAGGCGCAATGATCACGCATAAAAATATGCTCTATAACTTATATCAATCAAAAGCCTGGCGATCTGATCTTCTTGAGGATGTGGATATCATAGTTGCGATAACTGCTCTGCCGCTTTATCACATATTCTCACTCCAAAGTAATTGTTTAGCGATGATGCTTGACGGAGGCGAAAATATTTTAATAACCAATCCCAGAGATTTTCCAGCATTTGTGAAAGAACTCGCTAAACACAGTTTTGTTTACATCACTGGCGTAAATACACTGTTCGCATCTTTATTAAATACACCGGGATTTGACAAATTAGATTTTTCCTCGCTGAGATGGACAATAGGTGGTGGCATGGCTGTGCAAAATGCGGTCTCAAAAAATTGGGAAAAAATAACCGGACAACCCATATTGCAAGCGTATGGACTAACTGAAACTTCTCCAGCAGCAATAATAAATCCTATTAACTTTGAGGAATTTACAGGTTCTATTGGTCTGCCAATCTCTTCAACAGAGGTGATGATTTGTGATGATGATGGCACTCAGCTACCTATTGGTGATCTGGGGGAGATATGTATAAAAGGACCCCAAGTAATGAAAGGCTATTGGGAAAAGCCCGATGAAACTAAAAAAGTATTATCGTCTGACGGCTGGTTAAAAACAGGAGATATGGGAAGAATGGATCAAGATGGCTTTATATTCATTGAGGATAGAAAAAAAGATATGATTTTAGTGTCTGGATTCAATGTGTATCCAAATGAGATTGAAGGGGTTGTGGCTGAGATGGATGATGTTCTTGAGGTTGCCGCTATAGGCAAAGAGTCTCCAGATTCCGGCGAAATAGTTAAATTGTTCGTTGTTAAAAAGAACCCTGAGCTTTCTGACAATGAGATATATGAACATTGCAAAAAAAATCTAACGGCTTACAAAGTGCCAAAAGAAATCGAATATCGAGATGAGCTTCCTAAAACAAATGTCGGAAAAATTCTCAGGAGAGCTTTGCGAGAAAGTTAGCTACTGATGATAAATCTCACTTTCCTTGTGTACAGTATCAACTAAAACAGCTACTTTTTCTGGGTCAATATCCGGTGTTATGCCGTGCCCAAGATTAAAGATATGCCCATCAGAAGAACCATAATCTTGAAGAATTCTTTTGGCCTCACTAATGATTTCCTCAGGTGGCAATGTCAAAATCTCAGGATTCATATTGCCTTGCAATGCAACTCTATGATTTGTTATATCTCTTGCTTTACTCAATGATATAGTCCAATCAACGCCGAGCGCATCACAGGAATTTCGTGACATTTCAGTTAAGAGTGACCCGGCACCCTTAGTAAAAAAAATCACCGGTATTTTTTTTCTGTTACTCTCCAAATTCAGCTCATCTGAAATCATTCGCATATAATCCAGTGAAAATTCAACATAGTGTTCATCACCTAAAACTGCTCCCCAGGTATCGAATAACATTATGACATCAACTCCTGCTTCAATTTGTGCATTGAGGTAATCAATAGTTACTGTCGCAACTTTATTCAAAAGTAATTTTAAGGATTTGGGATCTTTATATAATAAATTCTTAATTTTTGAGTGAGTTCTGGAAGATCCGCCCTCAACCATATAAGTAGCTACGGTCCATGGGCTTCCAGCAAAACCAATCAGTGGTATGGATGATTGTAACTCTCTTTTAATTCGAGAGACCGCAGAAAATACGTAAGAAAGCTCATCCTGAACATCCGGTACAAAGAGTTTTTTTATACTTGTTTCATTGTTTACAGGAAACTTGAATTTTGGTCCTTCACCTTCCTCAAAATACAGGCCCAAACCCATCGCATCGGGAACTGTTAGAATATCTGAAAATAAAATTGCAGCATCCAAATTAAATCTTCGTAATGGTTGCATTGTCACCTCACAAGCGAGCTCTGGATTAGAACATAAATTCATAAAACTACCCGCCTCTTTCCTAAGCGCTCTGTATTCAGGCAAATACCGTCCTGCCTGACGCATTATCCAAATTGGCGTATGAGTTACAGACTCTCTTCTTAAGGCTCTCAAAAATAAATCATTTTTAATTGAAGTAGACACAATAACTAGAAGCATTCACTGATTGATGATTGTATTTCTTCAGCAGCATTTCTTGGGTTGCCTGCATCTCGAATAGGGCGACCAACAACAATATAATCTGCACCATTTTTAAAAGCTTTTTCCACAGTAACTACTCTTTTTTGGTCTTCGCTCTCTTTATTATCAACAGGACGAATTCCTGGAGTGACCACCAGTAATTGTGAATCAATATTTTTTCTTAGCTCAGGAACCTCGAGGCCCGATGATACAACTCCATCACAACCGGCCTCAAGAGCCCGTTTTGCTCTTGATAAAACTAAATCTCCAATGTCACACGCAAAACCCATATCATCAAGATCACCTCTATCAAGACTTGTTAGTGCGGTAACAGCGAGCACTTTTAAATGTTTTCCTTTATTTTTTGCGGCCGCCTCCATTATTGCCTGATTTCCATGGACTGTTACAAAGCTTGCGCCTCTGTTCTGAAGTCTATTGACTGCGGCACCTACAGTGGCTGGGATATCAAAGAATTTTAGATCAGCAAAAATCTTTTTATTGCGCTTTAGCATCCAATCCATAAGATCGAAGTAACCATCTGTCATCATTAACTCCAGGCCTAGCTTAAAAAAAACGACAGAATCATCTAGTGTCTCTACCAATTGCATGGCTTGATCGCAATCTGGAACATCCATTGCAAATATAAGTCTTTCTCTATTATCAATTTTTTTTGCCATGATATTACCCCAATTAATTTTCTAGTTAGCCTGAAGAGACTCTATCATGATAGACGGTTGTATTCTGAAATAGCAAAACGATCAGTCATCCCGGCTATATAATCAGCTATTTTTCTCGCTTTTTTTGTTGAATCCAGCCCTTTTTCAAAGTCAAGATTATCATTTATTTTAACATCTTCAGACATGTAGCTATCAAATAGTGTTCTTATCATAGTCTTTGCTTTTTTTGTCATCTTCTCAACAACTTCATTCTTGTATAAATAACTCCTGAGAAATAATTTAAGTTCCCTATGCTCCCTTTCTGTCTGCTCACTCAGCTGTATAAAATTAATACTGGCATTTCTTACATCATCTATATTTTTTGGATTATGCTCATCAATTAAATATTTTGAATTATCAATTAAATCTCCAATTACGAAGCTGACCATTCGCCTCAATGTCTCATGTATGACCTGTTTATCTGGTATTTGTGGATACTCTTTTTTTATTTTAAATAAAAATTTTCCAAACAAGTTGATCTCTGAGAGATGATTGAAAGACAATATACCTGCTCGATAGCCATCATCAATATCATGGTGATTATAGGAAATGGCATCAGCAATATCTGCCAATTGGGCCTCTAAGCTTGGTTGATTTCTATTCAAAAACCTTTCACCAATTTTGCCAAGTTTCTTTGCATTTTTTTTTGAACAATGTTTAAGAATCCCTTCACGAGTTTCGTACATTAAGTTTAACCCTTTAAATTCTGCATACCTCTTTTCAAGATGGTCTACTATTCTCAGTGATTGAAGGTTATGTTCAAATCCACCAAACTCACTCATACAATGATTTAATTCATCTTGCCCGGCATGCCCAAATGGTGTGTGACCTAGATCATGGGCTAACGCAATACTTTCAACAAGTGTTTCGTTTAAACCTAGAGATGCTGCAATGGTTCTTGCTATCTGTGATACCTCAAGGGAGTGTGTAAGCCTTGTTCTGTACAAATCACCTTCGTGATTGACGAATACTTGAGTTTTATACACCAATCTTCTAAATGATGCCGAGTGAATTATTCTGTCTCGATCTCTCTGAAACTCATCACGAAATTTGGGTTTTGATTCTGTCTTTTCTCTGCCACGACTTATGTTTTCATTCACGGCATAACATGCCAAAGAAGACATTAACTTAGAACCTTAAGCACGATGAAATTTCTCAATAGCATCCATAATACGCTCATTTTTAATATTATCTTTTATGTAAGCTTCACCAAGCTTGCTTAAAAGAATCAAACGAAGTTTTTTATTTTTAATTTTTTTATCCAATAGCATAATTTCAAGCATTTCATTTTTATCGAATTCTTCCAGTTTATGAGGGAGGCCTGAATTTATTATAAGATTTTTTAACCTATCTTGATCTGATTGTGAGATTAAGCTGATTTTTGACGCCATCAACATCCCAATTGCTACCGCCTCACCATGAAAGATAGTGCCATACCCAATATGATTCTCCATTGCATGTGCGAATGTATGCCCAAAGTTCAATATTGCTCTTTTACCCGTTTCTAATTCGTCTTGACTGACAATATCTGCTTTAATTTCGCAAGATCTTGATATTGCGTAGATTAACGCATCATGATCTC